>Ga0208794_1001147_pt1 | contig 12610 bp, 10 predicted proteins | sample 32_taG_FD_184106 | JGI IMG/M metagenome (GOLD analysis project Ga0208794, IMG submission 184106) | Marine viral communities from the Gulf of Mexico - 32_GoM_OMZ_CsCl metaG (SPAdes) (version 2) | ecosystem: Environmental > Aquatic > Marine > Oceanic | place: Atlantic Ocean: Gulf of Mexico... | reverse complement strand
CGCTTGATCGGTTAACGCCCGACGACGCATATTGGGCCGGATTGGAAGAGCAAAAAGCAGCATGAAACCTAAACCCGATACACCTTAGAAACGCTGCAAACCTGTCCGAAAAGGTGGGACCACTTCAGGTGTTACTCCCCGTGATCTCGACAGCTCTACGTTCCAGTGTTCGCTCGTCGATACCAATATGGATCTTGCGCCAGAGACGCTGTTTGGGGCCGCCATGCTTGCGGACGTTCCATTCGCCTTCACCTTCAACCTTGATGCCGGTGCTATCAATAAGCATGTGCAGCGGGCCTTTCGCGCCACGATACGGGCTGTTGCCCGCAAGCGTCCTCTGCCGTCGGCAGGTGGTTCTGAAGTCAGTCACGGCCCAGTCCAGCCCTGTCAGTCGTAGCAGGCTTTCCACAAACCCAGTCGCCTGACGCAGCGCCATCCCTAACAGAACTTTCATCGTGAGGCACGTTTGGCTCGCGGCATCACTGAAGGTCCGCGATCTGCCCCTCTTGCCGGAAGGTTCGGCATCCCAGTTCATCTCGGGATCGAACCAGATTGTCAGTGACCCGCGACGCTTCAAAAACTAATTGTAGGCAGCCCGGTTCGTGGTCTTGTAGGTCGGAGGTGTCGGTTTGCTCATGCGGAACAGCTACCACACTGGATTCACGACATGAATCCCTCACCCGCTTTGTGCAACAAAGCTCCATCATAGTAGTAATGCGCAAGCTCATTGTCATGGCAAATACATCGCAGCGCGAAGGTCAAAACTGGAATGAATATTCAGCTTGACCAATACCGATACTCGGTATCACGCTAGGCATAACCCCGCTGAGCGATGGTTCGACATCTTTGTCGAACGAATGGAGCAACTTTTTTTTGAGCAACTACAAGCTGCCCTCAAAAAGCGAGCCCCAGACAACTGGGTCTAATTAACTTAGGCCGACTAGTGCGACAAGGCCCATAGAGTTAAATGTACTATATATCGAAGAACCTTATCAAAGTAGGCAGATTATAGTCTTACCCTACGCGACTATCGCCTTCCTGCATGTGATACCCTTCGACCCGCGCTGCAATTAGTTTTCGCAGTCGACCGGGATCTGAATCCGATATCGATCCTATTAACTCTCGCAACATCGCAGCCACCTCAATCTGACTGAGCATAGCTTCCTTTGCGCGAAGGATCTTCGCATGAGGTGTCGGCAACAAGCTATCATCGTCGATCAGCAACTCTTCATAAAGCTTCTCACCTGGCCGCAGTCCTGTCACCTTGATTTCAATATCACCCTCTCCAGTCTCCGGATCTTTAACCTTTCGACCCGAAAGTGTGATCATCCGGCGGGCAATATCGATGATCTTCTGTGGTTCTCCCATGTCCAGCACGAACACGTCGCTACCTTTAGCATAAGCACCGGCCAACAAGACTAGACGTGCTGCCTCTGGGATCGTCATGAAGAAGCGGGTGACATCCTTGTGGGTCACCGTCACGGGACCCCCACGAGCGATTTGCTTTTGGAACAGAGGTAGGACCGAACCAGAGGAACCCAATACGTTGCCGAAGCGCACCATGGCAAATTTAGTTGTAACGTTACGCGTTTGGACATCCTGCACCACCAGCTCGGCCATCCGTTTGGTTGCACCCATGATATTTGTCGGCCGTACAGCTTTGTCGGTGGAGACGAGAATGAAGCGCTCAAGTTTAGCTTCAGCGGCTGCTTCGGCGACGACTTGGGTGCCGACAACGTTGTTGCGTGCGCCTTCTAGCTCATTTTCCTCGACCAGTGGCACATGTTTATAGGCAGCGGCGTGGAGGACGATCTCAACCCCCTCCTCAGCAATCACGCCGGCGACGCGCGCCTTGTTCGTGACCGAGCCGAGGCGGCTGACAATAGGGATCCCCGTGGCCTTTGCCTCGGGCTGTAGTTCTAGGTCAATCGAGTACAGCTGGAACTCACCCTGCTCGAATAAGATAATCCGCGCCGGATTGCAGTTCAGAAGCTGCCGGCACAGCTCGGACCCGATAGACCCCCCTGCCCCGGTCACCATCACAACGCGACCGGCATAAGTCTTTGCAATCTCTGGCGTATCAAGATCGACCTTATCGCGGCCCAAAAGCTGATCCGGCGCGACGGTGCGCAGGCTATCAGAAAGCCCTTTGCCAGACATCAAGTCCACATAGGACGGCAGCACCTGCACTTCGACCTCATGAACGCTAAGCTTGGAAATCAGCTCATCTCGACGCTTCTTGGCCATTGATGGTACGGCCAACAGAATCTGTTCGATATCGCGGGCTTTGACCAGCTTCGCGAGTTTAGCTGGATCATGAACAGGCAGGCCGGCGACCATGAGACCGTGCAAGTTCGGGTTGTCATCGATGAAGAACACAGGCCGCGCTTCGCTGGCCTGCCTCAGGGCGGCTGCCAATTGGATACCCGCGGCCCCTGCCCCATAGATCGCGACCGGTTTACGGTTACCCCCGCGCTCTGACAGCCAGCGCAGCAGGTTCAGTCCCACCACGCGAGCTGCTACGGCGAAGATGCAGAAGAATAACCCCAGAAGAAGCGGCACGGACCGCGGTGCTGACAGCTTCAACCAATAGCTCAGCATCACTGCACTGAAGGCAATTAACAGCGACGCTACGCCAATGTTCGACATGGAATGTGTATCGAAAGCATTAAGCTTGATGCGGTGGAGCCGCAGTGCCCAGATGATACCCACGCCCCACATCGAGATGACGGGAAACAGCACCCAACTGTCCGAAATCGGCATCCAGGGCGTGCCCGTCCCGTAGCGGAAGGCAAAGGCGCAATAGAGACCAACGGGGACGAGCATGCTGTCGACGGCCAGAAAAATGGCCCGCTTTTTCGCCCTGGAAAGGTCGTGAATACTGTTCATGTGCATGGCGATAATTTTCTATGAATATAAAAAGTCTTTGTAATGTGCGGAGGTTACCAAATTACTGTCGTTTCACGAAGGTATTTTTGTGGATTAGCGGACGGCAGGTCAGGCTCTGGGCCCTCGCCTCGTTATGGCCGCAAGATGTTGGATATTCCTCCTCTTACCACCCTATATTAGGAGACACGTCAAAAGGGAATACGCAAGAAACTGCTGGCAGTGATGTAGTCATCTGCCTGAATGCGCTCATATTTCACCCGATGTCTGCGATGCAGATTCGTTGATGCGTGCACCGCCAGCCAGTCGGCTTAGAGCTGGCAATTTTCGGCTTAGTGTAATCATAAGGCATTGTAATCCAATGATATTAAAAATTGTCAGCTGACAATTTCCCGATTTGCCAGGGCCATCACCATCGGTTTCAACGAAAAAGCCCCATCCCTCGCCATCTGTGTCAGCCGGCGAAGGTACGCACCTGGGCTGCGGATAGCTCTCGCTTTCTCGAGCATACATAGGACGGTGATCGCAGCAGCCTCCCTCCCCATGATGCGCTTGGCGTCGATCATCACGGGGTGGTCGATCCCGAGCATAGGCGCGATCTTGTCAGAGACACGCTCGACATCGGACCAGTTGCGCAGGGGTTCTGGGAAGAAGGACTGATGTTCTTTGCATGTGCTAAGAACCTGACTGAGAGACACGCTTTGATCTTTCTCAGCTTCGTTGCTTTCTACTGGTCGTGGCCTTTCGGGAGTACACGTCCCCTCCCCTTCAGAGTCAAAATGGATTATATCTGAATCCTGTATGTGCCGCTCATTTTGGGCGTAAGCGGTGCTCACTTCTTCTGTCTTTGAAGCTTTCTCAAGACCCGTTTTCAACAGGTCCTTTAGAGTCGCTGTCATTTCCTGTAGCTCTGTTTTCTCGGCTTTGCGGCGAAGCAGCTTCGCGACCTTGGCAAGTTGCTCTTCGTGACCAGTTTCCTGCACGAGCGTTGCACGCAGCATCAGAATCTCGTCACGCAAAGCAAGCAGCTCTCCCTGCCGCGCCTGTGCTTCTGTGGCGGCAAGACTGATAGCGTCCGCCTGATGTACCATCGGAGACAGATCGAAACCGAACGCTGCGGTGATCTCTCCACCGCGGCTGTGAGCAAAGCGCTTGCGGTTGGGGCTGTCGTGACGGCTGACAATTCCCGCGCGGAGCAGCTGTGCCAGGTGACGTCGCAGCGTACTCTCGGGCATCCCATGCAACCGTTCAGACAGCCGTTGGTTCGAGGCAAAGACAATGCCCGCAGGCCCCGACGGAATGTGGCGGGTGGGCAGGAAGGTCAGCAGCGCCTGCAACACCGTGAGTGTCCGGTGCGATAGCTCATAGGTCTCCGCCGCCTGGGTGAGCTGGTCGAGCAGTTGCCATTTGTCCGGCCCGCTGGGGTTCGCTGCGCGGTCGTCTACTGGCCGCCCGACGAGAGTTCGGAACGCTTTTCCCATCAAATTTTCACGAAAGACAATAAAATACCCGCTCCACCCGAGGGGGCGGAGTTGACAGAGGTAAATCTTTAGGGCTATCTCGAAGGTGCAAAGTTTGAGAATGGCCTTCCGGGATTTATCCTGGGGGGCTTTTTTTATGGTCCGGTTGTGCCTCCTGTTGTTACTTCCTCAATGTCTCACGCCTTGGACTGACGCCAGCGGTCGTGAATCTCTCTCATCAGCTCTTCGGCGTGGGTGTCGAGCCATTTGTCGAACCCTCCGGCCGTCCGAGCGGATATGTTCAGGGTGACCCCACGCGGTGTGAGCCGCACTTCGGCCAAGGCTTTTCCATCCTGGTTGCGCAGCGTGCGCGCCTCGGTGGCTGCCGGGGCAGGGGCCTTGGGGGTTGGTTTATTGTTCGCGGCTTTAAAGATGCTCTCGAAGCGTTCGTCCGAGGTCAGGTCGCTGAAAGTCTTGACGGTGGTGGCCTCTTCAGCGCGGGATTTGGCCTCTGGGTCTTGCACAAGCTTTGCCAGTGTCAGCCAGCGATCCCGCCCAATGCTGGGGGCAGATCCGATCTTGCGCAGGAACGGTAGATCAAAGGCATTCCCGACCTTGAGCATCCGGCTCACCATAGGCAGGTCGATCGTCAGCGCATCTGCGATTGTCTGCCGGTCATGTCCGCTTGCATCCAGCTGGGCGGCAAAGCTCGCCTTTTCCACAAACGAAAGATCCTGCCGTGCGGTGTTTTCCTGACCTTGGGCCATCACCAGCGCATGATCATCCAGATGGCGAACCATCGCTTTGACTGGCACGCCAATCGATTTCAGCGCTTTCAGCCGGCGCCGGCCATAAACAATCTCGAACCGTCCGGCTTGGGACGGGTGAGGGCGGACAAGCACCGGCACCTGTTGGCCGTAGGTCCGTAGGCTCTCTTCCAGCTTGCGCTGCGATTCATCATCAACGCCCAAGCGGTCTTCGACGCCGGCCATATCAATCAGGCTCGCATCAAGATCCTGTACCGCGTTTTCTTGCAGCCGCGTTAGCGAGGATTGCAACGCGCCAACCGCACCGCGCGGCGCCGTCGATGGTTTCGGTGTCGGCCGTTCCTGCGGCGGGGCAGGGGCCTTTGTCTCGGATGAAAGAATACCTTTACGTGCCATTAACGCCCCCATGCTTTCTGAATCATGGATTCAATTTCATCGTTAACCAGATTTAGTGAATCGAGCGCACGGTCATATGTGTTGCGATGGAACTGGGCACGATCGACCTCGTAAATCGTCTGGTGCGTCAGGCCCGCATCCGAAATAGCGGTAGATTTCAGCATAGGCGCGACCATGACCTCGTCGTCGAAAAGCTGCCGCAGGAAAGCGAGCACTTGCTGTTGCGGCCCGTCATTCGGTTCATAGCGGTTAATGAGGAAGCGCATGAAATCAAACTCCATGCTCGCGCCGGCATTCGAGACAACGTCAAGAAGATCCGCGCTCATCTGCAAAAACTGCGACATCGACGCGACGTCGAGCATGTTTGGCACGACGGTGATCAAAACCCCTGTCGACGCGCATAGCGCGGCCATCGTCAGATACCCGAGTTGCGGCGGACAATCGAAGATCACCACATCGTAGTTCTGTTCGACATCGCGAAGCGCCGTTGCCAGCCGTGCAAAGAACGGCGGCTGCGCATGGTTAATCAGCGCTTGCGGCGTCTCATGCTCGAATTCTTGCAGCATCAGCCCACCGGGGGCGAGGTCGATCCCGGTGAAATAGGTTTTCTGAATAACGTCCTCTAACGCGACCGGATCATCGTAGCGGATCGCGTCGTAGATCGTGCCAGAATTCAGGAAATCATACTCGGGACGATAGCCAAACAGCGTGGTTAGAGACGCTTGCGGGTCGATATCGACGCATAGAACGCGGTAGCCTTTCAGGGCCAAACGCTGCGCAGAATGGACCGCGCTCGTGGTTTTGCCGCTGCCACCCTTAAAATTTAAGAAAGATAAAACCTGAAGTTTATCCCCGTCACGTCGCCCGCGCTGATAGGCACCGCGGGTCTTCGCATTGGCCTCAAGAATGCGTCGCAGCTCGAGCAGATCATCGGCAGAATAGTGTCTACGGCCACCGGGCGAGGTGTGGACTTCGGGCGCCTTATCGTCAAAATGCAGCTTGCGCAGAAAGCTCGTCGAGATGCCCAAAAGCTCCGCCGCTTCGCCTGCGGAAAACAAGCGCAGCTCCTTGCGCGCGTCTGGCGCAAAGATCTTGTGCATGTGACCTTCTAAGGCCGCAGCCAAGGTCTCCGCATTCTGGCGGATCCGTGTATTGATGTGTACTGTGCCTGTCACATCGCCCTCGCTCTCAGTAACGCTTTTCTTCGGTAGCGCATTTGTTTCCGTTACTTAACGTCGAAACATCTGCCAGCGCAACAGATTCTTGAAACAACCGTCGGTTGGGGGTGGGGCTAGATGATGTGGGAGAGGGGAGGGGGGAGGCCTAGTTATAGGATACTGAATTGAAAACCTTGCAGGATTTTTGAGAACGCCATTAAATTTCTTGATGACATCGTCATCAGCCAACTGTTCGAAGGACTTCTATACCGTCCGCCCGAATCGCTAAAACACGTTTCGTGATGGCGAATCCCTTGTGTTTTAGTTGCGTCGTAGCTTGTCTGGCATACCTAAGGAAATAGTACGCTCAAGCACCTCTATTTACCGTTGCTCCCGACCCACCCCATAAATCATATTTTCCGTATAACTCACCGGAACCAATCCCCGCAGCGCGTGTTAACTCTTCGGAAATAATGACCACGATATCAATGCTTTACCGGTCTCTTCAGCACTGGTGAAGCCTCCCATTAATCATAGCTAAAGGTGTGAGTATGCAGACCAAGAATGACGCGATGAGTGAGCTTTGGCGGGTGCTGAGCGGGACGCAGGCGGCCTATGAGACGGCGCTGGAGGACCTCGACGATGGCGCGGGTAAGGATTTGGTGAGCGAGATCACCGCCATGCGTAAGGAGAATATCGTTCAGATTGAGAAATACCTTTCCGATGCGGGCATTGACACGAGCGCGCTGGAAGAACCAGAGCGGCTCTATTCCGCGCTGGATTGGACCTCGGCCGGGATCGAGGGGCCTGATGGGGTCGAGGCGCAGGTGCGCAAATACGAGGCGGATGTGCTAGACGCCTATGACCGCGCGATCGAGCCCTATGCCGCGGGGGATGCGGAGCTGCAGTTCCTGACGCAGCAGTATGAGGCGCTGAGCGAAAAGCTCGGTGGGCTGACGCCTGACCGCGCGGCGGCGTGATTTTGGTGCGCAGGCGCAAAACCTGCACAATATGAAACGATATTTGGCAGCCTGATGCGGATCGGGCTGCCATTTCATATGGGGCCGCCCGGCCTGAAGATGAGGGAGCATGGCGATGATATCAGCGATCCTTGGCATCTGTCTATTGCTGGTGGTGACAATGGATGTCGTCATGTCGACGTTGGGGGTAGGGGCCAATGGCCCGCTCGCCCCACGGGTGGCGCGGGGGACGTTTTGCCTTATCCGCTGTTTGCCAAGACAGAATTGGGTGCATCGTGTTTGCGGCCCGCTTGTGGTGGTCAGCATCGGGGCGGCGTGGATCATGTTGATGTGCCTGAGCTGGACGCTGATCCTGTCGGGGCAGGCGGGGTCGGTCGTCTCGCAAAGCTCGGGCGCGCCGGCGGGTGTGCTGGAGAAAGCGATCTATGCCGGGCATTTGCTGTCGACCTTGGGCGGCGGCACTTATGAGAGCAGCGGCGCGCTTTGGGGTGTGGTGGCGACGCTGATCGGCGTGTCGGGGATGGTGGTGCTGACCCTGTCCGTCACTTTCGTCTATTCCACGACCCAAGCCGTCTCCACTGGGCGGGCTATCCTCGCGCTGTCGGATGTGCATCCACCCGGCACGACGCAGTTCAGCCAGATCCTGCTGCCGCAATTCGCCACGCTGGTGGCGCAGATCAAGGCCATTCCCTATGCGCTCTATTTCAGCACCGTGCGCGAAGAACGGCGCCTGCCGCAGAAGCTGGCGCAGCTGAGGGCGCATCCGGAGATGTCGGCGCAGGATCGGCGCAACCTCGACATTCTGCTGCGCGAGCTGCCGGGGTTGGAGCATGTGCCGCAGGATCAGTTCGACGAGACATTTGAGGAGTGGGCCAAGGGCTACACCCTGCGCCCCGAAGAGGGGTAAGCGAGCCTATATCCCGCCGTGATCGGATTTCAGATCTTCGCCCTGCTGGTGGATCACCATTTTTCCCGCAGGATAGGGTCTAATAAGGCGGAAAGCGTCGTCCGCTGGTCCGGTCAGCCATGCCTCGTAATCGTCAGGGGCCAGGATCGCGGGCATCCGGTCAGGATGGGTGTCCTTCACCAGTTCATTCGGCGTGGTCGTGATCATCGAGGATGTGGTGAGCTCGCGATACTCTGTCCCGTAGTTGCCCGCAAAGCTGCGCCAGATTCCGGCGAAGGCGAAGGGCGGGCGCGGGGTGTCGCCGGTCACGCCAAACCAGACATAGGTCGCCGGATTGCGCCCCTTCGCCTCGCAAAAGCTGGAGGCGGGGATCAGGCAGCGGCGTTCGGTAAAGCTGGCTTTCCAGAAGGGCGAGCTGCGCAGTTTATCGTCCCGCGCATTGTTCACGGCCTTGGGCTGGATCGGCTTGCCGGTTTTTTTGGAGGTTTGCGGCAGCACGAACCCCCAATGCGTGTTGCACAACACGCGGTTGCCATCGTCATCCAGCGCCACGATGGGGGCCGTGCCCTTGGGGAAGATCGCGGTCAGCGGCTCTGCATTGCCCAGTTGGTCATTTTCGGCACGTACCTTGAACAGCTGCCGCATGAGGGTCGGGGCGAGGGTATTGGCGTAGAGGTTACACATTTTCGGCGCTCCGTTTCCGGCTGTGAGGGGTTCAGGCGTTCTACCCATACCACAAATTATGCAGGACATTCCCGCAAGGCGATCTAGTTCAACCTTAGGGACACGCAAGTTTACGCGCATTAGAGACACATAATAAGCCATAGGAATGGAGAGAGCATGACCGACCCCACGTCAGAAAACGGCGAGATAGAGACTGATTTCGAGGTCGGTCAGGACAATATTGACGGCAGCCTTGGCCCCATCGGCTTTGACATTCATAACCCCGTTTTCGTGATCTCGGGGATCACCTCGGTGGTTTTTGTGCTGCTGACGATGATCTTTCCCGATCAAGCGGGGGCTGTCTTCCTCGCGGTACGGAATTTCGCCACCACCAAGCTCGACTGGATGTTCATGATTATCGTGAATTTCTTTGTGATCTTCTGCATCGCGCTGATCTTTCTGCCCATGTCCAAGGTGCGTTTAGGGGGCGAGGATGCGGTGCCTGAATATTCCTACCCCGCGTGGTTCGCGATGCTGTTTGCCGCCGGTATGGGCATCGGGCTGCTGTTCTTTGGCGTGCTGGAACCGGTCTATCATATGAACGTCTCGGGCCCGCTTGGGGTGCCGTCGCCCATTGCTGCGGACGGGTCGATCATCGCCGAGAATGTAGAGGCTGCCCGTGCCATGGGGCTGGCCGCGACCTTCTATCACTGGGGGCTGCACGGTTGGGCGGTATATGCGATCATGGCGCTGGCCTTGGCGCTGTTTACCTATAACAAGGGCCTGCCGTTTTCGATCCGGTCCTGTTTCTACCCAATTCTGGGCGAACGGGTTTGGGGCTGGTCCGGCCATATCATCGATATTCTGGCGGTCTTTGCGACGCTGTTTGGCTTGGCAACCTCGCTGGGTCTCGGGGCGCAGCAGGCCAATGCGGGGTTTAACTTTGCCTTCGGGCTCGAGATTTCGACCAATGTTCAGGTGATCATCATCATTCTGGTCACGGCTGTCGCGCTGGTCTCGGTCTGGCGCGGGCTGGACGGCGGGGTAAAGGTGCTGTCCGAGGTCAACATGGGCGTCGCGATCCTGTTCTTCCTCTTCGTGCTTTTCGCAGGGCCCACGCTGATCGGCCTCAGCGGTTTCTGGACTGGCCTGATCGCCTACACGCAAGAGCTGATCCCGCTATCGAACCCCTTTGGCCGCGGGGATGATGCCTACCGCGAGGGGTGGACGGCGTTTTACTGGGCTTGGTGGGTCTCCTGGGCGCCTTTCGTCGGCATGTTCATCGCGCGTGTTTCCAAAGGGCGCACGGTACGGGAGTTCATCGTCTGCGTTCTGCTGATCCCGTCGTTGATCATCTTTGTCTGGATGGGGGTTTTTGGCGGCATCGCCATCGACCAGATCCTGACCTCCCCCGAGACTTCGCTGGTCAAAGCCAACGTCATCGACAGCTATTCACCCGAGCTCAGCCTCTTTGGCATGTTGAACGAGCTACCGTTCACGAAGACCGCATCGACCATCGCGATCGTGCTGGCGCTGGTGTTCTTTGTGACATCCTCGGATTCCGGCTCGCTGGTGGTGGATACGATCACCGCAGGCGGCAAGATCGACGCGCCGGTGCCGCAGCGGATCTTCTGGTGTGTGGTCGAAGGGTTGATCGCTATCGTCCTGCTGATCGGCGGCGGGCTGTCGGCGCTGCAAGCAGGGGTCACGGCCACCGGCGTGCCGTTCAGTATTCTGATGCTGGTGATGTGCTACACGATCTACAAAGGTCTGCGCAGCGAACCGCGGGCGTGAGATAGGCCACCGGCGCGCCTCTACAAGCGCGCCGGTTGAAGCCTTACCCCATCCAGTTCGGCAGGATCGTGGTGATGATCGGGAAGGCGAAGAGGATCATGATCGTAATGACCTCCAGCAGGACAAACCACAGCGCACCGCGAAAGATCTGGGGCAGGGGTGTTTCGCGATCAATACCGGCGATGACATAGCAGTTCAGCCCGACCGGCGGCGTGATTAGGCCGATCTCGCACATCTTGACGGCGAGAATACCGAACCAGATCGGATCAAAGCCGAGCGATTGGATCGTCGGGAACATGATCGGGATTGTGATGACCATCATCGAAAATGCATCGAGGAACATCCCCAGAGGCACAAAGACCAAAAGCAACATCGCGACGATGAAGTACGGCGGCAGGCCCGAGCCGACGACTGCCTCGGCCAATTGATTGGGCACCTGGATCAGCGTCAGGAAGTAGCTGAAGACGGCGGCACCGATCATGGTGAAGAGGATCATGACCGTGGTGTCGATGGTGGACCGGAAGCTCGCCACAATACGGCCCAGCATACCGGGCCAGCTGGGGCGGTGCATGAGCAGCATGATCAAGGCGACAAAAGCACCGACGGCGCCCGCCTCTGTCGGGGTGACGAGGCCCAGATAGATGCCGCCCATCACGACGATGAACAGCACCATGACCTGCCATGCCTTACCCGTTTCGCGCACGGCTTCGCCCCAGCTGGCGCGTGGGGTGACCGCGTGGCGCATATCGCCGCGACGGGCGATGAAGTAGATACCGACCATGAACATGATCGCGGTCAGCAGCCCCGGCAGGAACCCCGCCACAAGCATCTTGCCGGCCGAGGTTTCCGTCAGCGCAGCATAGAAAATCAGCAAGACGCTTGGCGGGATCAGCACACCCAGCACGCCACCAGCAGCGACTGCGCCAGCCGACAGGCTGCCCTGATACCCCGCCTTCTTCATCTCGGGGATCGCGACGGAGCCCACGGTGGCGGCAGTGGCCACGCTTGACCCCGATGTGGCGGCAAAGCCTGCGCTGGTCAGGATCGCCGCCATAGCCAAGCCACCAGGCAGATGCCCGACCCAGCGGCTGGCAACGTCGAACAGCTTTTTACCAACCTGCGCATGATGCGCGAAACTGCCCATCAGGATGAACAGCGGGATGATCGTCAAAGTATAGACGGCGGTGGTGGAGTATGAGATCGACTTGAGCCGCGTCATCAGAAACGCGAAATCTTCGACCAGGACGATACCGACGGCGCCGGAGAGCGCCAGCGCGGCAAAGACCGGCGCGCCGAATGCCATCAGCAGGATGATCAGCGCGACGGCGATATAGGGGGCAAAGGACGGATCCATCGGGGCTTCCTGACGTCAGTGAAGATCGGGCGACGCCTGCTTTGTCGCAGCAGGCTCCCCGAAGAGAAAAAGTTGAAGGGATTGGATCGCCATCTGGATGAAGGCGAACCAGAGGCCCACGGCCAAGCTGGCCTTTGTCCACCAGATCGGGATCTTGACGTAGCCCCAGCGGAATTCCCGGATAGAGACGGAATAGATCGCCTCATGCGTGGCGGGGATCGCCAGCATCAGCAATGCCAGCGCCCC
>Ga0208794_1001141_pt1 | contig 12688 bp, 22 predicted proteins | sample 32_taG_FD_184106 | JGI IMG/M metagenome (GOLD analysis project Ga0208794, IMG submission 184106) | Marine viral communities from the Gulf of Mexico - 32_GoM_OMZ_CsCl metaG (SPAdes) (version 2) | ecosystem: Environmental > Aquatic > Marine > Oceanic | place: Atlantic Ocean: Gulf of Mexico... | reverse complement strand
GCACCGTATGCCGGCACAAAGAATAAGCCCAGCGTATTGTCATCCTTTTTTACCGAGCGTGATAGCGTACGCTCTTGGGGGAATTCTTGTATATCTGCTTTTAGGGTTGTTGTTAGTGCCATAATTTTAACGCCTCATCTAGTCCACCCGTGTCATAGTCAATAACGATACTTTTACCCTGTCCATCAAACAAGACAACGGGAACATCATCTGACTTGCCCGCCTCTTTTTTAACACCATCCACACCAATGCAAGGGGTAATCGCATGAAAGTAATCACCCTCCCATCCTTTTCTGAAAAAAACGATATTGATAATAGGTTGTAATTCGTTCATACTAAACCCTTTCATACCTTAACCGCCAAATTAAATACCTCAAAGCGTCCAGCCCGTGATCGTACTCTTTAAGCGGTTTATCATTGTCACCATATCTATATGATGCAAATTCATAACGTAAATGTCGGCATCTTGGGTGTACCAATAAACGCCGGTAGCCATTTTCATCAGCACCAGCCCATGCCCGCACTTCTTTTATACTCTCGTCAACACTTGACGCGCCGCGCTGGGTTGCTATGCCGTTCCTGTTAAGTAGCCCCATCAATTGCGCGGCTGATTTGTCAACCGCCGCATAATCGGGCTTTGGGTAGTCCAATTTTAGCACATTTTGTAAATGTTCATTATCTAACGTTTTGATAGCGTAGCTTTCGGCAAACACGCACAACCGCCCATCTTTTCGTAGCTGGCACAGAAGGAATACGCGCGGGTGACTATTCGCTTTGTATGTTTTGGTAGTCCTGTCTAATTCGCCCGTGTAGCCGTCATCTATTGCCCACAGGATAATGCCGGCATCTTTTTGGTATTCTGCCTCATCTGTGACGTTTCCGCTTGGGGGCTTCTTAAAATCATAATCATCAAGCCATACATCATAAACTGCCCCTTCCTCATGTGCCCATACACCTTCCAAAAAACGCCGCCGCATTGCCCCGCCCAAACGTTCTAATGTGTCGAGGTATTGCCGACCCTGCTCTGTCCAGTTGTTTAGTTTTGGATTCCAATAAGCTAAATTATCTTTGTGTGTGGTTTTAATGCGGGTCATCAAGCCTTCATTGGCGCGTAGGTTTAGCCAATGAAGCGGGTTAGACGGGTTGCAGTCCACAATGATTTGCTGGTATGGCATAACGCCGTTGCGTAGGCGGGTTGTAAGCGTTTCCAAATCCTCTTGGCTTATCTCTGTGGCTTCATTTACATAGATTAAATCATATTCACTAGAAAGCACTTTCTCAGGCTTATCCATACCACCGACTACAATCTCACTGTCACCTATACGGTATGATTGCTTGAGGGAGTGTAGCCTAACGCTTGGGGGGAGTATCTTATTCTCTAATGTTTTTAATACCGTTTGGGTCATACTGGTACGAGTTTTGCGGATAATTGCCGCTCTCATGCCATTGTACTTGTGGGCACATACGATAATAAACACCAATATAGCTAGGGTTTTGCCAGTCCCCGCCGCCCCTTCTACTAATAACTCCTTATCCCTACATGAAAATACCCGCTTGGCATTTTCGCCAAATGTGTATTTATTCATGCCGCTTCGTAGTCATCCCCGTCAACCGATAACCAAGAATGCTTAGCGTTGACCTCTGATTTATCAATGAACACACCGTAAGCTTTACCAATCTTTTCCAATGCTTGCTGGGCATTGTATAGCTTGATATGGGCATTTTCTTCTACTGTGCCATCTTTGTGGGTTATGGTGTTTTGTCTGTACTCTTGCACTATGGGCATTTGTCCAGCTTGGTTTGCTTTGTTTAGGTCGAGGGTTGCGCCTTGTTGGGATATGTGAAGAAAGTCGCCCATACTTCCCCGTGCTTGGGCTGCTAACCGTGCTAAAACCTCATCAACTGGCATAGCTTTCTCGGCTAAAACTTCTTTTATCGCATTGTCAATCTTAACATTTTTTAACAGCCTATCCCCAGCCGCCCCCGCTGTATTTCTGTTCTTAGGGCTGTAAACTTCCATATAAGCCTGAGTCGCATTCATGTTCTGTATAAAGTATTCATCCACAAAACGCTTATGTCTAGGGCTTAATTTGTCGTAGGCTTCCCCCATCTATCCCCCTTCCTTCGGTTGCGTTAACTTCTCCCTCCCTTGAACCAGTAACGCGCTCACCTCTTCCTCCGACCAACCGCGCTCATAGTGCAAAATCCCGCAAATGGTATCTAAACCAACAATCACGCCATCGTAAAAGCCTTCTGCATATCGTTTGTTTTGCTTTGTCTGCACTTGTTTTTTGATTGGTTTTAGTCGTGCCATGCAAACATTATACCAAATACCCCCCCCAAAAGTGAAACGCCCCCGAATTGGAGGCGTTTGGCAAAAATATTATTTGGCAAAAATATTAGGAGATAACGAAATGAAAGTCAAGGGGATTATATCATGTTAGCTTGTTGTATAAAAACTCTCTTTTGGCTTCGATTTCCTCATGGCAAAACGACAAGTTCACCTCATAGGTATGTGTAAGTGAGAAGTAACAATCAATACACTTGAGGTTGTCGCTCATAACAATAACACCATCAGATAATAATCCCTCCGATGGTGTGGAAAACACCTCTAGTGATTCCACACCATTACAAGATGGACAATCGAGTTTTGATTTATTCATATATATCTCCGTTTTTGCAAATATGAAGAAACTCGTTTAAATCGGTATATGGTTCACCAACCTTAAAAGGAGTTCCAGCAACAAATTTTACCCCTTTTGGTTTTATATGCTTTGCCTCTTGAGAATAGAATTGTTTATTCCATACGTAAATTAAAGCTTTGGTAATGTCCATTGTCGTTACTATTTGGGTGACTGGCGCGTTTCTTGTTTTTACCCTTAGTAGGTATCGGTACAACAAGGAGGCGTTTTTGTTGGTGTCCATATTTTCAAAACCTGCCAAATCTTTCCAAAATTGAATTGCTAATTCTGGTTGATAATGAACTGTAGCCATAATTACTGAGAGACAATACGCTGATTTTAGTTTGTTCCATATAACCTTTTCCATGGACACATCCTTGTATTTTTCTTTCCACAGCTCAAAGGTAGGAACCCAAAAATCGTAAACAGGAACAAAATTTTCGTGAGAAGATGCAAAACGACCGCCGGATGGGACAAAGCCACTAGCCATGTATCTGACAGAAGCTATAACCTTTTGCGAATCCGCTCTACTCAAATCGTAACCTTTGCCCACCGAGAAGGCAGACATAGAGTCCTTTAACGATCTAGCCGCCCCAACATCAAACCTAGCCCACAAACGCTTTAAATCGTCACTGCTTTCCACTTTTACAACAGAAACATTTTGATAAAACGACATACCAGTATCTACACACGCCGTCAATCTATGCTGACCATCAACCAGAAATGTGTGCCCATTTAATTCTGCTAATGTAATAGTTGTGGACGGGTTAATGTTTCCTAATAAAAACTCATCCCGCAAAACAATTAACTTTCGTCTGGTAATTGGTCGTTGGTACTCCCAAGACAAACCCAATAAATAATTGGCATCGTGAGGGGTAATATGTTTATTTTCAACTCTTAACACTTTCATTTGTTTTACCTTTCCTTTTATATAAAAAAACAAAAAACCCCCTCGCCGGTATGCTGTCTAGGCAACGAGGGGATTTCTTGCATCTGTTATATACCGTATCGCCTAGACATAGGTATTCTACATTACATTTCCAAAAACACAAGAATTTGACCAAACAAAAACCCCTCGGGCGAGGGGTTCGTTTTTGCGCTTGCCTTGGGTGACAAGCTGGTGCTTGTATAATGAGATTGTTAGGTACAGCATTGTACCACACCTAAGGCATAGTACCCCACTCCACCGCCGTTGGGCTTGTGTAGTAGGTTGTTGGTGTCCTGAATTGCTCGGAGGAGAAGGCGCAAAATGGGCAAATCTTTCTTACCCTGTTTGCGATGGAAAACAAATCGGTCGCGGTTTGGCTCATGGCTATAATTTTGTTGGTTGATTCGCTAGACAGAATAAAACCACACTGACAGCGGGTGACGCCGTTGTTACTTTCCCTTTTCAATTTTAGGTATTTTCTACGCCTATCCTTTTTTGGGAGTTTGATGCCGTTGGCTTTTAGTACCCTTGTTAGTACCGCCGCCGTCATTTTCCACTTTACACACAACTCTTTATGAGTCATGCCTTTGTCAATAATGTCGGCTTCCCATGTATCCGGTAAGGGTGCACACACTTTGCCCCAAATTGGATCGCATACCCAGCCCTCCTTACTTTTCACCAATCTCCCTTCAATGTGACACACAACGCAAACACCCCACTTTTTGGGGAATTTTAGCTTTAATCTTTCCAAATGTGCGGTAAGTGTTGTGTGACTAACATTGTAAAATTCTGCCATTTCTGATACACCCCGAAATTGCAAATCTTGCATGATTTTTTTTAACTCGTCGGGTGGGGGCACTTTCTGGCAGAATCTTTTGTGGCTTGCGAATGTGCTTGTCTTAAATACGCATTTACATTTTTTACATAATCCCCTATTGGAGAAGTCGATCTTTAACCGCTTTAATTGTAGTCTCAAAAATTGGTGGCTTACCCCTTCGATTTTGTTGGCTAGGTGGCGCATACTCGCACTGTCTTCCATCATAGATTTTAGAGTATCTATGTCTGGCATTTTTTGGCATTGTTTTTCATGCTTGTTGAGCATGTTTGTAACGAATGGATAGCCACAATATTGGCATGGTTTTTTGGGTATCTTCATCGTCCGCCGTCCTCCTCCGCTCGACTAGATTTGCCGTTTTGGGGTGTTTGGTCGGGCGGGGTGGGGTGGAGATTATCAAGGTAATTTTGCGCATGTTCTTTTGTGTCGAAACCAACACAAACATACCCCCCCTTCTTTTCAGTATCCCAAATGTGCCATAAATCTATGTCATTGTATTTTATTTGTAGCATTAAAACTCCTTATTTGTCCATACATATCTATTGCCCCCCCTATCCTCAATATACCCATCAGCCAACAATGCCCGTCTCATTTCTTTGTACTTGTTTCGCGCGTCTGTCACACTGCCAGCAAAAAAACCGCGTTCAAAGTCTGCCCCGCTTATGGTTTCTTTCTCAGCCCGTAAAGCTTCCAGTTTACCCACTTGCACATCAGTCAATGTAAAACCATTGCCTAGTACCGTGTCAGCCACTACGGCGGGAATTTGGCGCGTCTCGCCGCTTGTATTGACTGTGAGCATTGGTGGCGGTTCGGGTGTTTGTTCTGTCGTTACTTCTCGCACGCATTGCGAGTGTATGAAGTCGTTAATAATCTTTCGATATGTCACCAGTCCATACAAACACAACATGGCAGAAAATACCGGCAACGGCTCACCAATGAAGGCATAGCCAACCGCATCAAATAGAGAACCGCACAACAACCACTGCCAAGCATCGTTTGCCGGCATGATGATACTGCCATCAGCGACAAAGCGAGTCATTGGCACATATTCGGTCTCAACAATGCGGGTTGTCTCTGTCATGCCTTTACAACTCCGTTGCTTTTCGCGTGAATATTTTCCGCCTTTACCTTCCATGATTTAGCGGTTTTAATGTGAACATTGTACATATTGGCAATGTCGCCCTCTGCCATGTCCACAAAAGAATGTTTCTGCTCTGTGGATAACTTTTTCCAATGCCTTGGTAAAGTTTCTTGTGGTGTGGAAAGTTTCGAGAAAGTTTCAGAATCTTTCTGTGCATTGATTCGGGAAATTTCTACTTGCTTACTGGCTTCAATTTCTGCTAATCTCACCTTGTACCGTTGCTCTTGTAGCAAATCCCGCTCTTTGTTGCTTTGTTCTTTGACCGCTTGTTTATCAGCTTGTAACAGTACCAGCGCATCATCTACACCGCTCACCACATACGCAAAGAACGCAATCACGGTTAACCACATGAACGGCTGCCCTCGCAACTCCCACACACCGATAGCCACATAAGCCAACAATGAGACACCAGCGACTAAAAACAAGCGCAAATCATAACGCCATGCCTTTAGCGTAGTTTTGCCGGCATAAATACCGACGCATTCCAAAGCAACAGCTGCACTAATGCCACAAGCTAATGCCGCCCAAATCGGCATTGTTTGAATAGCGGCGTTGTAGATGTGGCTACCATATGCCAAAGCGGGGGCGGCGGGTGTTACGTATGTGGCTAGTGTTTGGATAAATGGTTTACCTCCGACTATACCGTCACTCATTCCGCACCCCCTAACAATTCGACTAATGTGGCGAGCTGGGTTGCTGTTTTGATGTTTGTTATAACGGTTGCATAAAATCCGCCTAAATCGATTGTCTCGGCATCAACGGAAATGGCGAAATTTTTGTTGATAAAAATCGACATGGTTTCACTAACCGCCAAATTCCAACCGTCCGCCCTATGTGCAAACCCCAACGCCGTCAACACTTCCGGCGTTATGTCGTCGCTGGCTTGGGTGAGTTCAACGGCTAATCGGTAGGGGCAATGCTCTAGATGAACGTCTAATTCATACAGAGCCCTTTCGGCGCGTTCATAGCTAACATCTATGCTTACCCTTGCAGTTGCCCCACAAACACAGCCAATTGCCTTGACATCGCCCTTGCTGTTAATTATATCTGCAAATGGAGGCATATGAATTTCGCTCCCATCTTGCACTAGTATCCTAGCTATTCTTTTATATTGCTCTAAAGTGGGTATAATTCTGTCAGTCATTACATACCTCCTATGTATGTTTTGATTAGAAGACCACATCAAGCCCGATGTGGTTTTTGTATTATATGGCTATCCCCTGAAAATGCTAGAAATTCAATAATCAGTTTGTTGCCCCCTCCCGCAATATTAGAGGAGGCAACTATATATAAACTGAATCGCGCCTTTGCGCTGTCTATTTGTTAGTGATGAAAACCTGTTTTGCACCTCCTCAATAATCAATAGATAAAAAGTTTTTTATGCGTTAGTCTCGAGCCTAACGCGGAAATACTAAAATATAGGCGGGGTTTGCCCCATCACCATGTAAGCGAGCCAATCCTCAATTTCTACTAAGTCGCGTGTTTTCTCTTGTTTCCACATGGTTTTATCTGTGCCGGCAATCATGGTGTAACCGTCTGCCAACATCATTTGGGTGAATTGCAAATAATCAAAGGTGTGAGTGTAGCCAATAACATCGAATACATCTTGCAAGCTCCAAACTGTTGCAAGTTGCCCTTTCCACCTTTTAGAAAAATTCTCTTCCCCTTCTGTGAGTTTGCCGCCCTTGCTTTTGACCTCGAATAGATAAGTTGTTCCCTGCCAACCTACCAACAAATCAGGACACCCACGCCCTACTGTATGAATACTTTGGGTAGATGCTCCTATGTGTTCCAAAGCCTTTTCTATGTCTGGTTGGTTGCTGTCTTTCTTGCGAGGAATTACACGCCGTTTGTTACTCATTCTGTCACCCCCGCTTTATCCTTAACCATATTAATAAGCTCGTCAAGTGCGAGAATACCGACATCTATCAATAGTTGCACAGGTGTAACGCCGTAAAAGTTGCATAGGGTATTAACCGCGCGCTCCATAACTAAGCCGAAATCACCAAGTTCTTCATCATAAGGCAACCAGCAATAATGATGATAGGTGTCGCGTATTGCTCTAATTATAATTACCTGTCCCCCCTCAAATCCCACAGAGACAGAAAAGCCGTTCGACAATGCGTAATTTTTAAGCTTTTCCACATGTTCCAACTTGTAAAAATTTGGGTTAAATTGAATGTCTATCATGTTTTTACCTTTCCTTTAATAAATTACCACGCGCTTATTTGCGTGCTTAAAATGTTTAACCGCCGGCACTGAGCCGACATTGATACCAGACACCAAAAGAGCATCTGAATATGCACTAATTAACAGGTCCCGAATTTCCCACTTTTTAACCTCATTCTTGAAATTCTCGTCAAATCCATAGGCGGTTAGAGTGTGTCCCCTCGACTGTGCGAAAACTTTCACCGCTTCATTCTCGGCATAAGCCACTATTTCTACTTGGTCCCGTTTTGCCAACATCCTGTCTAGCCATGCACTATCTATAACATGCCCCACAATTGCGAGTTTGAAGGGGGTGGGGGTTATATTGGGTAGGCTTTTGGCGTGTTTTGAGAATGTCATAATGTTGCAGGATCCAAAATGTTTAGGGTTTGTTCTATGGTCAGGGGTTTGCTTTGTCCTTCTCTCAGTCCGTGCAATGCTGTTCTTTCGTGATTTTCTGGCAAGTCTGTATCCATTCTGCCGATTGCGCTATTCACTAGGTTCTCGGCTTCTGTCTGTGTGAGGTATCCACCAGCGACATATCCACCAATAGCAAAGGCGTTCTTTAGTACAATCTGATTTTGTTGACCCCTTGGTGCATTCTCAATATTCTGCAACATTGTATCAATTGCTTTCAATGCTCGTTTGTCCGCATTCCTTGGTGTGATTGTAATGGTTGCCTTTGGTGCGGGTGGCTTAATCGCTTCTAAATGTTCTCTATATTGGCTTATAAGCTCGTCAACACCGGCAAGGGGTAGTATTGACCAGTTTTGCCACACCGTACACTTCTCAGAACCATAGAAAAGCCTTAAACCATCTTTTGCCGCCCTGTCCGCATGAGGGAATCGCCACATTAACGCCTTGTACAATTCCTCATACTGGTATAAGTCCGTTATAGGCTTGTCAAAGACAAATACCAAGCGCGCTTTTGGTTTCTCTTCTGTGTGACTTGGTGTGGTATAACCAAAGGCGGCATGGTTAAAAGCTAGGGGATTGCCGGCAATAGTATCTAATGCGCTGTTGGTGTCTTGAGTATCAAAGTCGAGAGCAATGTGCCATGCTTCGGTAAAGTTTGCTTTTTTGCGCCGTCCTTCAAAAAGTGGGGTGAAAGCGTAGCCTCTGTAGATATTGGCGGCAAAGTCGCGTACTGTTAGGGTGTGTGGGTGAAAACCCTTATTGAAGTGTCCCATATATTGGGGTTTTACTTTTCCCTTGTAATCTGTGTTGAACATAACTTTTATTTGTCGGTTTTTTTCGTTTTTTGCTTGTTTCATGTTTTTTTACCTTGTTTTTATTAAAAGTGGTGTCTAGTCCTGTCTAGTCCTGTCTAGTGATTTACTCGACTATTTTATCACTACTAGACACTATAGACACATATTTTAGGGGTAATCCGTACGAGAAAAGAAAATAGAGCGTATATAGAAAACGTGTGTCTAGTCCTGTCTAGTGTCTAGTCTTTTAACCTTTTTAACCCCAATATACATCGTACTTGCTTGGGTGCTATATACACCCTGTCCGATTCAAAGCCTTTTAGTTTTAATGTTGAGATAAATTGCCCCTGCCCTTTGCACGGGTAACCCTCTTCTTCTGCCCATGCCTTGTACTCTTGATACAACTCGCTAGACTTTTCTAATGTGTTTAGGTTACCCTTTTCATACTCCACAATTTCATAATGGTCAGTAATAAACCGCCATACATAATCCATTTCCGCTCTGTCGTTTTCGGTTTGTTTTCTTATTAGGTCAGGGGGTTGCAATCCTTGTTCAAACCATTGCATTGCACCTTTTACGCACCATGTCAATATGCCAATAAGATTATGCTCAGACTGTAAACGCTTTTTTAGTGTCTTATCCTCTTTGCCCTTCATACTGTTAGGAAATAGAACAGTCAAAAGCCTATACCATGCCGCCTCATCATCTACATCTAAATTGGCGGGAAAGTTGGATATAAGCCAAATAACCATTTGAGGGGTAAAGGTAAACGGTTGCTTACCCTTTTTGGCGCAAAATATATCATCCCCACCCGTCAACCTTTTGAGCATAGAGGCATTAAGTTTTTTATGCCTATCTGATTCACTAGCAACAACGAAACGGGTAGCTGTTAACTCCGCAAGGTCAAAGTTTTGACTATCCCCATTTCGTTGATTTTGGAACATTTCAAAACCCACGCCGGCAGATAACGGCTTACCAAACAACTTCAACAAGGTATTAGTAAATGTCCCCTTCCCTGTTCTTGTTTTGCCGTGTATATAAATTAATACTTCTTCGCGTGTGTGCCCCGTTAAACTGTAGCCAACTGCCCTTTGCAGAAAATCAACAACAGGCTTACCACCCCCAACGGACTGGTCAAGAAATCGATCCCAATCCTTGCTTGTTATCTCTGGTTTGTATTCCACATTCAAGCAATAAGTAAAATACTGGTTTGGCGTGTGGTCGGCTCGGTCTCCTGTTCTAAGGTCAACAACGCCATTTTTACAGTTGAGCAAGTCGGGATAATTGTCAAAAATAGAATACGAAGTAAAGACGCCGATCATACTTTGCAACATTGCTTTTGTGCTTGTTCTATTTCTTAGGTTTGGGGAAGTTTTGCCTATATGTTTTTTGTACCTATCGTTTATGTCGTTAGCATCAAAAACAAGGCGCATTGCTTTTAACGCACAAACGATAAGCGCGTCCACCTTCTGCTCTGCAAGTTCTGCTTTCCAGTGAGTACCGCACCACACGAGCCAACCCGTTTCAGGTGTCCATTTAACCGTGTCGGGATAAATTAAAAGAAATCCCTTGGCGTTATCCTCGTCAAATGGTTGCAATTGTAAAATCTGCTCTTTTATATCTTGGCTTAATTCAGTCATATTTGAAATGTTCCTTAACTTTTTTAGCTATATCTGTATTGCCTCTATTGTGCATATACCATGTAACAGCCTCATGCCATTGGTCATGGTGAAACTTACACAGGTAAGCAGTGGGGTATAAATGGGCATCCTCTACTATACCAAGTTTTGCTATTGATTGGGGCATGAAATGGTGCCATTCTACCCTATCATTACCACCACAAACTTCACAGTTATTTCTACCAGAGTAATCTCGCCATATTGGTATATCGTCAATGCTCCAACTTTTCCCGCTTGCCCACTCACTTACTTTTTTATGTGATATGCTTTCCCAATGGTTGCGCTTTTTGCAAGTAATACATACCCAGTGAATATTTACAGCATCATTGGAGGATATTGTTTTTCTTAGCTTTACACCCTCGAGGGAGTTACATTGTGGACAAATTGGTTTTTTCATACACCATAAAAAAACCCGCTCTTATCTGCTTACGATCTGACAGTGCCCTCTAGGATGGGCAATCGCAAACAGACAAAAACGGGGTTTAAATTTCCTAGATATTGACCTGTCAGAGTCTGCATAATTATAGCCTAAAACTCCATACTTTTATAATTTCGTTTCCCAACATGCTCACCCACCAAACCGGCAATTGTGCCCTGTATTGCCCCTTGTGCATGTTTGCCGGCATCGCACACGCAAAATACCCACGCTCTATGAATTGCACGATTTACCCACAAGCCGGACGGTTTAAAACGATCTACAAATTCGCATATGTCGTCCCGCCTATCATCGCGGTCAATAAGTTTGTTTTGGTAAATTCCGTTGTTGCACAACATACACATTACCCAACCTCCACATAATCACGCCAAGGAATAGTAGAGAAACGAACCGCGCCCGTTTCCCGTATCCTGTACATATCAACTGCACCACACCCCGTACTAATACCCATCTCCTCACCATGCAAAGCGCGCGCACATTGGTAAGCATCAGCATAAACGCGTGTACCTATCATAATGTGCCGGTGGTTAGTTAGTGTTGACTGGCACTTGGGGCAGTTATTCATTACTCACCAGCCTATCATCCAATACCAAAACACCATCACCATCAACAGTAAACCGCGTCACTGTATCGCTAGGTTGACCGGCAAGCATGGTACGTAAACGATTACGGCTTAAATGGTGCCGGCGGATAATGTTACCATCCTTATCAAGTTGAATAATGTGAACGGCTGAACCGTCCCACTCTCTGACGTTTTGAACAGTTAAACTCATAATAAACTCCTAAACTAAAATTTTTTTGAATACGCTTATATTATAGATACTTTTCAAACTTTGTCAAATTATTCACTTTCTTGACAAACATATAAAAATGTGGATAATTAAGGGTGTAGTTAAAAACATTTAGTTATAGGAGTTACGATATGGAAATTACAAAAATGTTCTGGGCACAACCAAAAAATTTATACATTGACGGCGAGTTTATCGGGCAAGCCGTTGGTACTGCCGAAAAGAACGGGGTGGAGTATTACATTTCTGGTAATGGCGGTTGCATTCGATGCAATAAAGTAACAACTGATTAAAAACAAAAACCCCCTGCGGTAACAGGGGGTCAACCAATTGGAGACAACTATGAATAATAAAAACAAAAATCTTAACCGTGATAATATCACAATAGCGCAATCTGTAAAAGATTGGCGAGAATCTGATAGTAGCTTCTTTGTTATGGCTGATGATTCGACGGGTGCAATTTGGCAACGAATCGAAACAGGTCAACGCGTCCGCGCCGCCTCAACTGGTTACAGCTTGGACAGTTTATTAGATGGTGACAAACATGTTAACCAGTGAGATAAACCGAGAATTGGAAACCGCGCGCATCTATGATATGTTGCAGGAAATGGAAGACTGGTTCGGAGCGGCGTATCAGTTTGGTATAGATGTTGCTTTTGAGTTGGATTGCATGATGCACGATTGGGAGCAACAAAACAAGCGGGAAGGTTGGAGCGATTTCTTCAATGAGCCGGCACATGCTGGCGTAATTTATTAATATAGGAGTATATAGAATGAATAA
>Ga0208794_1001140_pt1 | contig 12696 bp, 13 predicted proteins | sample 32_taG_FD_184106 | JGI IMG/M metagenome (GOLD analysis project Ga0208794, IMG submission 184106) | Marine viral communities from the Gulf of Mexico - 32_GoM_OMZ_CsCl metaG (SPAdes) (version 2) | ecosystem: Environmental > Aquatic > Marine > Oceanic | place: Atlantic Ocean: Gulf of Mexico... | reverse complement strand
CGCCGCCGAAGCCGCGTCGCGTGCCGCGGCGCTCGAGCGGATCGCCGCGCGGCTGGGCGAAGTGACGGATGACGCGGCACGCCATCGCGCCGCGCTCGAAACCCAACTCCTGTCCTACGCCGCCGCCACCGCCGAGACGGTGCTGCCCGAGATCCTCGCCGGCCGGGCCGAGGTCCGGGCGCTGGCGCAGATCCGGCGCGGGCTGAGGCTCGGGCTCGACAGCACTCGGCTCGAGATCGCCCTGCCCCAGGGCGCGAAAGAGCTGCGCGCGGAGGTCGAGGCGCTCTTGGCGGCGCAGGGCCTTACGGGCCGCACCACGCTTACCGAGGATGCCGGGCTCGCCCCGGGCGACGCGCGCGTCGTCTGGGATGGCGGACGGCTCGATTACAGCTTTGCCGGGATCTGCGACGCGATCCTCGGCACATTGCGGGCCCGCACCCGCACCCACCCCGAACCGGAGGACCGCACGTGACGGACACCCCCACCAAGGCCACCGGCGCCGAATTCCCGGAGATCGAGGACGACGCCGCCGGGATCTTCGAAGACGCCCCGCAGGCCGAAGCCCCTAAGGGCGGCCGCAACATCGAGGCGATGCTCAATGTCGGGCTCGACGTGCAGATCGTGCTCGGCCATGCCCGGCTGCCGATCTCGCAGCTTTTGAAGTTCGGCCGCGGCTCGGTGATCGAGCTCGACAAGAAGATCGGCGAGCCGGTCGAGGTGATGATCAACGATCGGCTGGTCGCCCGGGGCGATCTGGTCAAGCTCGGCGAGGCGCGGATCGGCGTGTCGCTGACCGAGATCGTCAAGGACTACGTTTCGGGCGACTGACCAGCAGCATGATCCGCACCCTCCCTTTCGTCGCCGCCGCCGCGCTGGCGCTCATGGCCCTGCCCGCCTCGGCGCAGGACGGCGCCGGCGTGCTCGACGCACTGGGGGGCGTGCTATCCGATGCGGCGCCGGGCACGGATCAGCGCGCCACGCTGTCGGGGCGGATCATCCAGCTCGTGGCGCTGATGACGGTGCTGTCGATCGCGCCGGGCCTGTTGATGATCATGACCAGCTTCACCCGCTTCGTGATCGTCTTCTCGATGCTGCGCTCGGCGCTCGGTCTCAATCAGACGCCGCCGAACATGGTCCTGTCATCGATGGCGCTGTTCATGACCTTCTTCGTCATGCAGCCGGTCTTCGAGGATGCCTGGGAGGGCGGGCTGCAGCCGCTGATGAACAACGCGATCACCGAGGAGCAGGCGATCGCGCGGATCGGTGATCCGTTCCGCGCCTTCATGTTCGCCAACACGCGGCCGCGCGACATCGAGCTGTTCCAGAATCTCGCCGCGCGCTCCGACCGTGCCGAACCCGCGCCGCTGCCCGAGACAGCCGAGGAGGCGTCCTGGCGGTCGCTGATCCCGGCCTTCATGATCTCGGAACTGCGCCGCGCCTTTTCGATCGGGTTCCTGATCTACCTGCCCTTCGTGGCGATCGACCTGATCGTCGCCTCGGTGCTGATGAGCGCCGGCATGATGATGCTGCCGCCGGTGTTGATCTCGCTGCCCTTCAAGGTGATCTTCTTCGTGCTGATCGACGGCTGGTACATGCTGGCGGGCAGCCTGATGGAAAGCTACGTGCCGCTGGCCGGAGGATGACGATGAATGCTATGACCCCTGCCACCCGTCCGCCCGAACCGAGCCCGGTGCGCGCCGCGGCCCAGCCCCCGACCCCGCCGCTGCGCCGGCTGCGCGGCGCCGAGAAGGCGGCGATCCTGTTCTTGTGCCTGGGAGAGGAGCGCGGCTCCGAGCTGATGCGCAAGCTCTCGCCAGAGGACATCGCCAAGATCACCCGTGCGGTGGCGCGGCTTGGCGTGGTCCAGGCAGAGCTGGTCGAGATGGTTCTGGCCGAGTTCTCCGAAGGCGTCGATGCCGGCGGCGGCGTGGTCGGCTCGCTCGCCTCGGCCGAGGCGATGCTGCGCGCCTTCCTGCCCGAGGAGCAGGTCGAGGTGATCCTGCGCGACATCCGCGGCCCGATGAAGGAACGCGACCTCTGGGCCAAGTTCTCGGCGATGAACGAGGCGGTGATCGCCACCTATCTCAAGGGCGAGCACGAGCAGACCGCGGCCGCGATCCTGTCGAATGTCGACACCGAGGTCGCCGCCAAGGTGCTTCCGCTCCTCGGCGAGGATATGATGCGCGACGTGGTCGAGCGGATGATCCGCATGGAGGCGGTCCCGCCCAAGATGATGGCGCAGATCGAGGAGACGCTGCAGGCCGACATGCTTTCCGCCGGAGGCCAGTCCAGCGCCGTCGAGATGGAGCAGCGCATGGCCGACCTGTTCAACAAGCTCGACCGCGACGTGTTCGACGGGCTGCACCAGGCGATCGACGCCCGCAAGCCGGGCGCGCTCGACGGTATCATGGCCAAGATGTTCACCTTCGAGGACCTGATCCGTCTCGACGCCCAGAGCCTGGCACGGGTGATGCGCGGTCTCACAGGCAACACGCTGCCGCTGGCGCTGCGCGGCGCCTCCAAGGAGATGCGCGAGCATTTCCTCGACGCGCTGACCGCGCGAGCGCGCGACATGCTGCTCGACGAGATGAACACGATGGGCCCGGTCCGGGGCCGCGACGCGCGCGCGGCGCAGACGATGATCGTCGACTACACCCGCCAGCTCGCCGAGGAAGGCTCGATCGAGCTGCCGAGCGCCGGTGACGAGGAGGAGGATATCCTCGAATGAGGGGCCGGGCTCAGTAGCCCTTGCGCAGCGCCGTGATCGCCGTGATGTCGATGGTGATCGGGGTGAACTGCCCCCCGGCCCCGGCGCTGACGGCGGCGTTCAGCAGCGTCAGCGCGGCGTTGGATGAGGATTGCACCCCCGCCTTGGCGTCGGAGATCGCCACGTAGCGCCGCTCGAGCTTTTCGAGCTCGGCAGGGTCCTTGAGCTTGGTGATGTCAAGCTTGGCCTTGAACAGCTCGACTTGCTTGTCGATGTCGAGCCCGGCGCTCTGGCTCGGCACGCCGAGCGCAGTGCGCATGAACTCCGACAGCTCGGAATCCTTGAGCACGTCGAACCAGTTCTTGATGTCCCCCGCCTTGCGGCGAAATTCGAGCACGGTGCCCACCGTCTCGTTCTGCTCGGCTTGCGCGCTCTCGAAGCGCTGGCCAACATAACGGTCGACCATCTCCGCGCGCCAAGAATCGGAAAAAGTCTTGGTGTTGGTCTTTCCATCGGCGACGAAGCCCATGCCCTTGTGCAACTCGCGGAAGCGCGGGTCGGTCAGGCGGTTGACGAGAGAGCTGCTGTCGCTGATGTCGCTGCGAAGCACCTTGCCGATCAGCGCCTTACCAAAGATCTGATCCTCGAGGTCAAATGCCTTCATGACGAAGACATAGAGTTCGCGATCCTCGAGGAGCTGATCGACCGTTTCGACCTTTCCGATACGCTCCTCAAAGGCGGCAATGGCGCGCTTATGCTCCGGCGCGTTGCGGATCAGCTCTTCCTGGCGGTCGCGGGTTGCGTCCACCAAGCTGAGCCCCATCCGGGCATTGAGGCCGGAAAGCGAGATCACGACGCCTGCCCTGCCCGCCGCTCCGGCGCATGACCAGCGCCGAATGCCGCGAGGCCAGGCTGCGTAACGCCTGAGATCCGGCTAAGAGTCTCCGCCTCGTGCGCGATCACCGGGCGCAGGGCGCGCATCGCCTTGTAGTAATCACCGGCACTGACGAAGCTCGCTGCTTCAAAGATATTGCCGAGGCTGGGATTACCGAAAGTCGTCGCTAGCTCTGCGAGCTGGCTCTGGATCAGAGGTAGCAACTCGTCCCGCAGGGCGCGCTGTATGAGCGCGGTCTGGATCAGGAAATAGGCCTTGGTAACCGGCGTCGATTTTGCGTCGTCATCGAGGAGGTCATGGCCACGCACCACGTCGGCGTGGCTTTCGATGGTCAACACGTGACGACGCCCGGAATTACGCATCATGCAACCGTTGACCACGATCCGCTCGTCGGGTTTGAGGGTGAGTTTGAGCGCCATCTCAGGCCACCGCGCCTTCGGGTGCCTGGCCGGCAAGACCGGCGGCGACGGAGGAGTTGATCCGAACCAGCGCTCCGACGCCGGCGCTTCCGCCGAGTACGGTGGAGGTCTGGCGGTCGACCCAGAATGCCAGCGAGATCAGCCCGGCACGGAGTTCTGCGGGTAAAGCGTTCTCGGGCGAGGCGAGGTCGAAGCGCAGCTCGTTCCAGAGCTTCTGGTTGTCAAGGAGATCCGACATCAGCCCCTCGGCCATGATCATGCTGCGCGCCGTGGCGCTCTCGGCACCGTCATAGGCCTCGGCATGGCGCGACAGGCCGGCAGTGATGCGTGCGATGATGCGGCGTTCGATCTGGCGGGGGGATTCGCTTTCGCGGATGGTAGTTTTGTAGGCGGCGATGCTCATGCGTTCTGCTCTCGCTCTGGGCCCTGCTCTTCTCGCAGGCGCTGGAATGGAGGCACGCGGGACCATGGGATCGCGCGTGCGCGTCGGTCGATCATCTCGTCATCGGCAAGCCGGATCGCGAAGGATCCGGAGGGACGGGGTCCAGCCCGATTGGCCGGGCCCCGTCATTTTTGTTACCGGAACAGGCTAAGGATCTGCTGCGGCGCCTGGTTGGCGATCGACAGCGACTGCGATGCGAGCTGCTGCTGCACCTGCAGCGCCTGCAGACGGGCTGCTTCCTCTTCCATGTCGGCGTCGACCATCGAACCGATGCCGCTGTCGAGCTTGTCGGTCAGCTTGGTCAGGAAGTCCTGTTGGGTTTCGATCGACTTCTCCGACACGCCGAGCGAGGTTGCCGCGTCGATGGCCATCGTCGTCGCCTTGTCGACGACATCCAGATAGAAATCCATTCTGTTGGTGGCACCGGCACCATCGGTAACCGGCACGCCGGCGTTTTCGTCGTCTGCGAGCTGGCCGTAAGCTACCTGCCCTTTAATGTAGGAGGCACCGGCGGTTGTGATCTGCTTAGTTCCATCACGTACCTGAGCGGTCGGTTCGGTGCCAAGCTTGATCCGGCTCAACGCATCCTTGATCGAAACCAGGTCGACCTTCTCGATGGTGATCGAGGTAGTTGAAAGCGTGCTGCCCGAACGAGTCACGCCCGTCGCGAGCTTAATGTTGTCGGGGTCAGCTGCCGCAGTATAGCCACCCGCGGAAGTGTCGGAGGCAGCGATATAGCGGCCGTCGGAGGTATGCGCGTTACCGGTTCCGTTGACCATGCTCGTGCCGTTGAACGAGGCTTGCTCGATCACGGTGCCAATACGACTGACAATGGCGTCAATCTCCGACTGCACCTTGGAGGTATCATAGCTAGCGTCGGTTTCGAGCTGGTTCTTAGCGAAGGCGACCTTGGTGCCGAGCTCCTTGGTCATCTCCATGACCGCTTCGGCACCGGTGCGACCGGCAGAAACGGCGTTCTTGGTCAGGGTCAGGCTTTCATTGATCGCCTTGTTCATGCCGCTGTCGGAATCCATCGTCTTCGAGATCGCGAAGTACGAGGCGTTGTCCTTGGCGGACTGGATCTTCAGGCCCGAGGAAATGCGGTCCTGGGTCTGGTTGAGGCCCTTGTTGATGCCACGCAGGGTGGACAGGGCATTCATCGCAGAGTTGTTGGTGAGGATCGAAGACACGGTATTCTCCAGTGTTCTAACTGTTCGCTCGTCTTTCTGACGAAGTCGGCATGACCGCCGCGGAGTTCGGTGTCCGGCCCCGCTAGGGGACCGGACGGGTATTCAGTCACTTACCGGAACAGGCTCAGGATCTGCTGCGGCGCCTGGTTGGCGATCGACAGCGACTGCGATGCGAGCTGCTGCTGGACCTGCAGCGCCTGCAGACGGGCAGCCTCTTCCTCCATGTCAGCGTCGACCATCGAGCCGATGCCGCTGTCGAGCTTGTCGGTCAGCTTGGTCAGGAAGTCCTGTTGGGTTTCGATCGACTTCTCCGACACGCCGAGCGAGGTTGCCGCGTCGATGGCCATCGTCGTCGCCTTGTCGACGACCTGCAGGTAGTGGTCCATCAGGTCAGATTTCGTCGCGGTTGCGCCGCCACCGTAGGTCGGGCCGCCTTTGATGGTCGGGTTGGTATCAGCAACCGTTGCATCCTTGGCCAAATTGATCCGGCCCAGGGCCTCCTTGACCGAAACGAGGTCAACCTTCTCGACGGTGATCGAGGTGGTCGCCAGCGTGCCGCCAGAACGCGTCACGCCGGTGGCGAGGTTCACGTTGTCGGGGTCGGCCGCGGGATCATAACCGCCGAGATCTTCGTCCGATGCCGCAACATACGCACGGCTGCCGGTCGCGGCAACGGTTCCTGAAGCATCATCGCTCAACCGGACGTTGCCGGTTCCATTGACCATGCTGGTGCCATTGAACGAGGCTTGATCGATCACGGTGCCAATACGGCTGACGATGGCGTCGATCTCCGACTGCACCTTGGAGGTGTCGTAGTTGGCGTCGGTCTCGAGCTGGTTCTTGACGAAGGCGACCTTGGTGCCGAGTTCCTTGGTCATCTCCATGACCGCCTCGGCACCGGTACGACCGGCGGAGACGGCGTTCTTGGTCAGGGTCAGGCTCTCATTGATCGCCTTGTTCATGCCGCTGTCGGAATCCATCGTCTTCGAGATCGCGAAGTACGAGGCGTTGTCCTTGGCGGACTGGATCTTCAGGCCCGAGGAAATGCGGTCCTGGGTCTGGTTGAGGCCCTTGTTGATGCCACGCAGAGTGGACAGGGCGTTCATCGCGGAATTGTTGGTGAGGATCGAAGACATTGGTATTCTCCAGCGTTCTTACTGTTCGATCGTCCTTCTGACGATGTCGGCCTAGCCGCCGCGGCGTGATATCAGGTAAACCCATGAATTGGGGCGCGTTTGTGACGCTATACCGACTTATCCATGGGGCTACGCGAAAGCGTGTCCTTGGCGCTACGGTTTCCGTCTGCCCCATAGAGCCCGGCCAGCCCGTGGCGGGCGCGCAGGCGCTCGAGATCGCGCGACACCTCGGCCGTGATCAGGCGCATCCGTTCGAGAATCGCGGCATCGCGAGCAACGAGGCCGGCCAGCCGGTCAAGCGCGTCGCGCAGCATCTCGGCGTCCGAATCCTCAGCCTCGAGCCGCACCGCGATCTCCGGCCCCTGTCCCTCGATCCGGGCCACCAGGGCCGCCTTCTCCTCGAGCCGCGCGGCGACGCGGTCGAGCGTGCCGCCGCGAATCTCCTCGATCTCGGTTTCGAGCAGCGCCGAGAGCGCCGCGATGTCGGTATCGATCGTGTCGGTGTGGTCGCTCATGCGTCCTGCTCCCCCTGCCCCTCATAGGCACCGATGGCGCGCGCCACGCTCTGGGCGATACCGGTGCTGCCCTGATCTGCGATCTGTTCGGCGAAGGCGCGCGCCAGGAAGCTGCGCCAGGTTTCCTCGGCATGGCCGCCACCGAAAGTGCCGATATCCACGCTCTTGAGCATCTCGTCCACGGTCTGCGCGAGGAACATCTCCTCGAACTTCTTCGCGGTTTCCATCGTTTCCGGGTCGGCCTCGCGCGGCTTGGCGCGCAGGGCCGGCGACGGCGCGCCGGGCGTGATCTGCATCAGATGATCTCCAGATCTGCGTGAAGCGCGCCCGCGGCCTTGATGGCCTGCAGGATCGAAATGGTCTGGCTCGCGGTGACGCCGATGGCGTTGAGCCCGTCGACGAGGCGCTGCAGGCTGACATCGCCCTCGAGGATCGAGAACTGCGCTTCCTGCTCCTCGACCGTCACTTCGGTTTGCGGCACGATCACGGTGTTGCCGATCGAGATCGGCTCGGGCTGGCTGACCTCGATCTCTTCCTTGACGATCACCGTGAGGCCGCCTTGGCTCACCGCGACCTCGGCGATGCGCACCTCGGAGCCGATCACGATGGTGCCGGAACGGGCATCGATCACCACCTTGGCGATGGCGTCGGGCTGCACGCGCAGCCCCTCGATCTCGGCCAGCATGCCGGGGATGTCGACCTTTGCGGCCGAGCGCACCTCGACGGTGCCCGAATCGAGCGTTCTGGCGATCGCGCCCATATGCGCGTTGATCGCCTGCTCGATCCGCTTGGCTGTGGTAAAGTCAGGGGTCCGGAGCGCGATCCGGATGGAGTTCATGGCGGAGAGGTCGAAATCGATCTCGTTTTCTACCGTCGCACCGTTCTCGATCCGAGCCACGGTGGGGACGCCTTCGACGATGCTGGCATTGGCACCCTGCGCGGCATAGCCCGCCACCGCGATCGGGCCTTGGCTCACGGCATAGACCTCGCCGTCGGCGCCGGTCAGCGGCGTCACGATCAGGGTACCGCCCCGCAGGGACGAGGCGTCGCCTAGCGAGGAAACCACCACGTCGATGGTCGAGCCGCGCCGCGCGAAGGGCGGCAGCATCGCGGTGACCATCACGGCGGCGGTGTTCTGGGTGCGCATCTGCTCGTCGGTCAGATTGCCGACGCCGAGCCGCTCAAGCATCCCCTCGATCGAGCGCTCGGTGAAGGGCGAGTTGCGCAGCGAGTCCCCGGTGCCGTTCAGACCGACCACGAGGCCGTAACCGACGAGCTGGTTCTCGCGGACCCCCTCGAACTGGGCGATGTCCTTGATCCGGACCTCCGCGACAAGCGGAGCCGCACTGAGGGTCGCGGCCAGAAGCATCGCCAGTCCGATCCCCCGTTTCAGCCCGTTCCGCATGCGCTGCTCCGATTGACGCGTTCCGGTTAGAGACTAGTCGAGCGCCGCCGCGCGCCACAAGAACAGTCAAAACAATCCATGGACAGGTTGCATTTATGCAATCTATCCATGGGTTATTCGCATTACATGTAGTTCAGGAAGGACAGCTTCGACAGCCGCGCCGTGATCGCGTAGCTCGCCTCGAGCTGGGTCTGCAGCTGGGTCAGCCGGGTCGCGGCCTCGTAGGGATCGACGCCCTCGACGCTGTCGATCTGCTGACGGTAGAGCGTGACCCGTGCGGCCTGCGACTCCATCGTGTCCTCAAGCTGGCGACGCTGCGCGCCGATCCGGGTCTCGGCCGAAAGCAGCCCCGTCCGTCCATTTTCGAGCGCTTCGAAGGCGCGCGAGGTCCAGGCTTGGGCCGCCTGATCGTCGAGCGTGCTGATGTCGACCGACGCCAGCATCGACAGGCCACGCAGCATCTCGGCGAAGGCCGGGTCATCGGCCTGGACGCCGTAGTCCAGCACTTCTTCCTCGTCGATCCGCACGGACATGCCCTTGCCGGCAACGTCCCGGGCCGCGCCGTTATAGACCGTCTCGCGATATGTTGCGGCGCCGGCAGCGGCCGGATCGAAGATCGCTGCCAGCGCATCGGCCTTGGCGTTGGCCTGCGCCGCGTCTACCGGCAAGGCGCCGATCGCAGTCTCGACCATGCCGCGCGGCGAAAGACCGCTGGCCGGGTTGACCGTGTCGTATGGCTGGATCGCCTGCACTGTGTTGGCGACGCCGGAGAACAGCGAGACACCCTCGTAGCTGCGGTTGACCTGACCGATTACCTGGTCGAGCGCGGCACGCGCAGCGGCTTGGAGCTGGGCCCCGGTGAAGGCATGTCCTTCGGTACTCGGCACGGCGAGATCAAGAACCGTCTGCAGGCTGGCGCGCATGTCGCCGAGGCTGGAGCCGGTCATCTCGAGACGGCGGTCGAGCGTGGCGTTGATCGTGGCGAAGCTCTCGAGCCGGTCGAGCCGCGCGCGGGTGGCCATCGCCTCGCCGGCCCGGCTGCCAAGCGCGCGAAACCGATCCGACTTGTAGCCGGTGGTCGCCTCCTCGCCAGCCTGGTTCAGCTGGCGGCTCAGATCGGCAACCTGCCGGCGGCCGTCGACGCTGGCCTGCAGGGTGGAATAGGTGCGCATCAGGGTGATCATTCCGGTCTCTCCTTATCGCACCGCTGCCAGCAGCGTGTCCATCATCTCGCCGAGCGTCTTCATCACCGTCGCGTTGGCGGCGTAGCTCTGCTCGATCAGCATCAGCTGCTGCAATTCGTCATCGACGTTGACCCCTTGCACCGACTGGCGCGAGGTCTGGATCGAGTCCCGGCCCGCCGCGAGGGATTCAGATTTCGCAAGGGCATCGTTGTGCAGTTGCTTCTGCGCCGAAACGAGGCCGGCGGCGAAATCGCCGATCGTTCGGCGCTCCCCCAGACCGGCCGCGGGATCATAGGAGACATCGGCCGAGAGCAGATCGACGAAGGCCGCGACCCGGCTGCCGTCCGAGGCCGGACCCTGGACCGTCGCGCCGATCCCGTCCCGCATCCGCCAGGCCGCGCCACCCGCCTCAGAACGGACCGCCGTGTTGACCGCGATGCGCCCGGCCAAACCTTCGCTCTTGGTGGGATCGAAGGCCGCCCGGACACCGCTCCCGTCCACAGGCGCCGTGCCGTCGACGAAGAGACCGGCCGTGCCCGCCGCGCGGGTCGTGTCGATCTTTTCGAACTCCTGCACCAGGCTGCGCGCCATTTCGTCGAGCTGCAGCTCGAGGCGCGGCAGGTCATTGGTCAGGAAGCCCAGCCTGCCCGCCAGCGCCCCCTCGCTCGAGCCGCGCGCCTCGGCGACGCCGGGGGTGATGTCGACATCGTTGACGGTCAGCCGCCCGGTGCTGGTGTCGAAGCTCAGTTCGTGCCGCTTGTTATCCTCGACCAGCGCCGCCCCGGCGGCGGTGTAGATCGAGATGCGCCCGGAGGCGTCGGTCTGCATCCGCAGGTCGATCAACTGCGACAGGCTGTCGAGGCTCTCCGACAGCTGATCCTCGAACATCACCCGGCGCTCGGTCCCCTGCTGCTGCCCGGCGATCCGCTCGTTCAGCGCCACGATCCGCGCCAACTGGTCGTTGATCTCGGTGACGTCGGCGACCACCGCGTTGCGCACCCGCTCCTCGGTCCGGGCCAGCGTGCCGCTGGCGTCGCGCAAGGTGGTTGCGAGACCTTCGGCCGCGCGGACCGCGGCCTCCTGCAGCGCAGGCTCGGATGGCGTCGTGGCCAGCGCGTCGAGCGTCGTGCGGAAGGTCGAGACCCGCCCGGAAAGGCCGGTGGTGGAATCGATCTCGCCCAGCGCCGCGGCATGGACCTCGAGCGCACCGGCCCTGGCCTCCTGCGTCGCGGTGCGCGAGACCTCCTTGCGATGCGCCTGTTCGAGCGCCGCGTCGGTGGCGCGCTGGAAGCCGGTCATCGCCACGCCGCCGCCGGGCAGCTGGGTCAGCGGGGCGCTGCGCTTGGCATAGCCCGTGCGGTTGGCGTTGGCGATGTTGGTCGCGGCGATGTCGGCCCAGCCCTCGGCAGCGGCGAGACCGCTGCGGGCGTTGAGAAAGGCGCCGGTAATGCTCATTCTGATTCTCCGGTGTCGGGGCCGGGCGCGTTCTGCTGCCCTTTGCCCCCCGCGTTCAGCGCTTCAGTCTGGTCGTTTCGTCGAGCATCTCGTCGACGGTGGTCACGATCTTGGCGTTCGAGGAATAGGCCCGCTGGGTGCTGATCAGGTCGGTGAGTTCCTGAGCCACCTCGACGTTCGAGCTCTCGAGCGCGCCCGCCGTCAGCGTCCCGGCCGAGCCCTCGCCCGCCTGGTTGAGGCTGAACTTGCCCGAGGATCGTGACAACAGGAAGGCGTTGCCGTCGGTCTTGAGCAGGCCGTCGGGGTTGGCCACCTCGGCCAGCGGGATGTTGTAGAGCGGCTTGCGGCTGCCATTGTTGAACACGCCGTAGACGTCGCCACGCTCGTCGATCTCGGTCCGCACCAGAACCCCGCTCTCGGCACCGTCGGCGGTGATCTTGAGCGGCGAGTAGTCGCCCGCGAACTGGGTCATGCCGGTGTGCTGGTCGGGGGCGCCGACCGTCACCTCGACGATCTGCGGGACCGCGCCGTTGTCGATCGTCAGCGTCGCCACGCCGGTCGCTTCGTCAAAAGCGAAGTTCGCAGGCGCGGCGGCGGTGGAGGTTGCGCCTGAATAGAGCCGCGGCGCCCCTGCCAGCGGACCGCTATCATGGAAGTCGACCGTGACGTTGCCATATTGCGCGCCATCGGCGCCGCTGATCGACAGCGTCCACTGGCTCGGCGTGGCGCTGGGCTGCCAGGAGAACTGCATCCGCTGCGCCTCGCCCAGCGGGCTGAAATACTCCGCCGAACTCAGGAAGGGCTCGCCCGGTGTCGCCAAGCCGGTCTGCTGGGCCGGGATGTTGCCGCTGATCGTCATCTCCGCGGTGGGCGAGCCGGTCTGCGACAGGCTGCCGAGATTGACGGTCTTGAGATCGCCGAACTGGTTGCGGTCGATGTTGCCCAGGCTCGCGGTCTGGTCGTAGGGGAAGCCCGCGAGGTAGTAGCCTGCGGCGTTGCGCAGGTTGCCGTTCTCGTCGGGCAGGAAGGAGCCCGCGCGAGTGAGCATGAAGTTCGCCTCGTTGGTCTCGTTCGGCTGCTTGGAGACCACGAAGAAGCCCGGCCCGCCGATCGCGAGGTCGGTCGCCCGCTCGGTGGCGCGCAGCGCGCCCTCGGTCGAGATCTCCGAGGTCTGCACCGCCCGCACGCCCGAAGGCGCCACCGTGCCGTTCTGGCTCAGCGTGCTGGTGGTGACCATCTGCACGAAGCTGCGCCGGTAGCCGTCGGTGTTGGCGTTGGCGATGTTCTCCGAAATCCGGCCCACCGCCGTCGAATTCGCCCGCAGACCGCTCACACCGGTCTGCATGGC
>Ga0208794_1001137_pt1 | contig 12727 bp, 13 predicted proteins | sample 32_taG_FD_184106 | JGI IMG/M metagenome (GOLD analysis project Ga0208794, IMG submission 184106) | Marine viral communities from the Gulf of Mexico - 32_GoM_OMZ_CsCl metaG (SPAdes) (version 2) | ecosystem: Environmental > Aquatic > Marine > Oceanic | place: Atlantic Ocean: Gulf of Mexico... | reverse complement strand
GTCCACTGGTTAGCGCGATACGCACCGCATCAGCGCGGAATTCATCTGTGCGTTTCAGTCCCATAGTTAGTCTCCTTTGTTGCAGTAGATGCTATCAAAGGAGCGGCATCAAACCGCGACAGGTCCATAACGCTTTTTTCCAAGCGCTTCCTTCAGCAGGTCGTTTTGCATGCTCATCTCGGCATACATGCGCTTCAGACGACGGTTCTCTTCCGCCATATCCTTCATCTCGGAAATCAAGGACGCATCCACTCTCGGGATCATGCTGCGCATAACCCTGCCGCGCAGTGCATGCCGCCAAACTTGGCCCGCCATTTGTAAAAACTCGCGCTGCTCATTCCGTGCTCGCGGCACAGCTCAGAGACCGGCACGCCGCCCTCCGCCTTCTTCAACACTGCCATGATTTGCGCGTCGCTAAATCGTCCGTTCTTCATCGTAAATCTCCTCAGATATCCTGCCGAGAAAATTCTACTTTTGAACACCTCTAATTTTACGGGGGACTACCGCCCGATGGCGTCCAGTTCATGCACGAAGTTCAGCACATCGCGTGTCGAGCGGCCGAGACGGTCGAGGTGATGGACGACAATGATCACGAAGGATGCTATACCTCCTTGTTATTGACTTGTCCATATGCAGACTATATGTCTGTAAGTAGACAAAGGAGGCTGAGATATGCAGATTGCACATTTTTCAAACACTTCGGTTTCCCCCGAGGCCGTGCAATTTCATACCATCTCCCGAGGAGATCGCGAGCGTTTAAGCGCGCCGGGCTTGCGCGCCTTTCGGGAAATCGCTGATCGGTTCGACCTGAACGAAGCGGATCGTATTGCCGTCCTGGGTGATCCGGGCCGCTCCACCTATCATCAATGGATGAAGAAGGCGCGTGAACAGCAGCCGCTGACCCTGCCTCTTGATACGCTGTTACGGATTTCGGCTATACTTGGTATCTACAAAGCGCTGACCATTCTGTTTGAAGATGAAAATCAGGCACTGGTCTGGCTGAAGGGGCCTCATCAGGGCACCCTCTTCGCCGGCGCTTCTCCTATGGCCTATATGCTGGAAGGCGGGCACGACGGCCTCATGTCGGTGCGCCGGTATCTTGACGCCTGGCGCGGCGGCAATATGGGACTTGGCGCGCCGGAAGGCAGCTTCGAGGCGGTCACCGAAGACGACCTTGTCTTTGTATGAAGATTTCAGATTACGCGACATCTTCGGCGCCTAAGGGCACAACACGCCTTATTCCCTCACGGTTTCCGCCGATCCCCGCCTTTGACGCGGTCACCACCTCCGACGACCTTGCGGCCGTCATGGAGCTGGAAGGCTGGACAAACGACCGCCTCGTAAGCCCGCGGCTCGCGCGCCTGCCTCGCGCGGAATGGGTGTATGGCGTCCCGAATGCCAGCGTCGTCATGGCGGCGTTTCTGCACGGATCGCCCGGCGGCCTGCGGTTTTCTGATGCGAGCCTCGGAGCGTGGTATGGCTCGACCCTTTCCAACACCGCGCTTCTGGAGGTTGCCGATGGGCTGCGCAAGGAGATCGCGCTGAGCGCGTTGACGCAGAAATCCGAGACGTATCGCCAATATAAGGCGCACCTTGATGGAGCCTATGTCGACATTTTCGGAGCGCATACGGAATATCATGATCCCGACGATGCGAGTTACCCTATAGCACAGGCTTTCGGGCGACGCGTCCGGGATGAAGGCACGCGTGCCGGCATCCGATATGAAAGCGTGCGTCACGCCGGACATGAAAACTGGGTTTGCTTTCGCCCACCCCTTATCCGGAATGTGACGCAGGCGAAACACTTCAGGATCGACGTGCCCCGAACCGGTCGGGTGGTTGTGCGCCAGCTCTCCTGATCAAGGGGTCTGCTCCGGCTCAGTGCTAAATCCTACGTTAAGCCAAACCGGCCCTTACCAGCCGTTCGCATAGCACTGCGCCGCTGCAGTGCAGCGTCTAAGAAGCGGACATCTAAAAACATGCCGATATAAGACTGACTAAGAATAACTCTTTGCGGCCAGGCATTGCTCGTCATCGTTATGCATACTGAAAGCACTTGGGAATAATTCAGCCCGCACCAATGGTTCCCAACCAATCCAGAAAAACACCCAACCGGCGCAACCCGGAGACGCGGGTAAGGTAGAGGGCTGAGATATCCAGCGGGGTGGCGTCAAGCTGGCCCGGAAACAGCTCAACCAATCGGCCCGCATCGATGTCATCTGCGATCATGAAATCGGAAAAACGCGCGATGCCCAGACCGCCTAATACCATCTGGCGCACGGCCTCTCCATTGCCTGCGGTCACCGAGGGTGGCACCGTCACAGGAGTGGATAGGCCGGCAACGCGCAGCGTGTTGATATGATCTGGTGCCGCGAAGCGCACTTGCTCCAGCTTTGCAAGGTCGGTTGGTGTTTTCGGCCAGCCGTTCCGATCAAGGTATTCCGGCGCAGCCACTAATTTCCAAGCCGTGCGCCCCAAGGGGCGGTGCAACATGTCGCTATCAGGCAACTGGCCCAGTCGAATGGCAACGTCCGCGTGACTGCCGATAAGGTCCACCAGCGCATCTGTCATGTCGATCGAAAGCTGGATGCCGGGGTATTCCGCACGAAACTCGGCCAACCGCGGGGCAAGAACATGCAGGACGTAAGGCACAGGCGCATTCACACGCAGTGGTCCGGCGGGGGCCTGTCCACTTGTTGCGATCTCTTGCAGGGTTTCGCTGCGATCTAAAATCTCACGCGCCTCGGCCAGAACGGCAGCGCCTTCGGGGGTGATCTCGATGGACCGCGTAGTCCGGCGCAGGAGTGTGACCTTCAGTTGCTCTTCCAGCCGCGACACTGACCGGCTGAGTGTTGAGGCCGATACCCCTCTGCGCCGCGCGGATTCAGCAAAGCCCCCATCATCGACGATCCCGACAAAGGCAGCCAAATCCCCCATGCGCAGCAATTCGTGCAGTTTCTGCAATGATCCATTCCAAACTTGCCTGTTCTCGCAACAGATAGCGACTGGCATATGTGGCGTCGACATCAAACTTATTGGAGAAAACCGATGCCCCTTGCCCTTTGGGCGCTGACCATCAGCGCTTTCGCCGTCGGAACGACTGAGTTCGTTATCGTTGGCTTGCTTCCAACCATCGCCGCCGATCTTGCCGTTTCTATCCCCTCCGCTGGCCTGTTGGTTAGCCTCTATGCGCTTGGCGTGACCATCGGCGCGCCAGTGCTGACCGCCATGGCAGACCGAGTGCCGCGCAAGACGTTGTTGCTGCTCTTGCTGGCATTGTTCACCCTGGGCAATGCTTATGCCGCCTTTGCGCCGGATTACGGCAGTCTTGTCGCTGCGCGCTTCATTACCGGTCTGGCGCATGGCGTGTTCTTTGCCATCGCCTCGACCATCGCCACCGATCTGGTGGAGCCTGAAAAGGAAAGCTCGGCCATCGCACTGGTGTTCCTTGGCCTGACCGTCGCCCTTGTGACAGGTGTGCCTTTGGGGACGTTTATCGGCCAGAACTTCGGCTGGCAGTCGACTTTCCTTGGCGTCGTCGCGCTTGGCGTGATCGGGTTCATCGCTTCTGCCATCTTGGTGCCGGCCAATCTGACCAAGACGGCCTGGGCAGGGATCAAGGCGCAATTGCAGGTGCTGACTTCGCCGCGCCTTCTGCTGGTCTATCTGATCACAGCTGTGGGGTATGGCGGCAACTTCATCGCCTTCACCTTCCTTGCGCCGATGCTGAACGAAGTCACGGGCCTGTCTGCCGGCGCGGTTAGCCTTGTGCTGCTGCTCTATGGTGCATCTGTCGCCGTAGGGAACATCGCCGGCGGTAAACTGGCTGATCGTATTGGTGCAGTGCCGTCCCTGACGGTGATCTTTGCTGGCCTTGCGATATCACTGATCGCACTTGGTGCCTTCCTTACGCACCCAAATGCAGCCATCGCGGTTGCGGCCTTCTGGGGCGGCTTTGCCTTCGCCAACGTGCCGCCTCTGCAATCCTATGTCGTGCAAATTGCGCGCGAAGTATCCCCCGGTGCGGTGGATGTGGCGTCCGGTTTGAACATCGGTGCGTTCAACCTTGGCATTGCCGGCGGCGCGTGGGCTGGTGGACTTGTGGTGGAAGGCATCGGCCTTGCCGCTGCGCCTTACATCGCCGCTGGTGTGGTGGTGGTCGGGATCGTTTTGGTGCGCCTGTCCGGCCGCCTAAACACAACATCGTCCCAAGCAGTTGCTGCTGAATAACCTAACTTGCCTCGCCGCATCCTTAGTACGGCGGGGCAAATCGTTGAACTGGAGGTTCATAGCATGTCTGCCCTCAATCTGATTTACAAAGACCGCATGACTTTTGGCATTGAATTGCCGCTGGACCGCGACTGGTCTGAAGCCGGGCAACGCCGTGCCCGTATCGGGGGACGCCCCTTTGGTGTGCCAGACACATCAAACCCCGCCAAGGGAGTAGAGCTGGCTGAGAACCTTGGCTTCGATGCGGTCTGGCTGCGGGACGTGCCGGTTCATGATCCCAGCTTCGGGGATGCGGGACAGGTCTTCGATCCGTTCTCCTATCTCGGCTTTCTTGCAGGCCACACGCGGCGCATTGCACTTGGCACTGCGGGTATCGTCCTGCCGCTGCGGGATCCGATCCTCCTGGCCAAGATGACGGCCAGCCTGCACCATCTATCGGGCGGGCGGTTTATCCTTGGCATAGCGTCCGGGGACCGTCCGGTGGAATACCCTCTGATGCGGCTGGACCATGAGGCCCGCGGAGCCACCCTGCGCGATCGCGTCGACCAGATGCGAACCCTCTGGTCAGGTGATGCGCTGCAAGGACCACAAGGCCCCGTCACCGTGCGCCCCTTTGTGCCAGAAGGTATCCCGATGGTCATGGCCGGGATGGGCCAGCAAAGCCTGCAATGGATCGCCCGCACATTGGACGGCTGGTTCACCTATCCGGGCCCTCCCGATCAGGCCGAGCGCCGCCTGTCGATGTGGCGTCAGGCGCGCACTGATACTGGCCTACACCCCGCGCCAGTCCTGACCGCGATGCACCTGGATCCTGACCCTGATCCCGATGCGTCCTTCCGGCCGATCCAGTTCGGGGGCCGTATCGGTCGCAATGCTCTAACCACTCACGTTCGTTCCCTGCACGCTGCAGGGGTCGCCCACATCGCCTTTAACCTGCGCCAGTCACAGCGCGAAATCGAAGACGTTCTGGCCGAGTTGGCCGAGCACGTCATCCCTGAGTTCACCGAGCAAAATAAAAAGGAAACAACACTATGAGCATCACCCTTATCGGCCCCGCCCAAATTCCGTCCTTGGGGTTCGGCACCTTTCAACTTGAGCAAGATACCGTGGCCGAAATGGTGGCCGCGGCGCTTTCAGAAGGGTTCCGCCATATTGATACGGCGCAGGCCTATGAAAACGAAGAGCAAGTCGGCAAAGGTTTGCGCCGCGCCGATGTCCGCCGCGATGATGTATTCCTGACCACCAAAATCCTGCCTGAGCACTTCTCGCCAGAAGCCTTTATCGCTGCTGCGGACGCGTCATTGAAGCGGCTGGGGACCGACTATGTCGACCTGCTACTTCTGCACTGGCCCTCAAAGGAAGTCCCGATTGCCGAGACAATTGGCGCATTGAATGATCTGATCTCTGCGGGGAAAGTCCGCCATGGAGGCGTGTCGAATTTTACCATGGACATGGTCGATCAAGCACAGGCTGCGTTGAACACGCCATTGGCCGCCAACCAGATCGAACTGCATCCGCTGATTGACCAAACACGGATGATCGCTCACCTCGCCAGCAAGGGCATTCCGGTTGAGGCTTACTCGCCACTGGCGCAAGGGAAGGTCATGGAGAACGCCATGCTGCGCGAGATTGCCGCCGTGCATAATGCAAGCCCGGCCCAGATTGCGCTGGCCTGGGTCCTGACGCGCCCGATGAGCATCGCGTTGCCCAGGACCGCTAACAAGCACCGGCTTGCCGACAATCTTGGTGCAGCGGAAATCCTGTTGAGCGCAGAAGAGATCGCCAGCATTGATGATCTTGGTTCAGCCGAAGGTCGCTTGGTCAGCCCGGAAACGCTCGCTCCAGCTTGGGATTGATTATTCACTGGTCCTGCAGAAACCCTGCAGGACCTATACCCGTCGACTTCAGCCTTCGGACCAGAGCCGACATTGGTAAAGCCTCTGTCCAATGGCTGTTTCCGCCCAGACTTACTGAGCTGCAAACTTCAAGCGTTCCATTTCCTTGGCGATCCGAAACGCGCATACGTCAACCGAGTCGAGGGCGGTATCCACGATCAAACGGTCGCACTGCCACGGCTCAAAGGTTCGTTTGGAAACCTCGTGCCAGTTGGGAACGACAAGCCCGTTGATGTCGCTGACACGCGTCTCGACTCGTTTTCGATGAAGCGCATTATCGGAACAGATGACTTCGACGTTCAACAAGTGAGCCGCGCCGTTAGAAGCAGTCTGGGCCCATAGTTCTCGTGAAACTCCGACAGGATTGACTGTGTCGGCAATAACGTCGAAGCCAAGAAAAAGGTTGTCTTCCGCGATAGCTGCGAGCGCCAAGTAGCCTGCGTCCTCTGCGGGATGAATACATAGGATGCTTCGTTTCAAAGCAGTTTCAACGGAATCCACACGAAGATGGATAGCCGGAGTAAGCGTTACCAGTTTCCTTGCTAAGGTCGTTTTGCCGACACCTGGAAGTCCAGAAAGAGAAACTAAAATATTCATTCCGCGAACCTATCACGGAGGTGGCGCGGGCCGCCAGTCGAACGGCAGCAAAGTTCGCTGTGCGAACCTTTATGTGTCGCGCGGCAAACGTCGGCAGTGAGCCCTCTTCGACCGATGCTGCGTATGGCATGAATGTCCGCATCCGGCTTTGAAACCTATACTGCAACCATCAGTCGTAACGCGTCGTAGATTGCCGCGTGGGTGTTCCGGGCAGAAATTGCGTCTCCGATACGGAAAAGCTGGAACGTGCCCTGCGCGTTGCGGACCACCGCCTGCGGCCGAACATTCAGAAAGTCCGACTGATCGATCGCACCGCCATTCGACGAGGAAGGCCGCAAGTCGTGGTAGAGCTCATCGAGCGGCGTTGTGCCGTAGTTCACGACGACATGGTCGTAGTGTGCATGCCCTAATTTTTCGGAATAGTCGGTCCCGATGATAGCGCGCAGTCGGTTACCGGCTTTCTTCACGCCACGCAGACGTTTGGCGACAGTGAATGTCACTTCGTCACGTTGCAGGTTGCGCATATAGGGGACAAGGTTCATGGCCATGACTTCAGGCGCGAAGGTGCGGTCGGGGGTCATGATCTCGACGGAGCATCCGGCGTTTACGGCCATCTCGGCGGCCTGCAGCCCGGTGTGGTCGCCGGCTTCGTCGTAAATCAGAACCGATCCTGACGGTTTTACGTCACCCGACAGAATGTCCCAGGCCGACACAACGTGATCCGGCGGGTCTGCTTCGTAAAGGGTTGTGTTCGCCATGCCTCCGGTGGCGATAACGACGACATCTGGCGTTTCGTTCAGCACGTCCGCGGCCTCGGCATAGAGATTGTAGCGGAGCTTGACACCCGCGGCCTCACACTGGGCGACACGCCAGTCGATGATCTGCATCATCTCGGCCCGCCGCTGCGAACGGGCCGTCAGGAGGACTTGCCCACCGGCGCGGCTGCCTGCCTCGAACACGACGACGTCGTGACCGCGCGCGCTTGCGACACGCGCCGCTTCCAGCCCTGCGGGGCCGGCACCAACGACGACGACTTTGCGGCGGTCGGTGCCGTGTTCAATGATGTGGGGCATCGAAAGCTCCCGCCCCGTCGCGGCATTGTGGATGCACAGCGCTTCGCCGCCTTGATAGATGCGGTCCAGACAGTAGTTCGCCCCGACGCAGGGGCGGATATCATGTTCGCGGCCTTCAACAATCTTGCGCACCACGTGGGGGTCGGCCATGTGCGCGCGGGTCATGCCGACCATGTCCAGAAGGCCCGAAGCGATGGCGTGCCGTGCGGTGGCGACGTCCTGGATTTTGGCGGCGTGGAATGTCGGCATGCCGGTCGCGCACCGGACCTCACCGGCGAAATCCAGATGCGGGGCCGACGGCATCCCTTGGATCGGGATCACGTCCGTCATGGCCGGGTCGGTATGGATCCGACCCCGGATTACGTTGAGGAAATCGACCTGGCCCGTATCGCGCAGCAGTTTGGAAATCTCGATACCCTCTTCGGGCGTGATGCCACCCGCCTGCACCTCGTCCGCCGTATAGCGAATGCCGACGATGAATTCGGGTCCGACCCGTTTGCGCACGGCGGCAAGCACATCGGTCGTGAAGCGCAGCCGGTTTTCCAGCGTATCCGCGCCGTAGGGACCGTTCAGCTTGTTGGACAGCGGCGACCAGAACTGGTCCATTAGGTGCCCGTAGGCTTGGATTTCGATCCCGTCCATACCGCCAGCCTGCATGCGTTCGGCGGCGGTCGCGTAATCTTCGATCACGCGTTCGATATCCCAATCCTCCATCATCTTGGGAAAGGCGCGGTGCGCGGGTTCGCGGTCGGGACCCGCCGAAATCGACGGCAGCCAGTCCCCCTTGTTCCAGTTCGTGCGGCGGCCCAGATGGGTCAGCTGGATCATGGCCGCACAGCCATGTTCGTGCAGGGCATCCGTCAATTCGCGGATCCACGGCACGACCTCGTCGCGATAGGCCAGGATGTTGTTGAAGACGGGCGGACTGTCGCGGCTGACGGCGGCGGACCCCGCGGTCATTGCCAACGCCACGCCGCCTTTCGCACGCTCTTCATGATAGGCGCGATACCGGGCCTTGGGCATCCCGTCTTCGGGATAGGCCGGTTCGTGACTTGTGGTCATCACCCGGTTCTTCAGGGTCAGATGCTTGAGCTGGTAGGGCTGAAGCAAGGGATCGGCGGTGACGTGGTTTTTCATCGGGGGACCTTCTTCTTCAGCAATCAAGGATGATGTCGGTCAGCGGGCGGCTGACGCAGGGCAGGATGAAGCCGCGATCGATCTCGCGCTGGCGGATGCCGCCTTCGTGGGCCATCACTACTTCGCCCGAATGTTTGAACGTTTTACAGGTGCCGCACATTCCCCGTGCGCAAGAGGACGGGAGCGGCAGTCCGGCCTCTTTCATCGCGGCCAGGATCGTGCTGGTTTCTGCACATTCGAACGATCGACCCGTCCGGGAGAGCATTACCGTCCGGTTCGGCGTATCGACCCCCGCCGTGATGCCGGGAAGCGGCGAGGAGAAATCGAAGCTTTCCTCGCCATAGCGGTCTGCGGATACGCCTGCCGTATGCGCGGCGGTGCGCACCATCTCCATGAAGGTATGAGGTCCACAGCACAGGACGGTGCGATCCGATAGATCAGGGATGACCCTGTTCAGCAGCTCGGCGTCGGGCCGGACACCGCCGGGGCCGCGCGTGACGATGGGCACATGGGCCAGGCCGCGAAGACGGCGTGACAGGCCGTCGATTTCGTTAGCGGCAACAAGATCCGTCGATGTGGGTGCGACCTGAATCAAGGCAATATCAAGGTCCATGCCCCAGTCGGCCGCGGTCCGCACGATCGATAGCATAGGGGTGATCCCGCTGCCCGCCGCCACCAGCGCATAGGCCGTCCCCGGCCACGTGGCAGGGCCGAAGCGACCCGACGGGCCCAACGCCTCGACGATGGCACCCGGAACAAGCGTGTCGTAAAGCGCGCGCGCGCCGGGGCCGTTATGCCGCTTCACCGAAATCTCGATCCCCCCGTCTCGCGCGGCGGAGGACGCGATGGTATAGCATCGTTCGATCGGGCCGTCCGGCGTGTCGATACGGAACGTCATGAACTGACCGGGATTGTGTTCGATCCGGCTGCCATCCTGCGGCGTCAGGAAAAAGCTCCGCATATCCGCCGTTTCGTCCCAGACGGCACGACAGACAAGCTGGCCCCACCGGTCCGATGGAAACCGCCGCCGCCGCCGTGCCCCCCAATCGGCAAGGTCTACCCGCGTCACGCGCCGTATCCGTTGGCCTGCATGCGGGTGACATACCACGCCGCAAATTCGTCCAGCGCCCTTTCGGTGTAGGGCGAATAGGGGCCGGGCCGATAACCGGGCGACGAGACGCCGCGATGGGCCAGTCCGACGAGATGCGCGTCCTCCGCGTTCGTGGTCTTCCACACGGATGTGAGTGTTTCAAGATCGTAATCCTCGCCCTCGACCGCATCCGAATGGACCAGCCACTTCGTGCGGACCAGCGTTCTGTCCGGGCCCAACGGAAAAGCGGTGAAGACCACGGCATGATCGGACATGACGTGGTTCCAGGAATTGATCCCCCACAGATGCACATCGCCCATCCAGGGTCTATCCGCATTGCCCAACGGGATCTGCACGGCGGCGCGGGTGTCCGGTGTCTGGCTTTCGCCCAACCCCGCGATGATCAATCGCTGGGTGCGAAAATTCGTGGGCCAGCCAACCGTATGTTCGATGGCCTCGAAGGGCATGCTTTCCTTGCGCCAATATTGTTCATAGCTGGCATAGGCGTCGAGCAGGGCGTTCGCTTCCGCTTTTTCAGTGTCGGTCAATCCTTCCGGGTCGTAGCCGAAATCCGCCGCGTGGAACGACAGGCTAAGTTGCGGATGGTTGGACGCGCAGTGATAGCACTCGCGGTTGTTCTCCATCGTCAGCTTCCAGTTGCCGTCTTCGATCAGGTCCTGCTCGAAAGCGACCTTGGCATTGCGCAGATCGTAGTCTGCCAATCGCGGCTCCAGAACCGCAGCCAGTTCCGCGATATCCGCCGGGGGATCATTCGACAGGCAGGCATACAAGATCCCTCCGATGTCGCGCAGGGCGACGGGCTTGAGGTGATGCAGAGACAGATCGAAATCGACCCCCATATGCGGCGCGCGCGCAAGCGCTCCGTCCAGATCGTAGGTCCATTGGTGATAGGGGCAGACGAGTTTCCCCACGACCGACCGGCCCGGCGGCAAAAGCCGCGCCCCCCGGTGAGAGCAGACATTGTGAAAGGCCCGGAGCGCGTCGTCGTCGTCGCGCAGGATGACGATGGAGGCGGGACCGATATCGATCGCAATGACATCCCCGGCCTCGGGAATGTCGCAGGTCACGCCCACGGCGATCCAGTGCTGCCCGAAGATCACTGTGCAATCCGCCTGCCAAGCTGCATCTGACGTATAAAGCGGCGCCGGAAGACTGTAGCCCCGTTGCCGCGCCGCCAGTAGCGTCGCGATATCATCGGGACGGGAATTACCATGATCCAGCATTGTGTCTCCTCGGCGCAGGATATGCCGCCACTACGATCTGTCGTATTTGGCATCATGCGCTTGACTGGAGCCTCGGAAAACCGCACTAATTTACGAAAATCCATACGCTCAGGTTATGGATTAAGTGACTTGTGCAGGAGGCCGCGTTGTCCCACCAGATCCGCCGCAGCGTTCCTTCCCTGACGGCGCTCGTGGCGTTCGAGGCGGCGGGCCGACACGAGAATTTCACGCGGGCCGCTGCGGAGCTTGGGGTAAGCCAGGCCGCCGTCAGTCGACAGATCGCCGCGCTGGAGGCCGATTTGGGTGTCGCCCTGTTCATACGGGCCAATCGCCGCGCCCAGCTGACCGCGGGCGGCAAGTCGCTTTACGATGCGGTGAAGGACGGGTTTGATGGGATAGCGGACGCCGTTGCCCAGCTGCGCACAACTCATGTGGACCTGACCGTCAGTGTATCGGTCGCCTTCGCGCACTTTTGCCTTCTGCCGATCCTGTCGTCGTTCCGCGCGACCGAACCGCAGATCGGCGTGCGGGTCATTTCCGAGGATGACTGGCGGGCACCCCACGATCGCACGATCGACCTGGCGATCCGGTATGGGCGACCGTTGTTCAACGGCATGTCCATCCTTGGATCGCTCGCCGAAACGATCGTGCCGGTCTGCGCACCCGATATCGCGTCAAGGCTCGACGGCATCTCGGTTGAAGACCTGATCCGCCAGACAGACGTGGCCCTAATCGCATGTGATGCCCCGGAACCGAGCTGGCTCGATTGGTCTCAGTGGTTGTCGCAGATTGGGTTAAACAGGACTTCTGTGCAGACAGGTTTGAATTTTACCAGCTATTCGGACGCGGCCTATGCAGCTATGGCAGGTCAGGGGGTTCTTCTCGGCTGGACCGGTCTTCTCGATCGGCCCCTTGCCGATGGGCGGTTAATCGAATTGGACTTGCCCCGGGTTCAGCCAGAGGAACGTCACTACGTGCTCATTCCAGAACGGCGCCAACCATCACGCGCGGTCAAAGCCTTCGCGCGATGGTTTCAAGAAGGTGCTTTTCAACAGATTTAGTTGCCGACACTAAACTTGAGTTAAGGTCGGTCATATCAGCAGATAAAGCAGAAAAGCAGACCATGCCTGCGACGTGGCGAACGGCAGCTTTGTCTCTGAAAGAGACTTTCCTTGCCCGCCGGCCCAAGGTCCGGTTTGGGCCGTTCGCTGCGTCCGACACGATGGGTGGCTTATGTACTTTGACGGTAGGTGCGAAGATTCCCTATAAAGGTAGGGAGATCGGCTATTAAGCTTTAGATCGCCGAACGAACGGAGAATTTGCCCCGCAACCCTTCGCTTACGTCAACGCGCGCTGGCGGCGGCGCTGTTGGGTTGACCACAGACGGTACACCTCAAGAGCGACCAGAGGCGCAAAATGCACGAGAGCCGCGCCGACGCCGCCCCAATCGTGCAGGGCAGC
>Ga0208794_1001133_pt1 | contig 12765 bp, 8 predicted proteins | sample 32_taG_FD_184106 | JGI IMG/M metagenome (GOLD analysis project Ga0208794, IMG submission 184106) | Marine viral communities from the Gulf of Mexico - 32_GoM_OMZ_CsCl metaG (SPAdes) (version 2) | ecosystem: Environmental > Aquatic > Marine > Oceanic | place: Atlantic Ocean: Gulf of Mexico... | reverse complement strand
TATGTTACATATAATTTAACAATTCCACCAACCTTACCAAAACCTATTCCCGAAGAATTTGGGGAAAGAGAAAGAAAACCGTATCCAACATCCTATTCTTCTGATAGATTTGGATTGATACCTAATGGTGATAGTGTTGGTGTTGAATTTCCATTTAATGTTATTGATAATTATAAAGGATTGAATTTCCAAAGTGAAACATCTTTGGGACTTGTTGGTGGTGTTGAGTTAGAGAATAGTATTATAAATAAAATCGCACAAGTTGAGGATGAGGCGAACCCAAATACTGATAGTACAGGATATATAACAGAACCTTTGGGTAATATAGTTGACAATTATGTAAATAAATTAAGGGGTAATCCTGTTATTTCCGATTCATTACCAAACGATGCGATAGGATGGAATGAATATAATAGTGGTAATAAAATACCAGGTGGTGATCCTGACGTACAAGAAGGTGTTGAACCTACAATGGGGGTAGAAATTAGAATGAATAGTCTATTGGAAAGGACTAGTGTTTCTCAAGTACAATTTACATTTGATTTATTAAACAGAAATTCATATCGTCCTTTATATAATGATAGAAGATTACAAGGTACATCTGATGAAGGATTAAATGGTAGGTATTATATTGGTACTGAAAAAAGTACTAACAGAGGTGCATTAATTACGAGAACTTTTGATAGTTCAGATTTTAATGGTGATGTAGACACTACAGGTAATGGACAAAGAACAGATATAGAAGGAATAGGTGAACCTTTTGGTGAACAAAACAAGTTCTTTTGGAGTACTGGTGGTGAACAAAGTTTTAATGAAAAAACATTATTATATAAAACACAACAACTAGTAGATAATAATCAAGATTCTGTTTATATTAACCAAACTAAAAAATTCTTTAAAGATAAAAAACAAAATAGGTTGATTAGTAGGGGTAATGCTATTAGTGAATCATTATTAATAGATGCGGAAGCAAATGGTAATTATTGTAGGGTGTGGACTGTTAATGATAGGTATAATTACAGAAACGCAATAAGAAATACAGGATTATTCACATCACCAAAAGGTAACAAAGGTTTTTCTACTACAAGTATTAATAAATCTTTAAGTGTATTGACAGATGCGGGACAACCTAAATATTACCCAACACTAGAAGACTCAACTTCAGTTAAAAAGAAATTTATGTTATCTATAGAAAATTTAGCTTGGGCAGATAATTTAGCAGATTTACCTGTAAGTGAGATTGGTCCTGGTGATAAATTATCTGGAAATCTAGGTAGGATAATGTGGTTTCCACCATACGATTTATCTTTTGATGAAAATACTTCTGCAAGTTGGAATAAAACAGAATTTATTGGTAGAAATGAACCAGTATATACTTACAATAATGTCACAAGAACAGGTACATTAAATTTTAAAATACTTGTCGACCACCCTAGAGTTATTAATGGTTATAGAGGAAAAAGTAATAATCTTATAGAAAGATTTTTTGCGGGTTGTGTTACACCTGAAGATTTTTTAAATTCTTTAGACGATACTGTTTCACAAAGTGATAAAGATGAGATATTAAAAAAACTTAATGAAAAAAAACCACCAAAAGCTAACCTCTCTTCATCACAATTTACACCTGGTAACGAAGAAGTAAAGTTTATTTGTCCATCAGACAACTCAAATTGTTTTGCACAAGATAAAGAACCTGATACTAATCAAATAGACAATACTATTAGTAAAATAGAAAACCAGTTAACTACTTTAGTAGGTACTGATAACCCTAATATTAAAATAACAATTAATGGTTATTCTGGTACAAAAGAAAAAAGAGAAGAAGGTTTAAATCTAAATCAAAAAAAGAAAGAAGCAAAAAAAGATGCCAATGATAGGGCAGATGAAGTAAAGAAAAAACTAAAAAATGCATTGGGTACTAAAAATATAAAATATATAACAAATGGGGTAGTTAGAGATAGTGAAGTAGCCTATGTAGAAGTAAAATATTCATCGAGTGTAGAAGATTCTGAAAGTGCGAAAGGACCCAATGAGGAAAAAACCGTACCATTACCATTGGACCCAGAAGATATTAAGTTAATTGATAGTATTTTAATAGACGAAAGTGCGTATTTTGATTTTATAGACGAAAATTACCCAAATTATTTTAAAACTGTATCTGAAAAAATAAAATATTTTAACCCAACTTTCCATAGTATTACACCCGAAGGTTTAAATAGTAGATTAACTTTTTTAAATCAGTGTTTAAGACAAGGTCCTAGTGTTAATGATAAAGGTAATATAAAACCACAAAACTTATCATTTGGTAGACCACCAATATGTATATTAAGAATCGGTGATTTCTTTTATACTAAAATTGCAATACAAAGTTTATCAATAAATTATGATGGTGGCGGTGGGATTCAGTATGATTTAAACCCTGAAGGTATTGGTGTACAACCTATGATTGCTTCAGTACAAATGAGTGTAGATTTAATAGGTGGTCAATCATTAAAAGGACCTATTAATAGATTACAAAATGCAGTGTCGTTTAATTATTATGCAAATACTGAAATATATGATCCTAGATCGGATACTATTAAAAATGGGCAAATAGAAGATGGTTTAAAATTAGGTGAAATAAGGGCTGGGGAAAATGGACAAAGAGATGTAAAAACATTTCTTGATGGTTTGAAGGAAGAAGCAGTAACTGATCAATTAGAAGATTCAGAAACTGGAAATGATGCAGATGGAAATGGCGATAATGTGTTACTTATTGAAAAAAATAATAAAGAGGAAATTATAATAAAAACAAGAGATGGAAACCCTCCCGCAGAACAAGTTATTGGAAAAGAACCTAATCCTTCTAATAAAATAGATTATAAAGTAAAAATAGGTTCTGAATCTGATGAAGGTACTACTGAAGAAAAATTTTACAAAACTAACATTAAAAAAGTGAATAGTACTGATGATGTGGTAGATGTAGAAACATTAGAAGAAAACGATAAAAAACTTAAAGAGAGACAAGATGAATTAACAACCGCAAAAAATAACTTTAAAGCATTTAAAACTGCCTCTAATAAGACGGCATATGAGGAAGCACAAAAAGAATTTAAACTCCAAAAAGAAGAAAACGAAAAATACCTTAAAGTCAGGGTTGATAAAGTTAAAGTTGTAGCTTTTTTAAGTGAAAACAAAAGTAAAACTAAAGTTACTAAAACATTTACAATAACAAAAGATGGTTTAACTTAAAATAATATGGGAAAAGAATATTACGATAGATATCAAAAATTCAAAGTAGATGGAACTTACAAACCATTACCTTTTATAAAGTTGGACCCAAAACCAACTGATAAAAGTGTACTTTATAGGTCAGAATTTAGTAGATTAGATAGATTAAGTCAAAAATACTATAATAACCCATATCATGGTTGGTTAATTTTGTTAGCAAATCCACAATATGGTGGTGTCGAAGAAAACATCCCAAATAATGAGATTATAGTAATTCCTTTCCCTTTTAGAGATAGTTTACAACAATATATTGATAAAGTAGAAGAGTATATAACTCTATATGGTATTTAAATTATAGTTTTATGGGAACTAATGTAGAAGAAATAGGGGGATCTGTATTTGTAGTAGATACTGTATTACCTAACAATGGAACACATCCTGCGGAAGATATGTTTATATATGTTAAATTTTCTGCGTCCCCAAAGAGTAGAGTTACATATGACGGTGATAGTTTTGTTAATTTTGGTGTAGAAGACGAAGTTAATTTCATTTCTACAAAAATAAGATACGACAATAACGGTAAATTAGATCCTGAAAAACAAGATACATACGCAACAACCGATTGGACACAAATAGGAGGATTTAGTGATAGTGACACAACTAGTGGGGGGATTTTAGAAGGTTTTGGTATAAAATCTATAAGTATTAAATACGATGCCAGTTTAGTACCTAGAGTAGATATAACATTTACAGATGTTAGGGGTAGTGCGTTATTTGATACAATTACTAATAATGATATATTATCTCCTTACGCAGTATTTTTTAAAATGCCTTACCCACTATTCAGACTTTCGGTTAAAGGATATTTTGGACAAAAAGTTGATTTTTGTTTACATATGTTAAATTGGACATCTAATTTTGACGGTAGTACGGGTAATTTTGATATTACTGCCAATTTTGTGGGTTACCAACAAGCTTTTCTAAATGATATGGTTTTAGGTAATATCATAGGTACGGTAAACACCGAAGAAGGGATTAATCAGTTAAATAATATTTTTAATAATTCTAAAAATGAAGAACTAAGTAATGAAAAAACTGAAGGTATTAGAAAAATAGATGATTTTTTTGTGAAAATGGCTAATTTAAATGTAGAAACAGAAAATATTAAATTAGATAGCGGTAATTTTTCTTTATTAAAATTTTTAAACACTAAATTAAATTTATTAAAAAATATACAATCTTTTGTCGGAGCACCGATAGAAAAAGGAAGTAACAATCAAAGTAATGAAGATGATACTTTAAAAGAATATTTAAAAATAAAAAATGATGAATTACAAGTAGAGACATCTACAATACAAGATAGTACATTAAATGTTAGTAAAAACTATTGGTCAATTAGAGATTATCTTTTGATTAATGTAGTTAATTTAACAGATTATAAAAGTTATATTATCGCATTAGACGATGCAATAAAAACATATCAAGAATATGTTATATCTAATGAAAATCTTAAAAACACCTCAAACGATAGTTTGAAAAAATTAAAGAATAAAAATAGTAATAAAATCAAAAACATAGGTGATGGTATAAAAAAAGTGATTGACTACTTAAAAAAGGATACTAAAGAGGAAAACTTTTTTAGTTTATTTAATCTAAATAATCAAACAGACAGTTGGAAAAATTATCTACCTACCGAACAACAAGATGATATAACAAAGGGTGATAATTTTACGTTGAGTAACGTATTAAAAGAAATGTATAATGAAGATAGTTCTCTTAACATATATTTAAAAACTAATTATGAATCAGATAAATCAGGAGTAAATAGTGATTTTGATATCGATTCATTTAAAGAAGATGTAGAAAATGGAAGTTTTTTTAACGGTACTATGTTAAAAGAAACTAAAGTTTTATTAGTAGATTTTAGAGAAATTAGAGCAACTCTTCAGGATCAGATAAATGACTTAGAGAGTGTTATAGAAAAACAGAAAGAAATTGTACAAGTAGAAACTAATGATTTATTATTCGAAAATTTTAAAAATAATAATGGGTTTTTACCTAACATAAAAAATTGTTTTGAGATTATTGCTAATAACACACAAGCAATGGTGTTAACTATTTCAGAAATTACAAAAAAATCTGAAAACGTAGACAACGTAAATCAGAGAAATAAAATATTTAATAAAAATAAAACAGATATACCCGAAAGTTTATTAAAAGAAAGTGGTAAAAGTGTTGCTTGGCCGACAATATATAGAGATAATGGAGATAATTCTATTGAAGAAGTTTATATTGGCGAAATAAAAGGTGTTAAAAAACAAAATTTTCCTGAATATGATTTCGTTGAGAGGGTTTATGAAAATTTTTTAAAAAGAAAAAGTGATTTACAACAAATTACTATAAACAATAAAGGTGCTTTAGATACAGACAATTGGTTTCCTATTAACCCAATAGACTATCAAAAAAACCCTTATCTATCATTTAGAGGTTTTAATGATGAACCCACAGTAAAAGAAAATTTTATTTCAACCACCTTCGAAAGATTGGCTATATTAGAAAATTATTCATTATTTAATAGGAAAACTGGTGGTTCTTACGAGGAATATGGGAAATTTGACGCATTAAATGCTTACGAAACATTAAAAATAGATAATAAAAAATTATTATTATTAAAAAATATCCTTAACCAAATGGGAACAGGTGATTTTACTAACAACGATTATATCACTAAAAGTAAATTTTATAACGATAATATAGAAATAAAAGGTGGTGTTGTAAAAAAACCATCATTCAAAAAACCAATAAAATTCGGAAGTTATTTATTGGGTGAAAATAGAGATGATGGTGAAATAAACTTTATATTATTTGATGAAAATGATATAATAGTTAATTCTAAAAAATTATTATCACAAATAAAGGAAACTGATGAATATAATGATATAACAGAAGACCCTAGTGGTAGAGCAAGTGATGAACAAAATAAAGGTAATTTAAAATTCAAAACCTATTATAACTTTAATAATTTAACTACAAATAATACTATAAACGTATGGGATGTTGATGTCGGTAAAAATATTTATAAATCAAACGACAGTAATTTTAAAAGTTTATCCAAAACAAAAATATCTGATGTAAATATAAGTGCAGATACTAGTAATGTTGGTAGATATTTAAATATAACACAATTTAACCCCAATAATAAAGCAGAAAGTTATGAAAACCAATTAGTTGGTGGTGAATTTTATAACCAACAAACAAAAGAATCTAAAGGTTATTTATTGTTAAGTACCTTTCCTTTTAGAAAATTTAAAGAAGGTTTTTTAGAATCTGTATTCTTTAGGGGTAAATATAATGGTGCTAGAGTGGTACAATTACCAGCATTATATGTATATTTTATAGGTGGTTTATTATGGAGGTATGAACAATCAACCGATCCTATAAAATTTAATGGTAAGTATGATATTTTTAATACACCAAAAGACGAATATTTAACAAAGATGTCTTATTTTGGTTATGGTAGTGGTGAAGACAAATCTAAAATAAAAAATAAAAAAATAGAAGACGAGATTTTAAATTTACCTAAAAGTGTTAAAAATTTATTCGTAGGAGAATTTAAAACTTGGGTTTCCAAAAACATAGGAGTTAATACTGACGCTAAACTGTTTGAGGCGTCTATGGTTAAATATACTGATGAATCCTATGGTGAAGATGAAAATAAAAAAAGTGGTAATTTTATATTGACTGAAATAAAAAAAATAAAAAACCTAATAATATTAAAGCCTGACATATTTGAACCTAAACCACAAAAAGATGACCCTTTATCAGTTAGTAAAGGAAATTATAAAAACTATATAGAAGAATTTAAAAGTAAGTTTGATTCATTAACTAAAAATAATAGTAATACAGGTGAAAAAAATACTGAAGAAGAAAAAAAGAAAAACGAAAACAATATAATAAAGTTAGAAATATACAATTACTTTAAAAATATTAATAATAAATGGGTATCCTCCAACGATAGGTCTTTTTCTCTATGTGGTGATTATGGTAGTGATAGAGATTTAATAGAATATTTTAAATTTATTGATAGGGGATGGAAAGATATTGGAGATAAAGTTACTATAAACTTAAAAAGTTTATTAAATACCTCTAAAGATTTAAATAATAGTGTTTATCTAATGATGTCTCAAATACTAAGGGATAACAATTTTTTATTTCAAATATTACCAACATACATAAACTATAGGGATGCAAATGAAATAAGTAAAATATTTACACCACAAGTAAATATTACAAACAACAACGCAACAGGTCCAATATTTTGTGGTATTTACATTGGTGGAGTTTCAGAATATCTAGATATAAAAGAAAGAAATAATTATTATTTTAAAGATGATGGTTTCGCAATTAAAAACGGGGAAGTACCAAAAGATATAACAGATGAATCTGATAGAGCAAAAGATTTATCAGATGAAAAATATTCTTTAGTTGCATTTAGAGTAGCTTTTGGCGCACAAAACCAAAACGTATTTACTAATCTTTCTTTAAGTCAACAAGAACATAAAGAAACTGCAGAATATTTTTCTGTACTTAGTGATACCATAGACAAAAGAGGTTCTACACAACCATCAAATGTAGGTACTAACCTAATAAGGTTGTTTAAAACTAGGTCATATACTTGTGATATTGAGGCGTTAGGGTGTATGAATATACAACCATTAATGTATTTTGATTTACAAAATGTTCCATTTTTTAACGGTGCTTATTTAATAACTAGCGTAGATCATAGTATAACCCCCAACCACATGACAACTAGGTTTAAAGGACTAAGACAATCCAAATACCAAACTAAACCATCAACAGAAATACTTACAACACAAGATTTGGATTTAAATGCTACCGATTCAACACCAAAAATACAGTTTAGTAATTTGAATAATACTAATGATTTATATAGAGTTGGTGTTAGAGATGAGGTTGCAGGTGACGCATTCAATTTTGATAGTAATATTACACAAACTAATTTAGAGTTATTAGGTATACCTAGTACCGCAACACAAAATATATTAGATACTTTTGAGTCCACACTAACAGGTAATGATATTGTTAGTAATGCTCAAGTTACAATGTTTTTTGCAAATGTTTTGTCACAATCCAATAACTTAAAAAGAAACCAAAATAATTTTTCAGATGGTAAGTATCAAGAAAACGAAGTAAAATTCCCATCAACCTCTCCATTTTCAGGTAAAACCAAAAGATATATTACTACAACTACAGAAGTGGTTTCGGGGGATGATAATGAATATTTTACAGTAACACCAACAACTTCTGCAGAAACACAATCAACTTATAATGTTGATTATGCGTATTACTTTAAATCTGCTACTGACAGTAGGTTGAGTGAATGGAAAAATGTTACTTTTGATGGTGATGAATTAAAAACCCCTTTAACAGAATTAACTTATTACAATATATATGAAGGTGATGAATATAGATATAGACCTACAGGATATTTGTATATGGTAGGTAGAAAACAATATTATGATTATTATGGTAAAGATGGTTTACTAAAACCAGAAACATATTACCAAGACAATTCTAAATCTTTGGATGTGTCGGTAAAAGTTTGGAAAAATGCGATAGAAGACGGTACAGAAAAGACTGCGTTTGATTATTCTTCTGAAAAAAATAAAACCGGTAATTTAGGTAGTAACGCCATATTTTTAAAAACAAAGGAAATATCTCAAAAATATAAACCAGCTAGTAATGATAAAACATTAGAAACATTTAAAAAAATATTAGAGACTTTTGTGGATTCATCTGGTACGCCTTTAATAGACTTTTTTAACCCATAATTGTATTTTTAGAAAATTTTTATTATATTTGTAAAATGTATGTTGGAAATATAGTAACTAAGTCTAAATTAGATATCGAAAATTTTAAAATTTGTGGTACCATAGATAGTATTGATACCAATTTACCCACACTAATAATAGGATGGAAACATGTAAATGAAATATATGGTAACACACTTTCTATATTACATAAACAAATAGACACTTTTACTTATTGGACTTTTGGTAGTAAAGAAAGAAAATCAGAATATGAGATAGATTTAGATTCTTTCATTAGTAATTGTTATAATTCGTTTGGTGAAAATATACCATATATTTATTTAGACTTGTTATTGGGGAAAAAGAGTATAAATTTTAGAATCATCAGAAAAATATTAAGTTTAAAAGAACCAATAACTTATATATCAGATACTAATATGGTGTATATTTATGGAGAAAACATCATTTTTGGTATTGATTTAAATGTTGTTTTATTATTTGAGGAAAAATACGAAAAAATATTAAACAAAGTTAAGAATTTACAAAACAATACTTTGGTAGATTTGGAGATATTTAATAAATGTAAGGATATTATTTTAAAATTAAAAAATAAGAATAAATATATTCCCTACATTTATGAATATGAATACAGATGACAAAATTATTACGTTAGCGTCTTTTGTATATTTGGATAAAATAGAAAGTTTTAAAACCTATTTAGGTAAAAGATTTAAAATAAAAGAAAACAATATTTTCCAATATACATTTAATGAAGAGGACAAAAAAATCTTAACCTTTATGGTTAGATTAAAACAAGGTGATAGAGTAGACACTAGATCATTTTATCCACCCACTATTATAGTACACAAAAAAGGAGAGTGTTTTTATACTATAAACGCACTTAACAAATTAATTGAAAGTATGAGTGATGGAGAAAAAGGTAATTTAAATTATCATGATGTTAAAATAGATTGGGACACACACCAAAATAAAATGATGATAATTAAAAATGATGAATTGAAAATATTCACAATAAATAGAGATTTTTCTTAATTTCTTAATATTTATAAATAAAAGTACTATGGAAACGAGTAAAGACAATAAGAAAAAAGAAACTTTAGAAAAGAAGTTAGATAACTTTCTTTCCAATACAGAAAAAGAAGAGTGTGTTGGTGAAGAATGTTTGATTAATGATGGGAAAGAAATTGTTGAGAGAGTTAACAAAGTATATAAGACTAATGATGGTAGACAATTATTAATGTAAGATGAATAAGAAAAAATTACTTTCTGAAGATTTAAAAAGATATAGACAACTATTGGAGTATACGTTCTATGTTCCCGAAAAAGAAGAGAAAGAAGTAGACGATTTACTTTTAGACGATATGTTGACAGAACAAGATCCACCCGAAGCTGGTGAAGACCCATTCGCAGATGCGACTGGTGAAGAACCTGTGGCGGACACAGGAGAAACACCTGAAGGAGAAACTGAAGATCCATTAGCGGCGGAAATGGGAGAAACTGAAGAAGGTGGTGAAACAGATCCTTTTGGGTCAGAAACTGAAGTTGAAGATGAATTCGCAACCGAAGAACCAATGGGAGACGAAGAAACTGTTGAGGTAGATGTTACTGATATTGTTAATAAAACAGAAGAAACCAAAGCGTCTGTAGACGATATGGGACAAAAAATGGATGATTTATTATCTAAATTATCTGACTTAGAATCACAAGTTACAGATATGGATGGAGTTATTAATAAAATAGATAACTTAGAAAAAGAAATTGAAAGAAGAAATCCTACACCAGTAGAAAGATTAGAAATGAGATCTATGGATTCTTTCCCTTACAGTGTGAAATTAACTGATTTTTGGAAAGATAAAGAAGGGTATGATGCTACTGATGAAGAAGAAGAGTTTACATTAACACAAGATGAAGTAGATAACTTCGACCCCAAAGAGATAAGGGCATCATTTGAAGGTGATAATGAAAAAGAAAGTAATTAGACTAACTGAATCTGATTTAACAAGAATTGTAAAAAGAATCTTAATAGAATCGACCGTACCTGATTTCTCTGGTACATTTAATTTATTAAAATCAGATTTGATCGATCTGATGAAAGAAAATGAGAGACCCCAGAAACAGATCGATAAAGTATTATCGTTAATAGACAAGGCAGAACCAATATTGGAAAAACACTACGTTTCCGAATGGAAAAACAAAATACCAAAAACCGCTTCCCCGAATGACGATTATCCTACATCACAACAACAAAATCAATTGATATCTGCTACTAAGAATTGGATTCGTAAAACCATAACCGATATAGCACCTTATATAAGTAAGGGTGATAAATGGAAATTATGGGTTGCCTGGGAAGCGCTTTCTTGGGAGAAAATCGATCCGATCGTTCACAATGTTTTAATAGATATAATAAATGCAATTGTGAATCTACCGGGTGTATCTAAGCTAGAAGAAGATTGGGCGATGTGGATAGATGTATATTTATCCGAAGATCACGAATTTATTCAAGAGATGTTTGATATACTAGTCGACTAAAATATTTAATAAAAACCTCACAAAAGTGGGATTTTTCTTTTATCACCTATTGACTTTTTGATAAAGTATCGTTATCATTGTATATTAATAATTTAAAAAACAAAACAATGAGTAGTTTAGATGCAATTTTGGCTCAGTATGAAAAAAACACTGAACCAACAAAAACAGGAAATAGGATGTCCAATGAAGACAGACTAAAAAAGTACTTTACTGAAAAGTTACCAAAAGGAGTGAAGACACAAACTAAAACTTTTCGACTTTTACCGACTAAAACTGGCGAATCTCCGTTTACCGAAGTTTATTATCACGAAAAAAATGTAAATGGAAAATGGGAAAAAATCTATTGTAACCACTTAAATGATGGAGAACATTGTCCATTATGTGAAGCAAAAGACGCCTTATATGAAGATGGTTCTGAAAAGGCGAAAGCTTTGGCAAAAGAATTTATCCCTAGAAAGTTTTATGTGGTAAAAGGAATTGACAGAGATAATGAAGATCATGGTGTTAAATTTTGGAGATTTAAACACAAAAAAACAGGGGATGGGGTTATGGATAAATTAATTCCCGTCTTTAAACTTAAAGGTGATATTACTGACCCTAGAGAAGGTAGAGATATTATTATTTCGTCTGGAAGAAACGATAAAAACCATAGTGTGGTTAATTCTATTATGGCTGATGATGTTTCCATACTTACAACCGACAAAGATTATGCTAATGAGTGGGTAGGTAATGAAGAAACGCACAGAGATGTTTACGCTAAAAAATCTAAAGAATATTTAGAAATTGTGGCAACAAACAAAACACCTGTTTGGGACTCTGAACAAAAGAAATATGTTGCCGAAGAGGATAAAGAAGAGAAAGAAACTGCGTCATTAACTGAAGAAATCAATATGATGAGAACTGAAACTACTACATCTTTTGAAGATGATTATAGTTCTAACAATGACGTTGAAGTTTCTAATTTAGACGATAGTGACGAACTACCATTTTAATTAGACTATGGCGAAGAAACCACTAAAGAAAAAAGCATCTGATTTTTCGTCAATAAGAAAGAAGTTTTCCTCTAGTGATAGGTACAAAGAACAAAAGTACTTTGATCTGGGGGAAGCCTTTCAGAAGGCGACAGGAATTCCAGGTCCTGCTATGGGTCAGATTAATATGCTTTTAGGAC
>Ga0208794_1001128_pt1 | contig 12791 bp, 4 predicted proteins | sample 32_taG_FD_184106 | JGI IMG/M metagenome (GOLD analysis project Ga0208794, IMG submission 184106) | Marine viral communities from the Gulf of Mexico - 32_GoM_OMZ_CsCl metaG (SPAdes) (version 2) | ecosystem: Environmental > Aquatic > Marine > Oceanic | place: Atlantic Ocean: Gulf of Mexico... | reverse complement strand
GGAACTGGTTATGCTAATGGTCAAACATTATTTCAAACATCTACTACTGGAGGTGGTTCTGCAGCTGTAGTTGAAACAGTTGTATTTGATGCTAATCCTACTGGTTGGCAGTCTTATAAACTAGTAGTTAAACAACAAGAGCAAGAATATTATAATGTATATTTACCAGGATATGTTTCTGGTTATCCAGTATTAAATGCAAGTGAAGTTGGTAGGGTTGCATTTGCTGTTTTATTAGGTGATAATATAAATAAAGTACCTAGAGACTTAAATGAAGTTAGTCCATTACAACGAGAGTTTTCTGCATCAGTTAGATTATTTGGTAGAATTAATAATCCTGATATAAATGATCTTCAAAAAGCAGGTGCAGGAGTTTATTATTATGAAAACAGGAGATATGCTTGGAATACTCAATATTTTCCAGGTAGAATAAATGACGAAGCAGTAACTGTAGGAACAATTGGTGCTGATGGTTTACAATTAGGTACTTCACCTTTTGTAGCAGGTCAAGGAGCTAATGAATTTAGTAATAGTACTGGATCAATTCCTTGGGGTACAACTGGTGAAGAACAAAGTTTCTTTAATCAACAACAAGCTCCTATAGCCATGGGATTAAAAATAGGTGTTGAAGAAGCTCAACCACAGCTACAACAGCCAGGAAGTCCACAAATGAATACATTAGGAGCTAGAGTAACTAGTATTCCGGTACCTACTTCTCCAGCGTTAAGAATAGGATGTATGATACCTTATTTAAGTGTATCTGAAACTTTTCCAGTAGAAAGCCAATTAGAAATATTTTATGAATCATCTACAACTGGAAACTTTATAGAATTAAATAGACAAGTAACTGCTGATTATGGAGGAGTAACAGGTGTCAATGCAACAACAGGTAATTTTGATGAAAGCGATATTGTTGGTACAGATATTATAACTAGTTTTAGTTTTACAGATTCAGCAGGTAATCAATTAACATTAGTTAATGTTCCTATAATTTCTCAAATATTAGATTCAAATGGTAATGATGTTACAGGTATATTTGATATTGTTCAAAATGGTGGTACTCCTTTAAATTTTGATTTAAGAACTACTCAATTATTTTGGTATGGAGCTTCATCACCAACAAAATCTAATCAATGGCAGGTGAGTTTTCAAACTGAATATAATGATGGAACTCAAACATATTTTGATACATTACCAAATATAATTACTGTTGATTTAAATAATATAGCTCCAACAATTGGTGGATTTACACCAGCTGTTGGTCCAGACGCAGGTGTTCAACAAGCTTGTAGTAAACCAGGTGGATCTAGTGGTTATGATTCTACAGTTATTAATTATGGTCAATTTACAAACGTGGTAAACGGTAGCGCTGATGTTACTAATAATACTGAAGAGCTTTGTTATTCATTAGCAGTTACAAGTTTTCCAGTTGGTTCAACAGCTACATATGCGATAGATCAAAGCGGTAATGTTACTAAAACAGGTGGTACTACAGTTAATGGTAGTTATGAATTTGAATGCACTGTAACAGATGCGGCACCGAGTTGTGTTGTAGATCCAGGAAGTTTAACAACTACATGTACTTATGAAATAGTTTTAGGAACACCACCTGTGAACCAGGCATTGTGTTTTGGTCCCACAGCAACAATGGCTTCTTTAAATACAGAATGTAATTGGAATGCAAGTGGTGGACCTGGAGAACCAATAGAGGTTTTCTTTGGCGTAAGTTTATCAACTAGTTCTGTTACAAACGGTACTAATTCAGCTTTTTCAACTATTGATGCTAGTGGTATTCCAGCATCAAGACAATACTTAGTTAATAGTAATGGAGATACACAATTAAGATATTATAATGTTTATCAAGAAGCAAGATTTGGAGCAAATGCTCATACATGTGGTCTTCCTCCTACTACTCCTGCGTTTACAACAGGTTCATTAGTTCAAGGTGTAGTAAGTATTGAGTGTATATTAAGCAAAGGTGTTACAGCTGCCTCACCATCAGAATACACTACTGACTTTACAATATTGTATAGACCTACAGCTGCAGATCCATGGCAATTAGCAACATATGATCAAGTAAATGGAGGTGGAGTTCCAGGTACAATAGGAAATTTAAATAGTTTAACGGTTTTAGGTGCAGCAGCGACATCTACATCATTTATTTTTGATTTTAGCGCTGTTGGAGAATACGCAGTACGAAACAATGGTGTAAGAGGTATAGGATGTACAGGTTGTACAACATGTGCAGAGTTTAAAGTAGATTTTTATGACGCTACATTTGGCGCAACAGTTGCTCCTTGTATAGATTGTGTTGGACCATTGTAATAATGAATAAAAACGAGTAATAATAATATATGGCAACTACATTAGAAGTATCATATTTTAATACATTTTGGGTAAAAAGATTAAAAGAACTTACACAATACCAAGATAGACAAGCTGATGGGACAGTTGATGCGCAAAGTGGTGGTACAACTACTGGTACACCTGATCCAACAACAGGAGCTGGATATGTTAATACTAATGTATTTGAAGATTGGTTTATTGAAGAGTCTAGAATACGAGGTGGTTTTAATAATATTAGTGTAGACTTTGGTAATAAAGCATATATTGTAGAAGAAGAAGAAAAACAAACAAGAAGACAAAACGCGTTAATATATTCAGGAGTATATAACGCTAAAAATGGTATTAATAATAGTAATCAATTTCCAATTGGTGAAGATATAACTAGAGCTGTTGATCCAGCGTCTGGAAGTATACAAAAATTATTTGCTGAAAATACTAATTTAATTATATTACAAGAGCGAAAAGTAAATAGAGCACCAATAGATAAAGATGTTATATTTACTCAAGAAGGTTTACCAGTAACTACAGATAGTACTCAAGTCATTGGAACACCTAGCGCTTTTGAAGGTAACTTTGGTATATCAAGAGATCCAGGATCTTTTGCAGTATATGGTTATAATAAATATTTTACTGATAGAGATAGATCTGTAGTAATGCAATTAGGACCAAATGGTTTGAATCCTATTTCTAATTATGGTATGATAGATTATTTTAGAGATAGTTTAAATGCAGCTGGTGAAATAACAGGTGGTTATGATGTATTTAATAAAAACTATGTATTAACAATTAACAATATATCTAAACCAACAGTTGTATTTGACGACATAATAAATGGTTGGGTAAGTTTTGTAAGCTATGTTCCACAGTTAATAACTAGTTCTCAAGGTCAATTTTATACATTTAAAAATAACGCGGTTTGGTTGCATTATGCTCCTAAAGCAGATTATAATAATTTTTATGGACTAAAATATGAATCTGAAGTACAATTTGTATTTAATCCTGAACCAACGCGAACAAAGACGTTTAAAACAATAAATTACACGGGTAGTAATGGTTGGCAAGTAGATAGCATTGTATCTGATTATACTGGTGTAGACACTAATCCACAACAACCAGCATTAGGAAATACAACTCATGTTGATGAGTCTGCAGGTAGTTTTCCTGATCCTGCTATATTTAGTTATGATGAAGGATATTATACAGATCCTACTACGCAAATACAATATAGAGCTGGTTTTGATAGAAAACAAAATGTTTATTATGCTGTAATTAAAAATACTTCTCAAACTTTAGCTCAAGAAGTTATAACACCAGGGCAAAATGTAAGTGGTATAAAAGGTCAATATGCTGTAGTAACATTTAAACAAGATAGAACAACAGATGTAACTGGCGCCAAACAACTATTTAGTGTAGGAGCCGAGTTTAATACAAGATAATTATATGAAATTTAATGTAAGAAACTTAACAGAGAGTGATTATGAAACTCTTGTTGAGTGGTGGGATTGGTGGCCTGGATGGGTTGCACCACCTAAAACTTTTTTACCAGAAACAGGTTTAATGGTAACTAAAGATAATAAAAATATAGCAGCGTGTTATTATTATTTAACTAACTCGCAAGCAGCTTTTGTTGAGTGGATTATATCAAATCCTCAATATAGAGACAAAGATAGAAAAGAAGCTTTAGCCACGTTAATAATGGTAGCTGAAGAAGTTTTAAAGCAAATGGGAGTTGTTCATGTTATGACTATGAGCAGACATCCAAGTTTATTAAAAATACATGAAGAGTTAGGTTGGATCATAGATCCAAAACCTTCTCATGAAATAATTAAAAATTTATAATATGGCAGCAGTAGCAGCAATCGTCGGTGGAGTAGCAACGGCAGTAGGTGGAGCAGTTCAAGCAGGGCAAGCACATAAAGCTATGCGTGGGGCTCGTAATGCTAAAAATGATGCGTACGCTAAAATGAATCAAGCTATGGCAGATAGAAGAGAAATAACTAATCCTTATGCCGGAGTTACAGATTTATCAGGACTAGCTAGTGATTTATCTTCACAAATAACTAATCCATTTAATAACTTAACTGTATCTACAGCTGCTGCAGAAATGCAGGCGGAAGAAGCGGATATAGCTTTAGCAAACACATTAGACACTTTAGAGCAAACTGGAGCTAGCGCAGGTGGTGCTACAGCTTTAGCAATGGCCGCGTTAAAATCTAAAAAAGATGTTGCTGCTAGTATAGCTGAACAAGAAGCTGCTAATTCAAAATTAAGAGCTGAAGGTGAAGCCAATATGCAAAAAGAAAAAGTAGCTGCTAAAACAAGATATGAAGACACGATGATAGAGCAAGCGACAAGAATGCAAGACGCTGAAATATCTGGTGAAATATATCAATTTCAAATGGCTGAAAATAGAAGTAATGCAGATATAGAAAGATATCAAGGTATGTATCAAGGTTTTGCTGCACAAGAATCTCAAGCTAGACAAGCTAAAGGAGCTGCCTCTGCTTCGATGATTGGTGGAATTGGTCAAATTGTTGGTGGCGCGTTTGGTACTGACGGTATGGGCGCCGGAACAAATAATCCATATTTTGGTGGTTAATAAATTAATAAAATGAATACATTAATACAAGCACATAACGATAAAATGAATCGATTAGTTAACGTTTCTTCTACAAGACGTGCTAATGAATTAGATTTTTTTACTGAATGCAGCATTAAATATCATAAATATTTAAACGCTCCTTTAGCTCTCAATCCGCACGAAGGTAAAAAAATATCTGATATTATAAAAGAAGATTTTGTTCAACAAGCTCAAGACCAAGAATATGGAGTTATAGTACGCGCGACTAGACTAGCTACTGATATTAAAAATATGAGTCAAGAACAAATTAAAGAAGATAAAAAATATATTGATCAATTTTTTGGTAGATTAGATAAGATACAAAAGCTTGGAGGATATTTAATTGTTGCTGTAGAAAATATAAAACCTGAAAAATTATCAGAATTTATATCTAATTATAGAGAGTTAAACATAAATGGTACAAACGAAGAATCTAAAGATAGAAATATGTTTATGTTAGCTGCTTGGGCTAATTTATTTGATTATTTTGAAGATGTACAAGTTGAAAAAGGTTTTACATTTAGACAAACAAACAACAGTGAAATAGCTGTATTAACTCAAAGAATTAAATTTTTAATTAAAGGCGAAACATTTAAAAAGTATTTACATAAAAAAGATTATATAGTAAGAGATTTTTTAAATAATAAAAATATTACTTTTGATGAAACAGGTAAAGGATATTATACTATATATGGAGAAGTAGATAGTACACAAGTAGATAATGGCGATTTACTAAGTTTATATATAAGTGATGTTCCTAAAGGTATGGATTTAGGGCAAGCATTTGAAAATGGTGGTATAACTAGAAACTCTACATTACAACCACAATTTTTCTTAGGAGGTACAGTTCCATCTGAAGATCCTAATAATACTGATCAAGATACATCAATAAAAATACCTATGTATAAGGTTAAAGATAATAAAGTAAAAAGATTTTTTGTAAAACCTATAAATACAGTAGCTATAAACACAACACCCACTTATAATGCTGAAGTTAATTCTCATGTAGCAGGATTATTTGCGGTAGCTAGTGGTAATATATCAGTATTATCAGGTTATACAAATAAAAGATTAGGTATTGATTTACCATTAGGTATGAATGAAATTGTTACTGAAGATTTAGTGGCTATGTATGAAATGTTATCACCAGAAGGTAAAGTTGGATTTGTAGGTAATAGATACATGTTTAATACCACAGGTTTAGATCAAAAAAGAATAAGTTTAGTCGATGCTCAAAAAGCATTTGTAATGGATTTAATTTTAGATTCTAACCTAGATATTAAGTTAGTACAAAACAACGTGCCTGGACAACCTCAAATGATCAAAGAAATACTAAGAGATGATACTCCACAAGGTAGAGACTTAATAAAAGCATTAAATGATAACGAAATGCCTATACCTGAGTATTACAAAAACATGTTAGGTATAACAGAATGGCAAGCAGGTATGCCTGTGTATTTACAAAAATTACCTGAGCAAGTAACTGATTTACCTGAGCAATTAGATGAAAAGACTTTGGCTAAGGTACAAGAATATATGTAATAAAATTATATGGCTGATTTAATTAATGAGCAAGAAGATCTATTTGAAGATCTTTTTGATGAAATATCTCCTGTAGTTGAAGAAGAACTAGAAGAAGAAGAGGATCTTGTAGATTTAGAAAAAATTTTTAAAACTCCTAATACTCCATCTACAACAGAGGCGCCTGTTGGTTTAGAATCTGTAGCTGCGGCTGGGCAAGAAGAAGTACCAACTCAAATGGGTTCTTTGCCTATAGAGAATCAGTATACAAGTAGTTTATATGAGGGAGAAGATCCTAATATGAGTGACTTTTATTTAGAAACAGTGAGAGTAACTGATCTAATAAATGAAATACAAAAAAATCCAGTAGTAACTAATATAGCTTCTATTAATCCAGCAGAAGCGGATTTATTAGGTATGGGCTTTGAGGATGTAGCTCTTGTAGATATAGAAGCTACTATTAATAAAATTAATGATGTAATTTCAGAAAGTCCAAATATAATAAATAATAAAGACGAAGATACATCTTTAGTTAGTGATATATTAAGTTATAATCAAATTCTTACTATTGAAAATTATTTATCAAAACTTCAAGCAGGCGAAGAACCAGATACTGAAGAAGAAATTGAAGCTTTTGTTAGTGGTTTACCACCAGGAATTACTAAAGAACAGCTTGATTTGTATGTAGACATGTATGAAAAAAGTGATAAAAGCAGATTGACTAAAAAAGAAGTTGAAGCAATAAATGAAAAAAGCAAAGCTGTTATTAAAACAGAAGGAGATGATTTTAATTCTTATTATGACGTATACGAGATAAGCCAACTTGATAATTTATTTGAAGTAGATGAAAAAGCGTTTAAGTATATAAAAGATACCATACTTACAAACATGAACTTTGAAGATTATGAATCATTTGAAGCTTTTGCAGCGGCTACAGGTGATCAAATACAAGCGTTAATTGCTAAAGACCCTTTAATAGCTAAAACTATTGCTAATGCAAATTTAAATCTACTTAATGAATCTACAGCAAAATACATTGAAATGCTTAATGAAGCTAAAGAAGCTGGGTTGTTTAATTCTCAAGCTGATATAGATGCTTTAAATCTTAAATGGCAGAAGTGGCAAGAAGAAAGATACATTGAATTATTAGGTGAAACTGATTATGAAAAAAGAGCTTTTGAATATGAATTTGCTACAGCTAAAGTATTAGAAGATTTATATGTTGCGTATGGTAGATCTACAGCTAAAAATAAAGATGGAGAATATATATTTAAAGAGTTAGACGAGGATTATAAAAATGGCGTAATAGGAGAGTGGTGGTATAGATTAAGAAATAGAGGTATAAATACAGCTATCAAATGGAAACAAGGTATGCGTAATATATTTCAATTTACTCCTACTGCTAATTCATTTGGAGAGTTAACACGAATAAACAACTTTTTAAATGATAATAAAGACACTATTGAAAGATTAAATCTTGGTGAACTTACTATGAAAGGTTTAAGCGAACTAGATAAAGATGATTCTTTAAGTGAAGAAGATAAAGAGATAGTTAAAAATTTTAGACGAAAAATATATGAGTTTGGTAATCTTTCTACGTTATTTCAAGAATATCTTTTAATTAAAGGAAATACTACTGTTAATGATATAATACAAAACAGTGAACAAGCTCTTGAAGAAAGTGGTACTAATCTACTTAATCTTATAGATGATAATATTAAAGATAAAGAGGTTATGGCTTTAATAGAGCAAGTTGATCCTGATGCTGATGATTTGTTAACTAATATTGAAAGAGTTTTAGATCAGTCTAATATGTTGTTTATGTACGGTGGTATGGCTTTAAAAAGTATTAAGAACCCTTACACTAAAGCAGCAGGTACAATATTAGATTTATTAGGCACAACAGATATTGTAGCTCAAACTATGGCTGGAGATATTTGGGCGGTGTTAGACAAAAAAATAAAAGAAGAAAACGGTGAAAACTATAAACCTACGAGAGACGATTATATAGCTTTATTAGAAGATCCAGAGTCTGTAAACATGATTGCTAATCTTTTAAGTACTGGTAGTCAGTTAGCTATGGAAAGATTTTCTGTATCTAAAATATTAGGAGCAAGTAAGTTTGTAAGTAATAAAGTAGCTTCATTAGTTAGAGGTCAATTTAAAACCTATTTAAAAACTTTACCAGCGTTTTTAACAGCAAGAGAATTAGCAGGTGTTTCTGAGTGGGTAACTGAAGGTACACAAGGTTTAATATCAGATATTAATCAAAAATATCAAGTAGGTGGCGATAGAACTAGTGTAATGGATGTTATACGTAGCGGTGAGTTTGATTATGAAGGCGCAAAGCAAGGTAGAAAAATAGCTAGATTTTTACCTTTAGTAGGTCAAATTACTAGTCAATCAGCTGTAGAATTAGGACAAATATCTTTAATGGTTGCTGAAAACTTTAATTTAAAAGGAGCTGCAACAGAATCATTTTTTAAAGATGCTATTTCTAAGATAAGAAAAGACATAGAAAGCGGCGCGATAAGTAAAGAACTAGGTAACAAGAAAATAGAAGATATATCTACTATAAGAAACATGGGTTTAAAAATACCAGAAAACTTTGATGGTAGATCTAAAAAAAGATTATTAAATTTATTATTAACTAAAAAATCTTTACAAGATAAAATAAAAACTATTGATGATAAAGATATATCAGCTGAAGATATTTTGCGATTAGCAGAAGTATCAGACGAAATACAATTATTAATAGGAAGAGCTAATAATAAAACTAAATACGAAAAACAAGTTGGCAATATATTAAACATTATAAATAACAATGAAAATGCTAATGTAAAAATAATAAAAGCTGACGGGGCAAAACGAGTAAAAAACCAAATTGATAGATTAAATAAACAAGGGTGGAACATAGCTGCTTCTAAAGGTTTAACAACTAATTATGGTACTATATTTCAAAAAGGTGATCAACAAGTTATTGTATTAAATACACAAGAAATATTAAAAGACGGTGCGATAAATACAGCTGCTCATGAATTTTTACACGCAGTACTTTGGAATACTGTTAAAAATAGTAAAGGAACAGCGTTATCATTAGGTAATAATTTATTAGAATATTTAAATGAAGTTGATACTAGTTTACTTAAAGATTCTGAATTAGCGACTAGAATACAAGCTTATAAAGATGATCCTAATGTAACAAGTGAACAACAAGCAGAAGAAGTGTTAACTTTATTTTCCGAAGCTTTATTAGATGGGGCAATTGCTGAGTCTGCTTTCGATGGTAATTTTGGTCAAAGATTAGGAGATTTATTTACAAGAATATTACAAACATTAGGTTTTTCTAGTGATATTAGATTTGACACCGGTAGAGATGTATATAAATTTGTAAAAGGATTTAACGAGAGTATAAAAAAAGGTAAATTTACTGCGGCGCAAAAGAAAGTATTTGAAAAAGGAGCAGAAGGTAAATTAATTAAAAGAAAATATACTACTCAAGAAATGCGCGACCGTGATGCTGCGGTAGAAAAATCTAGTAAAAAACTAACAGAATTAACAACTGAATATAAAGAAGGTAATTTTGATAATGTAGAAGAGTTATCTACTCAATATCAAAAAACAGGTAAAGATGCTTTAAAAAGATGGGCCGCGCAAAGAGGTGTTTCAATTAATTTAGGTAATCCACAAGTTGATCAAGAGGTTACTAGTCTTTTAAATAGAGAGTTTGATAGTTTCACAAGAAACTTTGATCCTAGTAAAGCGCAAGCCTCTACATATATGGAAAATATTGCAAAACGTATTGGTCCTAAAATAGTAGAAGAAGCAACTAGAAAAGGTAAACAAGTTAGTCAAGATGTATTAACTGAAAAAGGTGTATCACCAGAAGTATCAGTTCAACCAGACATTGATCAAAAACAAGCGCCTACAGGACAAAGAGCGAAGGTATTTCCTAACTCTGTAAAAGTAATAGCAGACAACATAACAGGTGAAACAAGAAGTGAGCAAATAGCTATGCTAAAAAATGATATACAAGAAGGTATATTAAGAGTAGGTACTAATCCTAAAGCTATTGCTAAATATATAGTAGAAAAAACTAAAACTAAAGAGTATAGAAAATTACTTAAAGATAAGTTAGGTGCGTTTGGTAGTCAACAGTATGTTGATAATGTAAATAAGTTGTTTAATAATACTAACTTTATTAAATCTATACCAGTTGCTAATATTAAAAGAAGATTTGGTAAACTGTTTGGTATAAAGCAAATAGGTACTACTCCTACTATTAAAATCACAGATGGTAAACGTACTGATTTTAAGAAACAAGTTTTTAAAATACCAGCAGTATCGCAAGCTAAATTAAATAAAGTAAAAGAATACTTTTTAGCAGGTGAAAAACGTCATCAATCATTAATGAGTATAATTGGTGAAGGTATTGCAGTAGAAGCAATGCAAGAATTAAGAGCTGATACTCAGTTTATGAATGAGTTACAAAATAGATTAGACTTTAAAAAATCTAATTTAAGTGCTCAAGATTTTATGCAAGAAGTAGAATTTAATCTTGATAAAAGAAACTTAGAAGATACATCGTTAGATGTGGTTAAGGCGAGTAAAAAAAGAGCGCTAAGAAGTTATTCAGAAATTGCATACGATACAGCAGCAAGAGCAACAATGAGACAAGTTGCAGGGCAAAACGCTGTATTTAATTATAAAAATATAAGAGATTCTCAAAAAAGTACTAGAAGAACAGGATCAATTATAATGATCCATGGATTTGGTAAAGACACTCAAGGTAGTTATAATTATGGTAAGAAAGAAAGTATTTATAAAAATAAAGCAGAGTTTGATAAAGACGTATTTAACACACCTTTAACTTCGTCTGAAATAACGCTATTAGAAAAATTTGATATACCATTAGTAGAAAGAAATGGTAAAACTTATTATGATAAGTCAAAAGCTAAAAATTCTTTTGAACTTGGTATTGATGAACAGATTATGGTTAATGGCAAACCAAAATCTGTATTGCAATTAGCACGAACAGAACAAAAAGATTATAGAAACTTTACTGGTGAACAAGCAAGAAAAAGATTAAATAGTACGGAGTTTCAAGAGTTACAAAAAGCAAAGTTAAGAGTATTTAAAAAATTAGCTAAAAGAATAGAGTCAGATTTATCAATAGATCCAGCTTTGAAAAATTATTGGGCTGCTTGGTTAAATCAATCAAATGATAATATATTACATCCGGTTAGATCATTGGCACCAGTAGAATTTTTTGAAACACGTAAAGGAGAAAAAGTTGCTGAACATACTTTACCTGCTAGTCAAGTTGCTACAATGGTTATGAGAATGGCTATAGATGGTAAAGTTAATGACAATTTTGAGTTTGTTGAAAAAGATTATTTTCAAGGCTCTATATTATTAACAGATGATGTAAAATTAAAAGGTGAAGGATATAACTATGTATCAAATATGCCTAATATTTTCTTTGATATAAAAAATCCTACTACTTGGATGCGATACGTTGACACAATGGTTAACAATAATAAAAGTGGTGGTATAAATATTAATAATATTGTTGTTAGAAAAAATGGTAGGGTTATGACTTTAGCTGAATCATTTAATTTACCTTTAACAAAAAAAGCTATTCCAGGGTTAATAAGGTATCAAAACAATTTATTATACGATGTATTCAGAGGTGCAATGACTATTGAAGAAGCACAAGCTAGATTAGAAGTTGCAGAAAAAACAGGTGTAAAAGAAGCAGAAAATATACAAGTACAATATAATGGTAAAATGTTAGCGCCAGGAGTATTACCTACTGATTCTACGCCAGAGTATTCTAAACAAGTTCAACAAAATAGTTTAGAAACTAGAGTTAATGCTTTTAAAGAAAGTAAGAAAAGAAAAGGTATAAGTGTATTTGATTTTGACGATACATTAGCTAAGACAAAAGAAAAGGTTATAGTTATTATGCCTAATGGCAAGCGTAAAAAAATAAGTGCTAGTCAGTTTGCTGTTCAAGCGGATAACCTAAAAAATGCTGGAGCAGAGTTTGATTTTAGTAATTTTGATAAAGTCTCTAAAACTACAGCTGAAGGACCATTAGCAGATCTTGCTAGAAAACGTCAAGGTAAATTTGGTAGTGGTGATATATTTGTTTTAACAGCTAGACCACAAGCGTCTGCAGAATCAATTAAAGAATTTTTAGATGGTATTGGAATAAATATACCTCTTGAAAATATTACAGGATTATCAGATGGTTCACCACAAGCTAAAGTTGACTGGATGTTAAATAAAACAGCAGAAG
>Ga0208794_1001127_pt1 | contig 12793 bp, 12 predicted proteins | sample 32_taG_FD_184106 | JGI IMG/M metagenome (GOLD analysis project Ga0208794, IMG submission 184106) | Marine viral communities from the Gulf of Mexico - 32_GoM_OMZ_CsCl metaG (SPAdes) (version 2) | ecosystem: Environmental > Aquatic > Marine > Oceanic | place: Atlantic Ocean: Gulf of Mexico... | reverse complement strand
CTGATACTGCCTCTGCGGATTGAAACGCCATTGACCCCAGCATTCCGTTTAAACTGACCTCGTCGGGTGCCGTTCCGACGTCTGGGATTTCCATGTTGAGCTTGGAGGTATCCAAACTCGCGACATCGGACAGATTATTGGCCTCTTCCAGGTAGTCACCACTGACTCCTGCACTGACCTCTGAGATCAGATCGTCCTTGTCCATTTTACGGGTACCTTGGCTGGTTCCGTCTAATGCAATGAAGTCGTCACTAGCGAACGTAGTCGCTGTGTTGGTGATTTCTTTAATCCTTCTTGTGGCCATGTCGTCTAGTCAATTTGTATCAATAGGTTGCCTTCAGAATCAACCAAATACTCCCCGAGGTCGGTGACCAAGAACTCATCGTCACCTGGCTCTGGGTTATCCTCCAAGTTTGGCGGCTCGGCAGGGAGTATTAGCTGAAGGACATTCATCAGCTCACAGTTTTATAAGCAACAACTGATCCGCTGGTTAAAGTTAGGGACGCAATATGTCCCACCAAAAGCTGTCCAGCAGCTAGAGTAACATTCGACACGTTAATCTGTTCGCCTGTCATAGTAGCGACGATGGTTGCCTCACATGCTTGCACAGCACAGAAAGGTCCGTCATGGGCACTTGTGTCGTTGTAATAATCAAATCCGTTTTTGCCCATCGATTGCTCCTGATTCATCGCCATCTTTTTCCAGACGATGGAATCATTGTCAGCAACCGTAACTCTGTTGTCTCCGTATATTCTGCTGGGGATATCCATAAAAGTAAGGAGAGCGGGGGCCGAAACCCCCGCTCTTGTTGGTAGTTAGACTATGTGCAGGTAACAGTAGTCAAGCTGCTCAAGTGGCAACGCTTGTAGATGATCATCAGACCAGCGGAGCGGTTAGCTCCAGGCTTGGCTGCACCAGACATCTCAGCGATGTGACGCCCGTACTTGTGGAACGGATCATATCCAGAACCATCGGTAGAACAGGCTTCGTCACCAGTGATGAACTGCCAATCGCCCATGTAGGACTGAGGCTTCCAACTGGTGCTACCGACTTGGCTGTCAGGGCGTACCCAATCCCAAGCCATCACATCTGGGCTAAGAACGAAAGCTGCCTCGTAAGGGGCACTGGATTCGTCCAAGTAGCTTGGATTGATGTCTTGGTAGGTTCCCTTGGAACCGCTCACATCAGCAAACGTGTTCACACGGGTGTAGGTACCACCGCTGAAGGTAAACCTAGGAGGCAGCGGGTTGATCAAGTGACGGAATCCCTTGATGCTGGTGTTCGCGCCCAAACGACGGAACAACTCGCTGTTCATGGATCCTTCACGGAGGTCTTTGCGGAACTCAGCGTTGTTCAGGATGATAGCCTGAGAGGCTTCCATACCGAGGTACAGTGAGAACAGAGGACCACCACTGTCGAGGCTAACAAACCCATTGGAATCAGGGTTGCTGGCACGTTTGTGGATCAGGTGAACGTAGGCTTTGTCCAGAGCTTCCTGAGTCAGGTCACTGGTTGCTTCAGGCAACGCAGTCAACCCAGCACCAGCGGCGGTGATAGGGAAGGCAGCGGTCATAACAGCCTTGGGTACCTTGTCGTAGTACTCCTTCATCAGCTTGTTATCCAGCTCAACCTGCACCAGCTTGGTCAGCTCTTCGACGTATCCGTTCAGGAACTGCGGAGCAAGGTGCGAAAAGTTCATTTCGTCCTTACAAAGCAGAGGTCCGCGCATTTGGAAGTGGGTTGGTGAATAGGTCAACTCATCGTAACCAACGGTGTAGTCTTGGAAGTTGTACGCACAGGCACCAGCGTTAGAGCCGTTGGCCAGAGTGTAGGAGTCCCAAGTACGCTCGTCAGTAGTAGGATAAGCGTTACCCATTTCAAACACAGACTTGGTCAGACCAACGTGTTTCGGAAATTCCCCACGGGGAATGAGATTGCCCCAAATGGAGCTAAAAGAAGCGCGGCGATAAAGTTCATCTCCAAGATGCTCTGTCGCCACTCTGAATGCGTCATAAATATTGTCGCATGCCATAGTATTATATCCTTTTGTAGGAGTTTACACGATTAAACGACCCCCTCGAACCGAGGAAGTCCCTAGTAGTGCTTGGCGGCGACCCGAGCATTTCGCCTATGAGGAAGACGAACTCCTCCTACGTCTGGCTGAATTAGATCATATTTATGCTTGTAGTCAATAAAAAACCCGCCCTCCGCAATGCAGAGGACGGGTCGGGTTTGGTATGGACTACGAACCCGAATTTGCTAGGACTGTCCTAGCAAAGTATCCTACATCCCCAGCTTCCTCAGAAGCTTCGGTGTAACCCGAGGATGCCCCCGGTTGAGCATCCTCGAAAGCTTTGAGTTTCTCTGCCAAAGCTTGTCGTTCAGCCTCGGACCTAGCTAGGGCTTCGGTGTAAGCTTTTTCGCGCACCAAAGCTGTCTTACCAATGCCAGCCAAAAACGCTGTTTGCACGGTTTCTTCCTCGGTCATTGGCTCAAACAAGACTTTTTTGGTGTATGCCAACCGATCACTGACCTGCTGGTTGTGGGTGTCCTTGCCGTCTTGTAACGAAAACAACTCAGGCATTTCCTCCTGTGCTGTCTGTAGGCCCAAGTGATACAACCGTTCGGTAGCCTTCTGGGTCTCAACTTGTTGTTGCTGAACCTGTTGTTGCTTGGACTGCTTCCACTCCTCAAGCTTGCCTTGTGCTGACTCCGTGATCTCAGCTACCTGTAGGTTTGCTGTATCGACTCGGTCAACCAACGTCCAAACTCTGCTAGATACAGCAGGACTGACTTCCTCCAGCATCTCTGCCAGAGCCTTGTCCCTAGCTTCTGGGTTCATACGCAACACGCGTTCGACACCATCTAGCGATGGGGCGATACGTTGGATGCCCTTGGCTGCTTCTTTCAACTCAGATTCTACCCTGTCCCTAGCACGTTTGACTTCTGGACTACGTAGGATGTCCAGCTCTGCTACTTGGTTGGCTAGTTCCTCACGTTCAGATTTAATCCGTTCATAGTCTTCCAAGTCGAACTGCTTCTTGGCACCCTCTAGTTCAGCCTTGAGCTGATCTAGTTGGGACACAAGATCTGTCCTTGTAGCCTCCGAGTCCTTGAGTCGAGTTTCGACTTCTTTCTTGGACTCTCGCAGAGCTTTCCAATTAGTTTTCTGTTCGTCACTGAATCCCTTCAGATCGTCCTCTGGTTCAGACTTAGGAGCCTCTTTTGGTGGTTCTTCAGCTTGTTGTTTAGGAGCAGGTTCCGTGTCCTGAGTCTTTGGTTCAGGAGCATCGGTGGACATGCTCTCCATGACTGCCTTACTAAAAGGCGTTTCTGGTTCGTCACTCATTTATCTCACCTTTCTTCAAATGTCGCTTCCAGTTCCTGCGAGTCCTCCTCGTAGTGTTGAAGCGACAAAAGCTTGTTCAGACATATGTAGTACCCATCCTCAAGACTTCCCAACCTTAGTTGCTCGCTTTCGCTTGCGTTTAACGGCAGTTGGATTAGCTGCTTTGGAGACTCTCTTCTCAGGAGTTCCAGGATACCCGACATCTCCGGGGTCGCGAACAATTTCCGTGTCTGCGAAGTCAGCTCCTGTGACTGCCGCCACTTGGGCGATGGGTGATATTCTGCCAGTGCCTTTGGCAGTAACGGTATTTGGATCTTCTTCTTTCTGAACATAAACTCTCATCAATGCTAACAAGTCTTGGTGTGGTATCTTGACCCACCCGCTCTCAAAGTCGTTGACTCCGAACACAACAAAATGCTCCTGCTTGTCCTCGTCGTACAGGCTACCGCCGGGGAATATAACCAACGGAAACTCCAGAATCCTACGGTTATGCAAGCTGCCGTACATCAACGGTATTGTCGTTGATCGAGTAATCCTAAACGGTGGCTCTGCCTCGAACGCGTAGGCACCCATGTAGTATCTGCGTCGTCCGTTCCACCAAGGAGTTGAACTGTGGAAAAACGCAAAGTACTCGTTGCCTATCCGAACAGGATTAGATCCACCACGTCGTTGGCCGTAGAACCATATGTCACGGTCGATAGTAGTCTCATACTTCTGAATCGGGCTGGCTGCTGAGTCGCACTTTAGCACGGTGTGCGGTTCGATATTGTAAATCAAATGCGGTTCACCGTCGTGCATGAACCAAGTCCAGTTCTTTTCGTGACCCCTGTTAGCCCATATATCATGACCGTTCTCACCGTACCTAGGATGGTTAATACCCATGATGTTCCAAGTCAGATCCATGATGGCCATGGTCTGATGCGCGTAGGTTTTGCCCTGTATAAAATTAGTACAAGTCAACCATAGTTTGCGCCCTGTGTTGAATATCCGTGGATCTTCCCATTGTTCTTTTTTGGTACGGCCCAACGGCAACGGTATATCAGTCTGCGTAGCGTAGTTGACCGCAGTGTCGTTCAGTTCGTACCGAGTTAGTTTGCTGAACGAGTTGTAGGGAGGTGGTCTGTGCGGGTCGATCTGGCAGTTACGCACGATCAACCAACGGGTTCCGTTGATGTCAACCACTGTGGGGTTGAAGTACAACCTATTGTCTTCGCCATACGGCAAATCAAACACGCCGCACTCCCACGGCACTTGGTCTTGGAACGCTGGTATGTCCTGCTCGAACTGCGCCATTATCTTGTCGATGCTGGAGTTGTTCGTGTCTTGTATACGCCGAAACTCCTCCAAGTGAGCATTGATGTCCTTGATCTTGGAGTTTATGTCCTCGGCTCTGGTCTGGAGATCACTGCCAAAGCTTTTTAGCTTTGCATCCATGTCCAGTACAGTTTGTGCGCTAGGTGAAACCATAGATTTAAACCACAGCTTTAGTTTCTCTTGCCAGCCCGTTTTTGATAAACGCCACATACATTCGAGGTTTTTATTTCGTCGATCTTGTCGCACTTCATCAGCAACAACTCTTGTGCGTTCTGAGTTGTGCCCCAGTCCTCGTCGTCAAAATAAACGATGCCTCCGTCTCGAACTCGGTCTACCCACATGGTCACATCCCTGACTGAGTCCCATCGACTGTGGTTGCCGTCGATGTGCAGTACGTCAATTTCGCCTTCGATGTCATAGTACGCGTCTAACGTACTCATCTGGCGAAGCCTAACATACTCGGACACTCCAAGCTCAGTGCATACACGTTCGCATTCTCCTTTGATGGCTTTATAGTTTTGCTCACGCCACCAACTGGCGTTCACTGCGTCGTTGTTATCCATGGCAGGAGCCGCAGCCCAAGTGTCCACGCCGTACACGACGTGGCGTTTGTCGTTGCGTTTGGCCAAAGCCAAAGCAAACGCTATCAAACTGCGCCCAGCAAACACCCCTAGCTCTACGCATAGCTTAGGGTTCTGCTCGTACACAGTGTCGAATATGTGGTTAGCTTTTGATGGATCACACCAACCGTTCATGGTCGGTACCGTTTGTAGTAGTTTCGCTTTGTAGTCCATGGTTAAAGATCAAATACAGGTTGGTTGTCCATCCAATGCTTGATGACATCCAGCCCACGCTCCCACCTAGCCCTAGCCATGTCCATTAGTTCGGGGACTCGTACAATTTCGGCGTTCACTACAGCAGTCAACGAACGCTTATCAAACTCTCTAGAGTTTGCTTTGGTTACTCCGTGCTGTCTGTGCAGGTAAATCAAATCGTAGTTAGATCTGATTGGGTTGGGGAAATTCACCATCTTGTGGGATCTAGCCAAAACAGGTACGTGACCGTGGTGATGCACAAACAAATCCTGATCAAAATGAATAGGGGCATCTGGGTCGAGCGTTTGGAGCCGACTAAACAACTCGATGTCGTTTAGCTCTTTCTGTCCCTCGAAGTTTTCGTCAAATCCGTTCAGTCTGTAAAACCAATCTCTGTGCATCGAGAAAAGACCAAAACACTGCTCCCAAGGTATTTTGGAAAATCCATCTAACTGTGATTTGCCAGCCCATTTCAGGTGAGTCCATCTGACATCGTCGTAGTCAGGGTCTCTATACAGAAACTGTACTATTTTACCTTCTTTTTGTTTTTCGGCTAACCTAGCCATGAACTTAGGTGGAACCGATAAACAATCAGACAACACTACTAGGTAATCCCCTGTACTGTGGCGCACTGCTTCGTTCCATACTTGACTAAACGAAGGGTATCCTTTCCGCATCCACCAGTTGTCTTGCTGTACGACTTTGACTTGTATTAACGGATATGGCTTGAAGAACTTGGCCAGATCCCTGTGGTCGGTCAGGTTGTCAGTAATGACCAACTCAACAGGTTCAGTAAGCTGCGGATACAAAGAGTCCACAAACGGCTTAAACAAGTGAACCCTCTTGGGCAAATACCTATAAACCCCAAACGACTGACGAGCAGTTGGTATACAGAAACTAATCACATGTCCTCCAAGGCTTGGCCATCACGCCAGTCATGCTGTGGGATGCCGCATTCCGGTAACTGACCAGTCCGTAGCACCTCGTTCCTAGCTTCACGGATGTCCGAATACTTGTTTGAGTAGAACGCGCTCTTCGATCGTCCGTCGTATATGACCGAGTTCAGTATAATATGAGAAGCATCTGTTTCTCCCATGGGCTTTATGATCCGTTTGGCTACGTCTCCAAACCCGTGGTGTAGGTCTGACTCGATAGTTTTCATCTGTGGGCAGAACTTGAACTGCCAACCTTTGCGTTCCATGATCATTCCCGTGATGTAGTCTTCGCTACCCATCGAATCACAATCCTCGTCAAATCCGTTAGCATCCAACAGTGCTTCTGTAGGACATGCAAACGAACACCCGTACATCCAACTTCCAGAACACGGAAACGGATCTGTGTTTTCCTGCGACAGTTTAGATCGTCTTGTGTCAGGATCTACGTGGCTGGAGTACAACAACTCCCCTTGCTCTACGTACATGTCCCTGTGTTTGTCATAGGTGCCCAAGTACACAGCTTGGTCTGCTTCAGCTTGCTTGACATGATCCCACCATCCAGGGCACACGACTGACAGATCATCCAAAAACGCAATCATAGGTGCCTGTGCAAGTAAGATACCTGTGTTGCGATAGTTGGATGCGGCGAAATAATCTTCGCTAGTTAGCCTGTGGGAGCCGCACCAAACATTGGGTTTGACCGTTGTGTGAACATAGTTAAATCCATTAAGTATTTTTACTAATTGGACCTTGACCCAATCTTGTCGGCCTTGGTCCTCAGCAAACTTGTCCACCATAATGAACTGAACCTCACCTCGTTCTTCGGGTGGTATTTCTTTCGCTAGGCTGTCCAAAGTCCAATGCAGCAGCGGCTCTATGCGATTTGTTAAATAGACAATGCTGTATTTCATTTTCTGAATCTACGGCTGAACCCATTTTAGTTTAAACTGTTCTGAATCAACGATGGAATTGTATCCGAGTCTGTCCCCTAGACCAGTTGCTATGCCTCCAACAAAATGGTCTACCCTAGATGCGTAGCACACAGCCGCTCTTTTGCGTTTTGATTTGAGCCACATCCAGTAGTCACAATCGATTTCGTACCTAATGTACCGCTCGTCCCATCTGAACTCTGAGTCAGTCCTGAACAAGTTCACATGACCCATCGGGTGATCGCACTCGATGACTTGGTACTTAGCTCGGCCTGATTCCCTAAAGTTTAAACCCTTGTGTATGTCTGACTTTGCATACGGATGTATGGATTCGTACCTGAATTCGTCCCAGCCATCCAGTAGGTTGGTCAGCCACCTTGTGTAGAACTTAACATCCGCTGTGGCGTAGCATATGTACTCATAGCCTTTGGCGTATTTGTCACGGCCTAAATTCCAGAACTTAGACAGGCCAAACGGTTCTTCGACGAACACATAAGTGTATCCAAGCTTTGTGGTTAGCTGCTCCAGCTTGCGTCTGTACGAGGGGGCATCGTTACGATCATCCAGCACAACCAAGTGAGCTGAACAAGTGGACGCATGAGAGCGCAAGGCTACTGAGTTTAGCCTGTGCGTCTCTCTGTTTACAGATGTGGTCGGTAGAATAGTGACCGTATCGTAGTCCACACACCAACCCCAAAGGGGATATCAGGGTTTGTCAAACCTTATTTTGGTTTCTGATAGTGTTGGCAGTCAGGGCATCTTGTAGCCTCATCTGATGCTCAGTTCGCATACGGCTCAGTTCCATTTCGTTCTGGGCGCGTTGTTGGCTGATAGACATCTTCTGCTGGGCCTCAGCTTGCTTGATCTGAGTCTTCGGATCCAGTCCCTGCTGAACCATCTGGGCCTCTTGAGCTGCCATGGCTTGCTGTTGTTCTCCAGCTTGAGCTTGCTCCAACAGTCCTCCGAGTTCTTCCATTTGTTGTTGGAGTCCCTCGAACCGTTGTTGCAACTGCTCGAACTCAACTTGGCGAAGAGGATCGTTAGCAATACGTTGCAGATGTTGTGCGGTGTGCTGTAAGACGGCCATCGCATACACTAGGATTTCCTGCGGGTTACCGCCCTGCTGTAGGGCCGCGAGACCCTCTGCAACCGATGCCATGTGAACCCCAGCGTGAACAACATCGTTCTGAGTATCGGTCAAAATGACCTCGTTGCCAACCCTCATGCTTCCGTTCTCCTGGGTAGCATCCCATTCGTGATCCTGCAACGTCGTCGCAAGTCGGTTGGCTGGATTGTACCTCTGAACCATATCGAACCCTGCTGTGGCCGCGATGAAATCGTTGATTAGGTTTTCACGACCGCCTTCAGGCAGTGATCCTGCCAGTGATCCCAACAACGACTGCAAGGTCTGGGTCCGCAAGAAGTGACTCCCTTGGCCAATAGTCCTAGTTGCACGGACAGTGCAGAACTCTAGGATGTTGTCGGGTATACCCTGTGCAGCTAGTTTCTGCCTGAACACCCTAGCTGCCTTGGCTGTGTCGCTAAAGCTGTTCAACTTGCCAGTCAGTGCCCTGCGGAATCGTTCTGCGTACCAGTTGTCGAGCTGCTCGAAGTACCGTTGAATGCCAGTCTTAGTCAGCACAGACTGCTGGTTCACGGTCGAGGCAACCTCAAACGCTGTGCGAGGGTTGCCCCTAGGTTGGCTGACCTGTGGCCTGAACTGCGACAGGTTGGCTTGCAACTCGGAGTCTAGCTTCGATGACACAGAGGATGCTGCCTCGATAGCCCCTCCAACTCCGTTGAAGTTCATTGGCTCGAAGTTAGACTTCCAGATCGTGAACGGTCCCATGCTGACCATTGAGTCCGGTGTAGCGGATCCAGTCTGCTGATTGCGTAAATGCAACGAAGCCATCACAAACGCATTGTCCACCAGCGAGTTGGTCAGGCGTTCTTTGGTCCACAGGAACTGGAACATCCGCACCCCAACACCCTTGATCGAGTGGTACGTACCGTCGCCACGGTCCAACATGAACGGGCACAGGACTTGGTTCCAGTCCTTGTACTTGCGGATCTTGCGGTACAGGAATCCAAAGTCATGATCCAAGTTGACCCAGACTTCCGTGATACCACCCTCCTTGTTGTCTTTGTCAGGGAACTCTTTGAAAAACAACCGGGCTACGTTGATAACTTGGTCAGGATTGGTGTACTCTAGGTCGTTGTTGCGGATAGCTTGTTGCTGTCGATCCCAGTCTTTCGGGTACACAGCATACTCATCAGCGGCACGTAGGATAGACTGCCTGACAGCGTCTACATCCCAACCAACCTTGGAGGCTACGTCAGGATCATTGATGTACCTGTACAACTCTGCTGGCGTAAAAACCTCCCGCACAACACACTTGGTCCATCGACGCAAGTCAGATGGTTCGTTGTCTGCTACGAGAACTCGGTCGTGTTTTTTGGGGTAGGTTACCCAATCATCCTCGCGTTCCCACAGCATTGGACCGCTGCCATACAGAACCATGTCGTGCTGGCTCAGTTGGATGCCGTAGTCCATAGACGGATCTTGGCGTTGTAGGTCATCGAACTCTTGGGTCAGAATCTTGCCCCACTGAGCATCTTGATCAGGGTTACCTGAATCGCACTTGATCGTAGCGTACGTGGGCACCTCAGCAAACAAGTCATAGTATGCAGTCAACGATGTCTGCAAAAACGACAGTGCTTGGCCTGAGTTGAAATTACTCCTGTACTTTTGGCCTGCTTTAGCCAGTGCGTGGGATGAGTAAGGTGGATTGCCATCGACTAGACCTTTGACCCTAGAGTTGCGCTCTAGGCGTTTGTCGTTCTGGTCCATGACATCCTCAGCAATTTGCCTAGCCACAACCGGATCTGTAACCCGTGTGTTGGGCACTGATCCGCTCTCATTTATGTTCAATAAATCATCATTCATGCTATAGCCTCCCATTTGCCTTGGGGACACTTCTCACTTGCTGCGTACAGTTTGAATCCTGTACACCCACAAGCCCCACACTTCCCAACACCCAACACAGACTCACCCTTCCATAAAGGGCAAGACAAACAAATGTCGCGCCGTTCAGAAAGCTGCTCGGCTGACACTGTCTTAAAACCTGATCTGGCAAACCCAACTAAAGCCCTGCCAAACCGGAGCAACAACTCCGCTTTTGTCGGAGGTTTGAGATCCCTGCATTTCCACTCAGGATCGGGGATAGATTTGCATATCCGATCTTGGATTAAAAGCTCTAAGTCCTTTGGTGGAATCTCGTTGTTAGAAAAATAAGCCTGACGCACGTCGTACACCAAATGGTCCAAGGTAGTGCCCTTGAACTGTTTGTCAGCGTATTCGTAAGTCCAACCTCCAGGTGGTACTTTGTTCCGTTCGTTTAGTACTTGCATATCAATAACCCAGTCGTTCTCGGATAGCCAAGAAATCACGTATTTGCTTTCGATCCGAAACTCTTTCGTAGATCAAATCCGAATCCAAACTGATCAGCCCCCTATTGTGACCGTTGGTTTGGGTACTAAATCCATAGTCTTTAGTTGAATCAAAACCTTTCCATTTGCATGGTCGATCAACGTAAATAAACCCGTTCACATCTGCTTCAAACATTTCGTGGTAGAAAGTATTTATCCTGTCGAGTGCATGCGTGAACGGCGAATCACATAACCACATCAAACTAGAAGCCACTTTCAACGGATCTCTAACTAGAACCCACAAATGTTTCTTCAGTTGCTTGTGGATTTGGTTGCGAAACATATAGTGGTTGATTTCGATTTCTGGTATTTCTACCCCAGGTGTTATCCTACCGCCGGGGCATACTTTGATTTTGTCGATGCCTTTGTCCCATGCTAGAGTCTCATGCCCCACACTTCTTCCTTCTTCGCGAAGACATTGAAACAAATAGTTGGCTCCTGAAGCGGGTAAACACATGACCAGATGCTTCAAATTATCAAACTCAGGGTCTTTGTGACTTATAAACTTCACAATGGTGCGTCTAAATCTTCAAACTCGCCGCCGATGTCGTCGTATATAGCCCCAGCATACTCAGCGTACTCGTCTTTGTCTTGTTCACGAATGTGATCGCCCACAAACACTCCAATGCCGCTACGCTTGGCGACTTCTGTCAGGATCACAGTGCAGTCAGCGATGTCAGGGGACATGCCGTACACTGACTTCATGTCGCGCTTGGTCTGAAGCTTGATCTTGCGTTTCTCGTCCTCGAACTCCCGTGAACAAAACTCCTTGGCTGTCCACGGATCGATGCCTCGCAACTGCCCTGCTTGCAGGTACTCCCTAGCCGTGAACCACAACTCAGTCACACGGCGGTCGTACACCTCCTTGGCTGGTCGCAAGTCCTCACTAGACACAGGCAAGTCACTGGGTGCCCCGCCAAACTCAACACGGACAATGGCTGGCGACCATTCCTTGGCTAGAATGTCAGCCAAACCACCGCCCTCGCCGCTGGCGTCAATCCCGAAGTCCTCTGGTCGGCAACCCCGTTCAGCACATCGAGACTGGATCTGAGATGCTAACTGGTAATGCACAGGCTCGCTAGATGCGGCATCGATTTCAAGCTCTTCGTACATGTCCAGTTCGATCCCAGGTTTGCCGTCCTCGATAATACCGACCTGTCCGAACCGTAGTACAGCACGGTCACCCCCACCAAACGCAGGGTCACATGCACCAATGACCTTGATGTTCCGTCGGAACACAAAGCCTAGATGAGCGTCCATCTTCGCCAGCAACGGCTCATTGAACACGGTCTTCAAGACACCACTGGGTGCCCAGAACCCACGGTAGAACTTCCAGAACAACGGAGACTCTGGACCGTACTTACGACGTGAGCCTTCCAACTGATGCTCAGTCATCAGGTACTTGTACGTCGTCTTGCCAGCGATGATGTTCGGGCTACGCTCCGCATCAAACCGCACACAGTATCCCGGCTCACCGTTCAACTGGATCTTGGTTTCCCAGTCCTCGGTTTCTACGTTCACTGAGTTCCAGCCGTCCTTGGGTTCGCTGAACTTGCCGTGAGGATCAAAATGACTGTTTGGGTTACCTATGACCAGCATCTGAAACTGTTCACAACCTGCATACAGGTTAGCTGTTGCATCAAAAATCGCTTGCGGTGTGTCCGTGGCTTCGTCGATCACGATTAACACCCTGCTGGTGTGGATACCCTGAATATGACCAACCGCTGCTGCGGTATTGCCGTCCTTGACTGCCAGACCGAACACAGCGTTTTTCTCGTCGCCCTTGACCGCTTGCCACACTGTCTTGGAGTCCACCATGTTTCCAGGTGGGTTCCACTCCATCGATGCGTACAGTTTCTGGACCTCGCTCCACATACGTTTGCGGAGCATGCCTTTGGTAGTCGAGGTCAGCACGGCTGCACTGACATCGGGTTGGCAGATCCACCACACAGTGCTGTACAA
>Ga0208794_1001125_pt1 | contig 12839 bp, 13 predicted proteins | sample 32_taG_FD_184106 | JGI IMG/M metagenome (GOLD analysis project Ga0208794, IMG submission 184106) | Marine viral communities from the Gulf of Mexico - 32_GoM_OMZ_CsCl metaG (SPAdes) (version 2) | ecosystem: Environmental > Aquatic > Marine > Oceanic | place: Atlantic Ocean: Gulf of Mexico... | reverse complement strand
GGGCGGGACTGGTCGGGACTGGTCTGGACGGCGGGGACCGCGAAACGGGTCATTTTGCGACCCAAAAACCGCCAGCCTCAATTTCAACTATTAGGGGTAGAAACCGCTCACAATTCGCGCAACGGCGGATTGGACCTGAAAAGTTGACGCCACGTCAATTTTCAACCCCTGTGAGAGTTGAGGTCTGTCGCGTCGGATTGTTTGCCCGGTTGGATTGACCGGTTTTGGGGGGCATGCCATATAGAAGTTGACGCTAGGTAAACTTGGCCCGGCGCACCATATCCGGCGGCGGTCCCCGTGGACGGTCACCGGCGGCGGGGACCGGATCGGCTGACCCTACGTCAACCCGGATCGGCTGACCCTACGTCAACCGTGATCGGGCGCGCGGGGCGCATCGGCTACCCCCTCCAAGGGAATGGTAGCCCTCCGTGGGAATAACGTGGCCACCCCCTCCAAGGGAATGGTAGCCCTCCGTGGGAATTCAGGGCGTTATGGCCACCGTGGGAATTCAGGGCGATAGGGCCACCGTGGGAATTCAGGGCGCTATGGCCACCGTGGGAATTCAGGACCATGACCCATCGGACGGAAGACCGTCTGCCCCAATCGGAATTGCCTCTGGACCTTTGCCCGCTCGGTCACGGGCATGCCGTGCGTTGTCGCATCGGACGCAAAGGGTTCTCAGGTTTGGCAGGTAGAGTTCCAAGTCGGGTGCAGCCTTCCTTGCTACGATGTGGTCTACACGGGCCTGTCCTTTGGCCCGAACGTTTGCGCCACACTGGATACACCGATACCCGTCCCGCTTCAAGACTTTTTCCCGGATGCGTCTCCACGCCGCCGAAACGTAAAACGGGTCTACCTGCTTTTTCGACCTACCCCCCATCAAAATATCGCCCGGAAAATGTCTTCCCTTGGCACCCAAAGCCCCCAAATCTTGATGCTGTTGCGATTACGTTTCCCGTCGTTGCCTGTGGAACCGCCAATTGCTGGCTGATAGGCGTACCGCGCGTTAAACGCGTCAACCACGTCTTGGTTCAACTCTATGCGTATGCGGAGCGCGCTTCGGTTTAGGGTTGGCGGACAATACGTTTCCAGCGTGCGCGGCTTCCAAACGATTTCTCCCGAATGATCCAACGTCAATATTTCCCGTAGATAATCTTCATTTAACCAAAGCCGCCATGCCTCTGTGTCCATATCGTCAACTCCTATTCTTACTTTCCCGACCAAAACCAAACACGGGTTGAAACTGTGCAAGATTTATTTTCAGTCGGCCCGATTAGTGATCCAAAATCCATGTGTGTGTGCAAGGTGTGCAGCGGCGTACTTACGTAGCCGCCTGCACACACTTCTGCACACCCACAAAATCGACTGTGCAAGAGGTGTGCAGCACACCTTGCACACCCCCCTATTCGCCCCCAATATCAACCTCTCCTTCGTGTTCTTCGTCAACCTCCACCGGGCTGAAATCTGTCGAATTCCACGTCACTTCGTCTGTGTCTGCGTCCACAATAACGAACCCTTTCTTCGTCATTTCGCGCTTCACCTTGGCCTTATACTGGGACGGCTGGCTGTCTTTATTGAAGTCCAGATCAGGGAAATCGCCCTGCTTCGCCCGGTTGCATGCCTCTCGGGAAAGACGGTCCAACGGGACCGAAATCGTAAGGTCGCCCCCCACCAGATCGTTAAATGTCCGCACCACGGCAACCGCCATGTCGCCCAACTTCTGGGCCTTGCTTGTGCTTGCGGCAGCCGGTGGACTGGCCAGTTCCTTGACGACCAGCGACCGGATATTGTCCCCGTCATCGTCCACACCCAAGACGACCTCGTCCAGTTCATACCCCCATGCCAGACCGTCTTCACCGTGCCGGTTCTTGTTAAGGAATATCGTCCCGGCGTTGGTCCCGTCGTCCCGTGTAAGGTACATCTCCACATCGGTGGCACCCCTAAGAGCCGAAGAACCCCGCGCCCCCTTACCAGCGTCCTTGCCTGTGTGGTGAACCAGCCAGACGAAACACCCCACAGCCCGGGCAACCCGGTCGCACATTTGGACCAGAGCCGTCATGTCCGCCGTCGAGTTTTCGTCCCCAAGCATGTTCCGGTTCAGCGTGTCCAGCACCACCATCCCGACGGGCTTACCCGTCTCTTTGGACCAGTGCCGTAGCCACTTTATAAGCGTGTCCACCTCCTTCGCCGCTTCGTCCCCTACACCGAACCCAAACGCCCCGGGATACGCCAGCAGGTCATCAGATACCGCCCCGTTATGTTCTTGGGACCAAGCCAGCATCCGGTGTTTCAGTCCCACCTTGCCGCCTTCACTGGCCACGTACAGGCTCAAGCTGTCGCGCTTCCAAACGTGCCCGTGCCAGTCCATGCCGCACGCGCTACGGGCCAGCATGTCCAGAATAACAAAGGACTTGCCCGCCCCCGGATCGCCATACAGCACGCCCATGCCCACCGGCGGACATATGTCCTTCAGCAGCCACGCTGCGTTCCGGGTGACCCCCTCCAATACCGCTTCAGACAACGTGAAGCCGTCTTCTGACATCTTTTTCTGGAACGGACCCAGTTCGCGCTTCTCCTTCTCCGCCACGTGGACCTCTTCGAAGTCGAACCCGTCGAACAGGTCGTTCCCTGTCTCCAGATCATCCGCTTCCAGATTGCTCGGGGCCGTCCCAGCGTCCCCATAGTCCACACCGTCATCAAACGGTCCCATCTTTGCCGCCCGGCATTCGTCGGGAAAATCCGCTTCCAGCTTCTCATCAAAACGCCAGTATTCTGGATCGGCAGGGTCGCACCATTCGGAACACTTGTGACGGCAGTCCCAGCGTCCCCCGCCCATGTAGACGGTCCCGCTGTCCGCTCGGTCGGTGTGCGTCTCCACGAAGGGACAGGTCACGTCCCACAGGGTTTGACCCCCCGCCCCTGTGCGTTCCCCGTGGACCAGTCCAGCGCGGTTCAGCGCGTCAAGCTGCCAGTCCCCGTCGGGCGTCACAACAGACGTCCCTGCGTTTGTGCCGCCAACGTGATCGGGCGCGTCGTCCAGTTCCGCAAGCAGGCCATGCGCTTCGGCAATCTCTTCCAGCGTGTACTTTCGTTCAGGCTTCCAATCGCGCAGCGCGTGCTTGAACCCACCGGGATGTTTTTCGAGATACTTGGCTTTCGTGTTCGACCCGTCGGGCAGGCGGACATAGCGCGTAAGCCCTTTCTGTCCCGGGTCGGTCCCGTCTTCTGTCAGTCCCGTGGCGACCAGACCGTTCAGAAGCGCCGTGACTTTTCCGCCCCGGTCGTCCCCGTCCACCAGAATAAAGCCAAGCTGGTAGTTGTCGGGAGATGTTTCCAGAACCCAAGACGGGTCCAGCTTCACCTTGTCCAGAGAGACCTTCGCAGATGTTTGGTCCTTGGGGACGCCGCGCACGTTCACGTCATCAAAGACGATGCAGTAGCACCTGTCGAAGTTTGCTTTGCGTCTTCGGTACTGGCCCAGCACCGGGTCTTCCTTGAAGACTGAAATAGTGAAGAACCCGTTTCGTCCCGTGCCTACCCAGTTCTGAATGTGTGGGTTGCTCCAGATGGTCCCGGCCCAGTAGTGCCTAAGTCCAGACGTGTCCAGCGCACTCGGGTCTTCCCGAAATCCGGTCACGTGTGCGCGCCAAAGGTCGTCGCGGAACACGGCTTTCAGAAAGTCTTCGTTGCTTAGATCAATCGGACGGGGTTGTCCGGTAAACAGTCCGCTGGTGATAATTTTGTTCGACATTTAGTGTCCTCGGACCACTGCGTGGTGTTGCTCCGGCGGAAAGCACAACATGTTGTAATCTATTCCGCGTGTATGCTTGTGTTTGGGGTTGACAGTCTAACGGCTAAATCCCATATTGCAATCGCACTGTCGGACCTCCTTTGCTGCTGGTCGCCTGTGTGTTTGTGTAGGGGTCGGGGGTGGTTCCCCGGCCCCATTCATTTCAGCCCTTACGGAACCGATCAGACACGTACCCGTCAGCGCCTATCGGCAGGCCGACTGCCCATGTAGGGGCCTTGGAAAACAGCCGCTCAATATCCGCAAATTCATCTGCCCCGGTCATCTCGTACAGGGCTTCGTCGTGGACAGACGCTAGGACGGCGTGACCGGCTTCGTGCGTCCGCAGTAAGGCTTCGGCCATCACGTCGCGCGCTGTGCCCTGCGTGGCGTTGTTGCATAGCTGCCCGCCATACGTCTTCACGCGCTTCCATTGCCGGGTGTACTGGTCAAGGTCCATGTAGGTTATCTCTGCACCCATCCACTCTTCTACCGGGTCGTGCAGTTCAGGTTCTCGGAAGGTCAGGAACCGACCCGACGGCAGACCGAGCAACAACATGTTCTTCCACACCACGAAACACGTGTGGTCCCCTGCCCAGAATTTGGTCCCCGGGTGACGGATCGCGTCCCGTGCCGCTTTCTCCAGCTTGCGCCAATATTCTACGATAGGTTCGTTTGCTTCCCGCCACTGGACCTTGATCCGGTCAGCTTCGTCGTCAGCTATTTTGACGCCGTAGACCTTGGCCATCGACTGGAACGCGCCGACACCCCCGCCGAAAGCAAGCGCCAGTTCTGACACCTTGCCCAACTGTCTGTCGTCCCCTGACACGTCCTCGGGACGTCCACCAAACATGTCCGCCGCCGCAACGCGGTACAGGTCTTTGCCTTGACGGAACAGGTTCAGCTTCTTCTGGAACCCAGCCAACCACGGCGTGACCCGGGCTTCGATTTGCGAATAGTCGATAGCGCCGAATTTCTTGCCCTTCGGGACAGTGAGACAGCCGCGCAGCGCACTGGACAGTCCCGTGAGAGGCGTCACCCCAAAGAACAGGTCAAACCCGTCTGGGTCTCCGTCACAGGACAGGATGTACCGCACCAGTCCTTCCTGATCCTTCACACTGGACCGGGGGAAGTTCTGCACCTGCGGACCCCGGCCCGCCCAGCGCCCGGAGCGGAAAGCGCCGTAATACTGCGTCAGCCCGTGCATGCGTCCGTCTTGGCACACGCAGTTCTCCATGGCATTCAGCTTGGCCACGCTGGACTTGGCCGCTTCCTGTCGAACCTCAAGCGCAGCACGCACCTGCGGAGGCAGATCATCCCGCTCCAGCATGTCCGCCAGCTTGTCCTTGGCCAGACTTTTCACGTCCTTGTGCTTCGGGTTGTCCCGGGTCATCTCTTCGTTGACCCACTTGATCAGCGCCGCAGCGTTTGTGGTCTTCTTAACCGCCCAGTCAGTTATCTTGTTCATCTTGGCGTGAAGCCGGTGCTGTTCAGCATCGGCAATGCCGTGCATCTCCTGCACCAAGTCCCGGTCCAGCACGACGCCGCGCTGGAAGACGGCCATGTCCATCTCCCAGACGTCTCGTTCTTTCTCGGGCAGTCCCCATTTGAAGCCTTTAGGGGACGGCAGGTCCGCAAGTATGGCCCGCTCGGTCTTCACGTCCCCAGCGCAGTAGACCTTCAATCGGTCCAGCTTGGCGGGATCGTCTTCGTGCCACCACGTTCCGGCCTTGCGGTCCCGTGGCTTGTTCATTTGCATCATCAGGCGATGCCCGGTCATGTCCTTGGCAATCCCCAGATGCGGCAACGCTTCGGCTGCCGTCTCCAGTTTCAGGGGCAGTCCCCAGTAAGCGGCGACGACCATCGTGTCCACAAGCTGGGACACCTCAAGTTTCGGCCACGGCACCGTCGGAAACTGTCGGGGAAGAACTGTGTTCCAGATGTATAATTCGAACACCGCGTTCCACGCGGAAACGAACTTGCCGGAACGTATCCAGTCGGCCAAAGCAAGCAGGCCCCCCGGGTTTAGATAGTCGGCGTCCATTGTGCCCGCCCCCGGGACGAAAGCTGACGCGCAGATCATCCGGGTTGTCCGGTCTTCTGCGTAACGGGCAACGCCCGCCTTGCGCAGATCAACGAACGACCCCGTCTCGAAGTCGAGACTGGCAATGTGATCAATTCTCATGACCTGTCCTCAGAAAGAAAAATGCCCCGGAGTTTCCCCCGGGGCTGGTCCATTCAGATCAGATCAAAATGGAATTTCGTCATCATGTTCCATGGGCGCAACGGCCATGTCCATGCTGTCGAAGTCCTTGTTCGCCGCAATGCGTCCGTCGAGACGCGGCGCGGTGAAGTCGGTAATCTGCACATTGTTGAGGCCAACCGCAACGCCTTTGCTGACGTTGTCGTAGGCGTAGACCCCATATGTGCAGCGCCCAACACAGCCCGGATACACGTCCGCTTCCGCAACGTCCCGCAGCGCGCCGTCAATGACGCCGGGGGCTTTGTTGCTGGACATGTTGATGAAGACTTTGCCTTCTTCATACCCGTCGTACTGGGATTTCTTTGCGGCGTCTTGGATCGGGAGACGGATCGAACCGTTCTTGATCATTTCGTCTGCCTTGTTACCCCACTTCTGCCGTGCCGCGTCCATGATTTGCTGTTTCAGCGAAACATACTCGGGCGAAGACTGGGCTTCCTTGTCCAAAAGCAGGGACAGGGAATACTTCGGTTCCGCACCCGGGGACGCCGGACGCGGCGTATAAAGGTGGGGAAACGAGAGTTGGCCAAAGGGGGTGGTGTTTTGATTTGCCATCGGGCAAGTCCTTTCGTTTTATCGGTAACCGTTTGTCGTTGCACCGCCACAAGCCATCCCGGCCCGCACGGCTCCGACATATCTAAGGCAGGGGTTGATGGATGTCAACGGTCTAATTGGTACGTTTTATTCAGGGGTTGACGCCCCTCAAATAAACCCCTATGTCAATCAACGCAGAAACAGAGGTTCGTACCATGCCAAGGCCAAAGAACGACATTTCTCCACTTATGGCGGACACGATTGCCAACGCTTATTCAGCGGGCGCGACCGTGAAAGACCTTGGCGAACAGTTTGGTTTGACCCTTCCTGTTGTGCGTCGGACCCTGCGGGAGAAAGAGATACCCGTCCGTCCGTCCACGCAAGTCAATGAAGAACGCAACCGCGCCGTAATTGACCTGCACAACCAAGGTGCGCCGCTGTCGGAGATTGCAAACAAGTTTGGAATATCCAAGCAACGCGCGCACGTCATCGTCAACCGGGGTTACTGACAGTCCCCACAAACACAAACACACTGGAGACCAACAATGCTACACAACCGTGTTCCCACAAAATTCGTGGACGTAAGACTGAACCAAATTGCCAGCCGATACCCTTACGCATCCAACGAAGAATTCGGGTTGGTGACGGACACAACTGGTACTTCGTTCAGCAAATGGCGAACATGCGCAAACGGCATAAGCTATTCCCGGGCGGTGATAATCGCGCATGTGTTCGGGCTGAAAGACGTACACGCTTTGGCCAACACCGGGCGTTATGATCTTCCTGACCGCTTGCCGGAAGTAGATTTGGCCCTTGTCAGCCGTCGTGTTCTTCGAGTGTTGCGCGGCACAAAAAGAAAGGTCGATCCCGAGTTGCGCAGAGACATTAAAGACCGTCTGACCGCATATCTGGAGGAAGCCGAAAGCACCGCGCCCGACAACCCGGTTCTGTCCCCAGAAGTAGGTCGTTCTCTTCTGGACGCCATGGAGGGGACCGAAGACGATCCGGCGGAAAACGACGCCTACTTCATCCGAAACGCCCTGTGCAGCGCAGAGGCCACGCGCCGGAAGTACGGTCTGGAATGGTTCGTGAAAGCCGACGGGTCGCTGGGCGCAAAACGCGTAACCGTAGAGGAATTCTAATGCGAATATTGGGCATCGACCCCGGTAAGTCCGGGGGCTGGGCAATCATTGAAGACGGTGACCTGCGGGGGTTCGGGGCTATGCCCGTCGTGAACGTCCCCAAGGGAAAGAAAGTCACGAAAGCCTTGTCCCCGGAGTTACTGTCGATCACCTTGCGGCATGAATTCCCCATAGACAAAGCCTACATCGAACTGGTCGGGTCCATGCCCAAACAGGGTGTGGCATCCAGCTTCGACTTTGGGCGGTCCTACGGGATCGCCATCGGCATCGTAGCCGCGCAGAGCATACCCATGGAATTCATCCGTCCCCAGATGTGGCGTAAGGTCGTGGGAATTAAAGCGACGGCCCTGTCGGTCAAGGAAGGGTCGCAGCAACGCGCCATACAGATGTGGCCAGATCGGGCTGCCGTGTTTGAGAAGAAAAAGAACGAAGGCATCTGGGAAGCGGCACTTATTGCCCGGGCCGGATACTTGGTGGAGACGAACAATGCCTGACCTGTTTCCGTATCAGATCAAAGGACGGGATTTCTTGGTCAATAACGCCCGGTGCATGCTTGGGGACCAACCCGGTCTAGGGAAGACGGCGCAATCGCTTTCCGCGTTGATGGAACTGAACGTCAACCTGAACGTCTGCGTGATATGCCCCCGGGTGGCAATCGGCAATTGGCGTCGGGAAATATCGAAGTGGGGCGCAGATCGGTACGGGTTCAACTTCCTGATCACCAACTACGAACAACTGGTGTACGACACTCCAGATCAGAAACGTTTTCTGTCCACAGACTGGGACGCCGGTATCATTGACGAAGCCCACCGGTTGAAAAACGTCGGCGCGAAGCGCACCCAGATAATTTACCGCAACCTGTTCAAGACACCGTATGTGTGGCTGCTGACGGGCACCCCTGCGCGCAATCACGCGGGCGAACTCTGGACCCATTTGAGAGCCTTACGTCCTGACCTGATAAAGACGTCATCTGGACGGACCATGGGAGTGCTGGACTTCGAAGACAAATACTGTCGGATCGCAAGCGACCCAATGGGCCGTCGGAAAGTGGTCGGGTCCAAGAACATGGGCGAACTGCGCAATCTTCTGGAGACCAGCGGGTTCTTCATGCGGCGGTTGAAGACCGACGTTTTGCAGGATTTGCCGAAGCTGATCTTTGACACCTACGAACTCCCGGGTGTCGCAGACCCATACAAAGGCGCGGACTTGGCTGCGGCTCAAGTGGCCCGGGCAAAGTATTACCAGCTTATTGGCATGTCAGACGACGAAGTCTGTGACTTCATGCGGTCCCCGGACACGGACGTCCCCCTGTCCAGCGCCACGACAATGTTGGGGCTGGCCAAAGCCCCGCTGGTCGCGGACCTTGTGCTGGAAGAACTGGAAGCCCCCGGGAAGATCATCGTCTTCTACCACAACACGGACGTGGGTGACGTCCTTGAACGGCGTCTTGGCCGGTTCCGCCCGGCTCGCGTCGGCGGGGATACCAAAGACGTCATGGCCGAAGTGGACCGGTTTCAGGAAGACTACGACTGCCGTGTTTTCTTGGGACAGATCAGTGCCTGCCAAGAGGCCCTGAACCTGACTGCTGCGAACCAAGTGATATTCGCGCAGGCATCTTGGTCCCCGTCGGACAACGAACAAGCTGCGTCCCGGGCGCACCGGATCGGCATGCAAGACAGTCTTGTGGTCCGGTTCTGCTATTTGCCCGGGACATTGGACGAACCTCTTATGCGCGTACTGAAGCGCAAAACTGACGAACTTAATCAACTGTTTGGGTGAAAGGAACCGAAGCATGCTTATCGAAATCAAAATAACCGCCGACAATACGGAGGACGTCAACAAAGTCGTCTCAGCGTTGGCTGATGTTTTCCCTAAAGAGAAAGCCCCCGCCAAGAAAGAACGTAAGCCACGGGGGGCCAAAAAACCGGAACCGGTCGTACAGTCGATAGATCTGTCCTCAGAGGAACATACGCCGTCCACAGAAAAAGAACCGTCCCCAGAGGAAGAGACGCCGTCCCCAGAGGAAGCGCCGTCCACAGAGGAAGTGACCTCGGGCGACCCTGCGAAAGACAAAATGAAGGCAGTTGAACTTTTGATGCCGATGTACGCAAACGCCCCCCGGGAACAAAAAGCGTTGATCATGGGATTGGCCAAGAAATTCGGTGCCGCAAAGTTTGGTGAAATTCCCGACGACAAGGGGACGGAACTGCTGGCCAAGGCGATTGAACTTAAAGCCGAATTGGACGCCGCATGACGCAACACTCTAAGCTAGGCCCGTCTCAGCTTTATCGGGTTTTGGCCTGCCCCGGGTCATTCAAGTTGGCGCAGGACGTCCCGGAAGGGGCGTCTTCGTTCTACGCGGCTGAAGGGACTGCGGCGCACCACATCATCGAACAGGAACTCAGCGAAACCCTGTTTGAACAAACGTACAGCCCGGGGGACGTCATAGACTGCGACGGGTTCGCCATTACTGTCGATCAGGACATGCTGGACTGCGTTCAGATCATGATCACGTTCTGTGAGACCCTGAAAGACAAAGCCGGGGACAAGGTTTGGGTCGAACAGCGGGTGACACTGGACCACCTGTGGGAAGACGGCCCCCCGGTTTCCATTTTCGGGACCGTGGACTTCGGCGCATACGTTGAAGAGAACGACACGCTCTACTGTGTGGACTACAAGCACGGTCGTCTTTCGGTCACCCCGCATGACAATCCGCAGCCCATGGCGTATTCGCTCGGGATGGTCCACGAACTGGGCTTTGTTCCAAGCAAAATAGTCAATGTGATTATCCAACCTCGGGACATGGCAAGCAAAGTCCCCATAAGGGTTGCGGAACTGGCGGGTCTTGACCTCTTAATTTGGGCGAACGACGTTCTGGTCCCGGGGGTCATTAAAGCAAACGAAGCGGTGGCTCCGTTGGCCGCTGGGGACCATTGCCGGTTCTGCCCGGCGAAGTCGGTTTGCCCGGCACTTCCTGCACTGGCGCAAGAGAAAGCCCGGGCGGACTTTTCGCAGCTTCCAGCGTCCCCGAACATCTTGTCGGACGATGAACTGGGTGACGTCATGAACTGGGTGTCTGTCCTGAAGATGTGGATCGAACAAATCCAAGCGGAAGCGTCTCAACGGATTGAACGCGGCGGCGAAGTCCCGAACTGGAAACTGGTGCCCAAGCGGGCCACACGAAAGTGGACGAACAAGGACCACGTGTTGGCGCAATCGGAACACTACGCAAAAAAGGTTCCGCTATCCCCGGCGCAGTTGGAGAAAGCAGACAGCGCCTTGTATGCTGATCTGGTCGGGAAAGGATTTCTGGACATGTCGTCTTCCGGCACAACTCTGGTTCCTGACACTGATCCTCGGGAAGCATTTGTGGCTAAAAAGGCCAAAGATGACTTCGACCCAACGTAAACTTCGCAAATAGGGGTTGACGCAGGGGTTGAATGCTGCGAAAAAGCCCCCACGTACTGAACACAAACACAAACATAGAGGTTCCGATATGAAACACATCCTCCTGACCACCGTGGCGGCCCTGTCCGTCGCAGCCTGTGCCCAATCGCCCAGTGCAATCCAGCCAGTGTCAATGTCCGGCGCGTACAGCAACGTGTCGTGCAGCAAAGCACGGTCCCTGCTGGCCACCGAACAACAAACTTTGTCTGTCCTGACCGACGCCCAGAATGGCGCGGTTGCCGGTGACGCAATCGGTGTGCTGCTGATCGGCGTCCCGGTGTCGTCCCTAAGTGGCGGCGACAAGGCGGGCGATATTGCCACCAGCAAAGGTAAGATCGTGGCTCTGGAAGCCCGTCTGACACGGTGCTGATGTGGTCCAGCAACTTGGTCGAATTCATACGTCAGATGCACAACGTGGATGTGATCTGGAAACCAGCGTTTAAGGGGCAGGAACCCCCGTTCTAGCACAGAGGAAATAGGACGATGACCAATATCACAAACATCGACCGCACCGCTTACGTCCCGTGTGACGACCCGCACGACGAAGCTGGCGCACCTTTCTGGGAAGACGTGCCGCAAGCGCGGGAACCCATTGTCATTCGGGTGAAGCTGCCCGACCCGCCCAAGTCTACGCCGGTTTGGCCCGCTGCGGTCATTGCGATTTCGTGGACAATAATCGCAGTTTGCTTTGCTGTTGCTTTTCTTGGGTGACAAACGCTTTTAGGCTGCCGTGAGAGCCACAAAGAACACGGGTGCGTCCCCACGCCGGGACGCGTCCACACAGACAAGGGGCGGCACGTCATTTATCACGGGACAGATGACGCTACCGAATGCGCCACATTCACCGCCGCCCCTTGTACCTTTTAGCGTCGGGCGCACCAGTTTAGCTCCCCACCGTCTCGTTCCTCTTCCTCCCGCGAGACGTCTGGTGCGCCCTACCTTGAAAGGAAATTAGATGACTGACTGGCCAACACAAGAACGCTCGCAGACGGACACCTCAAGTTCCGGTAAAAGCGGTGGGGATATAGGCGACCCCACCACCACCGAAAAACCACTTCGCCGCATGACTGGATCGCTTTTCCACTTTTCGGGAGGCAACCGCATAGAAGGGGCGCACGAACGTCTAACGGGCGACTGCTCCGGCCTGTGGGGCGACTGCACCGACCTGATGGGCGAATGCTCCGTCCTGTGGGGCGACTGCACCGGCCTAGTGGGCGACTGCACCGGCCTGCGGGGCAACTGCTCCGGCCTAGTGGGCGACTGCTCCAACCTGTGGGGCAACTGCACCGGTCTGCGGGGCAACTGCTCCGACCTGTGGAACAACTGCTCCGGCCTAGGGGGCAACTGCACCGGCCTGCGGGGCGACTGCACGACCCTGTGGGGCGACTGCTCCGGTCTGGTGGGCGACTGCTCCGGCCTGACAGGCAACTGCTCCTACCTGACGGGCGACTTGTCAGAAATCCCGAAAGATCAGCGCCCCTGCGATATTTCGGAGTGGGTGCAATGACCGGCTGGCCGACAGAAACGCGGGCCGCGCTGTTGCAGGAACTGAGCCAAGCAGCGGAAGCGCAAGACAAGGCCCACGAAGTGCTGCGGGACATGACGTTTCAAACCATGACGTATGCAGTCCTAGCGCACATTCAGGCCCGTCCAGACGCCACGTCGGACG
>Ga0208794_1001124_pt1 | contig 12844 bp, 11 predicted proteins | sample 32_taG_FD_184106 | JGI IMG/M metagenome (GOLD analysis project Ga0208794, IMG submission 184106) | Marine viral communities from the Gulf of Mexico - 32_GoM_OMZ_CsCl metaG (SPAdes) (version 2) | ecosystem: Environmental > Aquatic > Marine > Oceanic | place: Atlantic Ocean: Gulf of Mexico... | reverse complement strand
TAAGATATATAGATTATAAAATAAAAGATATGCTCTCACACCAATTTTACCTAAAATATTATTTTTGCGTACCCTTAGACTTCTAACCCCCCGTAATCACATCTAGCTTAGGCTTCACCCATATTAGGGGTTATTTAACCTGGATTAGGGGTTGTCCCACACATAGTACGGGTTACCACTCCCCCACAGACATGCGTAAGCGTAGACTTTTTTACATACGAGCGAAGCGAAGTGTGTAAAAATGGGCTGTCCAGGTATTGACATGTGCAATATACTGTGCTAAGGTGATAAAATGCGGAAACCAACTAAATTTAAGTCAGGTTGCTATAATTGGCAAATATACTGGAGTCAGGAAGAGGCTGAGGAAATGTATGGAAAAACGGATACACATACGAAAACCATTACAATCTACAAATGTAAGAATGACGAGATCACTCGGGAAACACTCTTGCATGAGCTACTCCACGTTGTTATGGAGGACAAAGCAGAAGCAGTATTTAATTTTGACCCTGACAAGAAAGAGTATGACAAAGAGGAGAACCTCATCAGACTAATATCACCAGTTCTAATGCAATTAATTGTAGATAACCCAGATCTATGGCAATTCCTAAGCAAGGGTAAGAAGAAATGAGCGAAGTACAGTCAAAATATGACCTAAAAGCAGCGAAAGCCATGTTTATGGACTTCAAACCCCTCAAAGAGATAGCTAAGGTCCTAAATATTAAGTATAGAACGCTGGTATATCATAAAAATAAGTGGGAAGAGGAGCGAAATCTAGTACGTAAGGAAATTTTACGAGATTTGGCTGACAACAAGAGAGCGATTTTAGTAAATCTTACGTCAAACTCGCTTGATTGTGTAGATAGGGCTATAGAAGACCTAAAGAAAAGAGACAAACCACCAACAATACATGAAGCTCGATTGCTTACCAACATTATATCTGAGATTGATCGTATAATCAGGTTAGATGATGGAGAGCCTACCGATATCATAAGTGAACACAAGCCTTCTACGGTAATAGAGCTGAAGGCAAAATTAAAAAATGACCCATTCTACATCGAGGATGCGTCTTTTAGGGAGATTAACGATGAAACTACTACTAGCACTACTACTTCTGGTTCCGACACTAGCTCTGAGTCAGATAACACTAACGAAGAATAACCATATTGTATTCAAGGGGGTTGTAAATGCTCAAAGCGTTACTAAAGCTTCAAGAGATCTGCTCAAACTCAGTTTCAAAACTAAGCCAGGGGACACGTTATATATTGTTCTTGATAGTCCTGGTGGTTCTGTCTACGATGGGCTCAATTTTGTTCAGTTACTTGCTACGATACCTCGGAATGTGGAGTGCATAGCTATTAGAGCACATTCTATGGCACATCATTTTCTGCAAGCATGTCCAGGTAAAAGATATGGCGTACCTAACATGATGTCTATGGCTCACAGAGCGTCCGGAGGCTTTAGTGGTACATTTAACAAAGGTCGAGTAGAACAACAGTTAGAACTATGGACAGACATTGTTCAGTCTATGGAAAAAGTAAATTCTAAACGTATGGGACTTAGTTTAGAAAAGTATCAATCTCTTGCAAAAGAGGAGTATTGGTGTCATGGTAACTCTTGCTTAAAGAAAAATTTTGTAGACGCTATTCAAACGGTAGGATGCAGTCAAAAATTAGTTAATGAAGAAACTAGTAGAACAGTAAACACATTCTTTGGTAGTTACAAAATATATGAAACTAAATGCCCTTTTATAGGAGCTGTAAGATACGAAAGGATATCAAGAAGACGATGAGTTTAATAGACCTAAAACCCAGCGATGCCTTATATCTGCAAATCATGGAAGATCTGCATAAACACTGGACACCTCATAGTGGACAGGTAAAAGTAGGCATGCCCCTTATAAAGGGCGAGGTTAATACGGTCTTTATTCAATGTGGACGTAAATGGGGTAAGACGGACTTTGCCGTTTACATGTTATGGCGGCATGCTTTGTTACACCCTGGATCCACTTGTTACTATATTACACCAGAACTAGCTCACGGAAGAGAACTTGTCTGGCATAACGGTCGTCTATCTCAATTTGGAAGAGAAAAAGATGAGAAGGGACGTTTTGTTCCGGGTGGAGAAGAACCTTTAAAAAAGTACATTAAACACGTAGCCAATACTGACTCACGTATTACATTTAAGAACAATAGTACAATAAAAATTGTAGGTTCAGAAAACTGGGCTGCTGCTAACGGTCTTACACCCGACTTTGTGGTATATGACGAATTTAAAGTATTCCATCCTATGTTCCATACAGAAATGAACCCAAACCGTATTGTACGTAAAGCACCACTTGTAATAATTGGAACACCGCCTAAGCCAGGTGACCGAAATCAACCTCAATATATGGAGTTTGCTGATGAATGTCTTAGTAGGAAAGACTGCGCACACATTATCGCCTCATCTTATGATAACCCACACACACCTAAAGAGGAAATCGACAGGGAAATCGAAAAGTTACGGGTACGTGGTGAAGATGATGTTGTCAAACGAGAGTATTTTGGAGAAATCAGCTTGGGAGGAAGGAACGCTATTTTCCCCATGTTTGACACCAAAGCACTACAACCCTTTAGAGGAGTAATGAATGGACTACAAAAAGATCTTAAAAAACTTGATTGGTACTGCATTACTGATCCTGGCTCCACTACTTGTTTTGCCGTTCTTTTTGCTGCTATCAATCCTTATACTAAACAGGTGTATCTTCTTGATGAGCTTTACGAAACTTCGCAGGAAAATACGTCTGTCCGACAAATATACCCCCGAATAAAAGCTAAAATGAAAGAATTGAATCCTCATATAGAGGTAGAGGATTGGTATAAAGTATATGATGAAGCAGCCGCCTGGTTTGCTACAGAGCTTATGGGTCAATTTGGAGACTACTTTATGCCCACAGCAAAGCATCTACATAAAAAAGAAAATGGGTTGTCACTATGTAAAGATCAAATGCTATATAAAGCCATTACCTTTACAGACCGCATGGAAAAGTTAAAGTGGGAAGTACAACAATATGTTAGAACAGATAAAGGAGACATTCCTAAGAAAAACGACCACTTAATTGACTGTTGGCGTTATCTAAATGCAGCAGCTAATTACGATATGAATGAAGTTATAGAAAGAAAAAAGAATAAGGACGATAGAGATAGAGGAATGAGGTCTATCGACAGAGATATTAACGAATTTGGCAAGGATAAAGATTGGACATGGAATCTTATACCTTGGGAGGACTAAACTATGGATATTATTCAAATTTCAATTATTTTATCAATTATTTCTTGCATTTTAACAGCAATTCTGTTACCTTTTACGCTGTATGCTCTGATTTTGGTGAAAAGTTTAGAAAAACAAACACACACCGTACAATTTATGCCAGTGGACGAAGCTGTAAGAGAAGGCTTTGGGGAAACTGATAAAGTCTTTGAAGAAATAAATCAAGAGCAACAAGATGAAAATGAAGAAATCTACCGTATGGTATAGGAGCATAAATGAGCAGTTTTTTCGATGATTTAAGCGAAGATAGACCAGATAAGTTAAATATAAAGCCATTTCATGCTATCAAAAAAGATGACAAAAAAGAAGTATTAGATTGGTGTAAGAGTGTAATAGAATCTCTTCAAAAGCAAGCAGTATCCAGAAACGCTAAAATGCGTAGAAATCTCGAAACATATCGTGGAGCTAGTCCGTACGTTAATCGTACATCTATTCGGAGATCAGAGCGACAATTTCTTAATAGAACTGACAAGTTCATCGTAAATCATCTTCACGATATGACAGAGACTCGTATTTCGCAGTTATCTAGGCTAAAACCTGCTGTAAATGTATTACCTACAAATGATGAGTATGAAGATAGAAATGCAGCAAAAGCTGTTAAATATCTTATTGACCATTTGTGGTATATAAACAATGTAGATGAGCTAAGACAAAAAATGCTACGTAATGCTTTTGTATTTGGCGAGTCTTATTGTTTTGTTACATGGAATCCTGACAAAGGCGACTTACACCCTATGTACGTACAAGCCAGAGATCTAGGACTACCTTTACCTTTACTGGATGAAAATGCAAACCCTATTTTTGATGAAAATGGAGAGCCTGTAATTTTTGATCCTGACACACCAATTCATGTTGGAGATGTAGAGTACAAGATAGAGGTTCCTTGGAGAGTACATTTACAACGACAAAAAGATTTTAGAGATGTAGAATACTGTTTTAGAACAAACGTAGTACCTACAGAAACACTAAAAAAAGAATATCCTGAAATAGGAGATAAGTTAAAAAGTAGTGTAAATGTAAAAGCTTTCGATACAGATGATTTAACTGAGCATCTACTAGAACAAGAAACTGTAGTGTATGAGTTTTTTCACAAAAAGACAAAACACTGTAAAGAAGGTTATTACGTTAAATTTACTGATAATGCAGTTCTAGAAATGGATTTTTTACAGTTTAGTCATGGTCAATTACCATTAATTAGATTTACAGATATGGATATTCCTGAGCAGTTAAATGGTGTATCTCAATATGAAATGGTTAGACCTATTCAAACCATGCACGACAATCTATCTACACTATTAGCTAAAAACATTTATCTTATGGGACATGCTAAATGGGTAATGCCTAGAGGCGCATGTAAAATAGAATCACTAGGAAATGATAATACTATTGTTCAATATCAAGGTCCAGTACCTCCAACTATGTTACAAACTCAGCCTAATCCTCCAGAAGCATACAGTTTTAGGAATCAGTTAAGAGAAGAAATGGGTCAAATATACGGTATTCAAGGTGTATCTAGAGGACAACCTCCTAAAGGTATTACAGCAGCCGTAGCCTTACAATTCCTTAACGAGCAAGAACAAGAACGTAACAGTACATCAGTTATTAAGCATAATGATATGATTAAAGATCTAGCTAGAATGACAATAGCTGTAGCAGGTGATTACTACGAAATTGACGATGGACGTATGTTACGTATCGTAGGTAAAAATAATAAATTTGCAATTAGACATTTTGATACAGCTAATCTAAGTAAAAACTACGATATTAGATTAGAACTAGGTACAGGATTACCTGAGTCAAAAGCTGGTAAAATACAGCGTATTGTAGAAATCATGCAAATGAAACCAGATCTACTATCAAACGAGAGATGGATTGATTTATTAGATTTAGGAGATTCAGAAAAAGCAAACTCTTTAGTAACTGTTTCTGTAAGAGCTGCTGAATCTGAGAACGAAGATATATTAGCAGGAAGACCTGTAGCAGATCCCGAAGAGTTTGAGGATCACATTCTACACTGGAAGGTACATACAAGAGCTATGCAAGAGCGTACTTTTAAAGAAGAATGTCCACCAGAGCTTAGAGAAGAAATGTTACAGCACATAGCTATACATGAATTTTTAATGATTGAAAGAGCGAAAATGAACCCTGGTTTTGAAGCGAAACTAGCGGAACTACCTAACTTTCCGGTCTTTCCAAATGGATATGTACCAAAATCATTAGAACAGCAAAGATTAATTGTTCAAGGACAAGCTAATCAAGGACTACCAGTAACAGGAATGATACCTGGAGAAGATAAATCAGAACTAGAAAAGGGAGAAGAAAATGAGTGAGGAAATGAGAAATTTAGATCAAGAGATCATTGAGGATGCATCATCAGACACTATTAATGAAAGTGATGCTGCTAGTTTATCTTTTGATGACTTAGATGAACTAACACAAGGAGCACCTTCTGAAGAAAGTAATGAAGAGGCAAAGGCAGAGGAAAACGAACTATCAAGTGAAGCTGAAAGTAACGGAGAAGAGGATGAAGCTTCAGAAGAAACGCTTGAAGAGGAAATTAAAAAACTCATTGCGAAATATGGTGACCAGGAGACAGAAATTGCTGCAAACGCCTTATTTAAGCACAAAGTTGATGGAGAAGAAGTAGAAGTAGAGCTGCAAGAGTTATTAAACAATTATAGTGGAAAAGTATCGTACGATAAAAAGTTTCAAGAATTTTCTAATCAAAAGAAAGATTTTGATGACTATAAAAATCAATATGATAATGAAATAAAGCAAATCAATGGATACATAAATGATTTTGCTAAAAAGATAAAAGATAATGATGCAATGGGAGCTTTAGAATATTTTGCGCAGTTTGCTGGAATGAAGCCGTACGAGTTTAGACGGGAACTTCTTAACCAAATAACGCCTGAAATAAGTCGAAGAGCAAATTTAAGCCCAGAGCAAATACAAGCAGAAGACTTAGCTATGCAAAATGAGTATCTTCTGCAACAACAAGAGTCTGCGCAGAAACAATCCCAGACCCAGCAAGCCCAAAAGGAACTGGAAATGGAAATTGCTAATGTTCAGGAAGCTCATGGTATGTCAGATGAAGCTTTTAATGAAGCCTACCAAGATTTGTTGGACTCTGATTACGAAGGAACGATAACGCCTCAGTCTGTAGCTGATTACTATGTACACAGCCAGGCTTTCTCCATGGCAGATTCGATTCTTGAAGAGATCAGTCCAGTTCTTGCCGAACAAGAGCAAATTGTTGAAAGCCTTCAAAAGGTGATTGTGGAGAATCCATCTTTTGATAACGATGATTTGAAGGAGATCGTGGAAGAGGTCTATGGAGATTTTTTAAAAGAAACATCTAAGTCTGTTTCTAAAAAGGTTGCACCTAAGAAGAAACAAAATGTACAACAGTCTCAACCAGTATCGTCAGATATTTTAGATTGGGACGATTTATAAACTTAATTTAACCAAAGGAGTTAAAAATGGCTGAAAGTAAATTTAACTTACAAGATGTCAACGCTCTATTTAAGATTAAGTACGAAAAGCTTTCTGAGAATGTATATAACTCAGCCAACGTACTTTTAGGGCGAGTAAAAAAATCTTACAATTTTACAGGTAGAAAACTACAGATCACAGTTCCACAATCTTTTAGTGGTGGTGTTGGTTCAGGTTCTCTTCCAAAAGCAAACGCAGCGAAGTATGCAGCAGCAGAAATAGAAGCTAAAAAAGTTTACGCAGTAGTTGATATTGATCGTGAAACTATTAAAGCTTCTATGTCTTCTGAAGGTGCTTTCGTTCAAGCTACAAAAGAAGTTGTTAAAAAAGGTGTTGAGTCTTTCATGAGAAACATGTCTCGTATCCTTTTTAATGATGGATCTGGAGAACTAGGTAATATAGCCGATCTTTCTACTGATGTATCTGGAGACGGCTTAACAGAAGATACTGCGTATGTAATTGATATCGAGGATATGAAAGAAGCTAACTTTGAAGAAAAAGATCTAGTTCAAATTGGAGCTGAAACAACTGATCCACTAGAAATTGTTAAAGTTGATCCAGATAATTCTCGAATTGAGTTAGTAGGTGCTTCTGCATTATTAGCTGGAGGAACTGGTACTGATGTTAAAATTCACATGCAAGGTTCTAGAGGAAATGATCCTGATGGACTAAAAGGTGTTATTCAAAAGTCTGACGGGCGTACAAAATCTTATGAAATTGATCACGGTAGAAGATGGGAATCTGTAGTAGTTGATCAAAAAGCACTTAACTCAGGTGTAGCTCAAGATCTTACAACTGACATGCTTAATGAAGTTATGTTAAAAGTTAAGAAAAAGTGTGGTAAGTCACCTAACTTAATTGTATGTTCTTACAAGCAATATGAATTACTTCTTAACTTGCTTGAAAGTACAAAACAATTTACAGTTCCTACAAGAGCTAATCTAAAGTCAAAATCTGGTGCTGACATCAGTTTTTCTGGGATTGAGTTCATGTCAATTGACGGAGCTGTAGGTATTTTCCCTGAGCGTTTCGTTGAAGACGACACAATCTACTTCCTAAACGATAACCATATTCACATTCACCACAGACCTGACTTCGGTTGGTTTGACGATGATGGAACTGTTTTCCTACGTAAAGCAGGAGAAGATGAGTATGAGGCTCGTTACGGTGGTTATTTAGAAATCTACATCAACCCTGTATTCCACGGTTGTTTAAAAGGTTTGACAATAGCATAACCTAAAAGAGCGTATTCCTCCCTGACGCTCTCCCCCAGGCTGGTCAAAATGGTCTGGGGGTTTTTAGGGAGTTTATATAAATTAAGAAATAATCATTATAGGAGATATAATGTCATCAGATAATAAAAAAATATTCACTACGCAAGTATCATCTAAGGGAGCTGGAGTTGACGTAACATCTGACGTAATAGCTATGCCTAATGATACTTCAGAGCATGTACTTACAGTAAAGACAGATGCTTCGTGTGTAGGTGATGTAGATGTAGAACTGGAAATGTCTCCTGATGGGACAAACTGGTGTCCGGCTACAACACGTACAGTATCAGCAACAGCTACGCAGCTAGAGCCTAAGATAGGAAACGAAGAATATGTTAAACTTACTCCTGATGCAGGCGAGTTTAAAAATAAGCATGCCAGAGGCGGTCTTAACTTTGATGTAAACGGAGCAGTTGTTACTCCAGATGGATCAGGGGCTAGAGACTTAATGCATCAGCATATTGAAGTAAACAAATCATTTAATTACAGTCAGTGGTTTAAAACAAGTGAAGCACCGACTACTACATATAAGCCTGTTCTATTTAGACATGGCGGATACGATAACTTTGAAAACGCAAAAGTAATAGAGACAGACGCAACGTCTAACACGCAAAATTTATGTGAGCCTGTATCAACATCTATGTCTAATAATTACTATTTAGCAGAAACAACTGCTAATAATACTGATTTTTACTTTTACTCCAGCGATATACAACTTACAAGTAATACAAAATGGTGCATATCTTTTTGGATGAAGTCTAGTATATTTGCTTCAACAACATCGGGGTCTTACGGAAATAGAATTTTTGGAAATTTCGGTGGATCAAGCGCAGGATTTCAAATAAGAAAAAAAAGTGGTACTACTGATGTATGGCAATTGTTTTTTAATGGTAATGGTGGTACTTATTTGGTTGCCGATTATACAATTCCATCTCAACATAACGCAAATAACACTTGGGTACACGTTCTCATTAATTATAGTTATGATAGTGCTGCTAATAGTGGAGCTATAAGTGATAGCATTTATCTTGCCTCCATGGATTTATACATTAACGGTACCGTATGTGCTAAGGCTGATAACACTGGGTACTCAAGTACAACTCATGCTACAACTTTAGTTAGTCATGGAATAAACAATGGTACATGGGCTAACACACCAAATATAGTAGAAGCCTATGATGAATTAGCTTATTGGGATGGAACTAGTTTGACAACATCGGAAATTGCTAAAGTTTATAATTCTGGTACCCCAGAGGATTTACAAAACACCACAGGACTAACGGCTCCGGATCATTGGTGGAGACATGAAGATAGTAGTAACTTAAATTATGATACAATCGCAGGTGCAAATAGTGGTGTTTTAGGTGGAGCCACACAAACGGCTATAACCAGTAGTGATTCTATTGCCCCTGTTACCACAGGTGCTTTAGCTAATCTATTTACTACTAGCTCAAATCTTTCAATATCAGGCTGGTTTAAAACTACTGATACAGGCACTCTATTTAGTAATACAGGGGGAGCCGCAGCTAGTGGAATGACGTGCGAAGTAACGGCTACTAACATAGGCATATCTTTTAAAGACGGATCTCCTTCCCCTATAGTAGCTGTAAAAGATGTAAATGATGGAGAATGGCATCACCTAGTAGTAACTAAAAATGATGCTGGTACAAATGAATTTAAAATATATGTAGATGGAGTTCTTTATATAACTTCTGCTGCTACAGGCTTAACTGATGCAGATTTAAAAGGATCTAACGGATTTACGTTATTAAGTGATGGACAAAATAATGCTCATGCTACAAGCCCAGCCGTTACAGATAGTTCAAAATTAAACTCTGCTATATCTAATTGGAGTGTTCACTCAGAAGTATTGAGCGCAAATGCAGTAAAACAACTTTATAGTAACGGACATGTTCGTAATATAAAGAATCTTCCAGATTTAACAGCAAGTTCTATTGAAGCTTGGTGGCAATTAGCAGATACTACAAATCCTCAAAATGATTTAATAGGAACTAATCATTTGCAATATCAAGACGGAGCTTCTCAAACACTGTTATCACAACAAGTAAATGCAGACGGAGCAACACTTGTAGAAGATAGTATAAATGGTAATGCAATGACACTATCTCTTACCAAATCATTTAACTTTACAACAAATGAGTGGGTATCTACAGCAGATCAAGATACAGCACTATGCCTCTCATTTAACGGATTTGAAGAACAAGCCGAGCACGTAGCTCTATGGAAATGTTCTCAAACTATTGGTGGGTCTACTATAGATATTTGTGATGGAGGCTGGCATAATGTTGTTCTGTCATATAGAGGTAATAATGATTTGGCAGGAGATAACGTATCTGAAGGAGATGCTGTAAAGTTCGGTCCAGGTCCAGCAAATAATTTACCTTTTAACTGGGCAATATCTTATGATGGACAGCCTTTAACAGCTATCAAAGATGGATCTGGAGCTGATTATATTGATGGATTAGGCACTACACTAACTGATACATATAGCTCTACAACCTACAATGTAGGATTTAACATTTACAATAGACATCTCAGATATGAGACTTCTAATACAGAAGAAGAATATAAGCCACATGCTCAATTTTCAGCAGGTATTCATGAAGTTGTAGGTGTTGACAATAATAATGCTTTTCAGGGATCTGTTGATGAAACCTCTTTTCACAGCGATTGCTGGTGGGTAGATCAGGCAGGTACATCAATTATTACTAACACATTTAACCAAGAAAAACCGGCTACAATATATGGTAACACAACAGCTCTTTCAGATAGAGGGGCTGGAACCGCTTATCCTGTAGGTGTTCCTTATCCTCTAAAAGATCCTAGTGAGATCGGGGCAAGTGCTGGTAGTAATCAATATATTAACCCTGCTCCTAAGGATGTTTCTACAAATCCTAACGGAGGACTAGAAGGCTGGTGGAGATGGGGAGATACTCCAGGTGACTGTTCTGTTACAATCAACGATGTTAGAGATCATGAAGCAAGTATAAATGCTAGAGATATTGATGCATTTGGTATTGTTACTGCGGATAGGGTAGATATGTCTACTGCTACAGAATCTATATATAATCAAACTATAAGTGGATCTAGTGTAGGAAACATAGTAATAACTTTTCCTCAAGTTGTAGTATCAGGTATTCAAGCAGGTATATGTAATTTAAAACAAATGACATCTCCAATATTAAAATATTTAAGAGTAAAGTTTACTGGAGCCGGATCTTGTGATTTAGGTGAGTCCAGTACACAAGCTCAAATTAACTTTAGAGTAAAGGAATAATATGGCAGCTAATTATAGAAGTATGTTACTAAGTGGACTTACTATTAGTACCACAACCACAGGGCTAGTTGACGCAGATGGTAACGCCATTGCAGAAGCAAATATTATAGGATCTGGCAATTATGCATATAGTCCTACAATGACTTTGAATGGAGATACAGATGATTATGTGTTGACAGCTATCTGTGATGGGTGTACAATAGAAATCTCACTAGAAATGAGTCCAGATGGCATAAATTGGTGTCCTTGCGTATTAAGCGGTGGATCTAATTGTGAGTTTGAATGTACAGCCGCAGTAGGAGATTGTACTACTCAGGTCATAGATGTTGCCCTATTACCGTTTGTCAGAATAAAACTAGGTAATGCTGGATCTTCAGGAGGAACTTGCTCAGTAGGTCTTTACCACACTCTAGAAGAGCAAGCTGACTCAGGTTCAGTAACATCTGGAAAAGCTGATGATACAATTGAACAAGAAATAACTTATGGAGAAGCTACTCCACAACAAAACCAAAAAGTAACGTAAGGAGCATAAATGATTGCAATAAACTCAGAAAATTTTTTAGACGCTACAGTAACAGCAGATTCCATATCTAAAACAGTAAAATTACCTTTAAAAGCTAAGGGACTTGTATTTGAAGTAAATGGAACGGGTGAATTTAGTGTTAGAATTGAAACTAGTCCAGACGGAAGTAACTGGTACGCTATTAATGAATTAGATCCTTTTTCAGTAGATACTATGCAATCTTTATCTGATACTATTAATATTTTTAAATATGTTAGAGCCAAAATAGATATTGGATCTAGCGGATCTGTAACAATATGTAGAGTGCACCACACAACATTTGTTAAGTAGGAGAAAATATGCCAATAACTATTAAGAATAATCCAGAAGACGCAGGTGGTGTAAATAATTGTATTGTTATTACTATTCCTGCCAGAGGTGAAACAGGCTGGGCAGACCTTGTAAGAGCTGCTTTTAAAAAAATAAGTCAGCACGACCATACAGGAAATGAAAACGGTACTCAGTTAGGCGTAGCTTCTCTAGAAGATGGGGCAGTTACAAAAGCTAAAATTAATGCTAACGTAGCTGGCGAAGGGTTAACAAAAGATGCTACTAGCGGAGCCTTAAACGTAAAAATAGATGACGTTACTATTGAAAGAGATGCTCCTACAAATACTTTAAGATTAAAAGATGACGGAGTTTCTGCTGCAAAACTTAATGCAGACGTAGCTGGATTAGGCTTAGTTCAAAATGGTACAGATGAATCTTTAGAAGTTAATGTAGATGATTCTACTATTGAAATTGATACAGATATTGTAAGAGTAAAAGATTTAGGCATAATTACTGCTAAGTTAGCAGATGCAGCTATTACCACAGCTAAATTATTTAATGGCAGTGTTACTACAGACAAAATAGCAGATGACGCTGTAACGGCTGCAAAGATACCTTTTATAAGTGATACTGTAG
>Ga0208794_1001123_pt1 | contig 12853 bp, 9 predicted proteins | sample 32_taG_FD_184106 | JGI IMG/M metagenome (GOLD analysis project Ga0208794, IMG submission 184106) | Marine viral communities from the Gulf of Mexico - 32_GoM_OMZ_CsCl metaG (SPAdes) (version 2) | ecosystem: Environmental > Aquatic > Marine > Oceanic | place: Atlantic Ocean: Gulf of Mexico... | reverse complement strand
ATGCTCGAAGACCATCCGGACCGCACGCGCGCGAACCTCAGGTGAATAGCGATTTGCCATTTTGCTTTTTGTCATAACCATCATCCTTACTTAAGTTGATGGTCTCCGACAAACTCGGGGCGATTCATTAGGCCGTCGCGCACGCCTTCAAGCTCTTGGCGCAGTTCATCCAGATCGCAGGACTTGGTCTTGATGGTGGCAGCAAGAGCCTTGGCTGTCGCCACCGTGCCTTTTAGCTCTTCCACCTTGGCTGCGTAGCGCGTGAAGAAATCAGCATTTTGATCGGAGGCATGAACTTCTATCAGCTTGAAATCTTCTTCGGCCTGGGTTGCAGCATCATCAATCGTCTTGCGCCAGGCCGCAGCCGTCTCGTCAATACCCTGACAGTAGGTCAGGTCCTCGCTATAGGCCAATTGCTTTTCAAGCTTGTCCTTGATGCCATGCTTGTCGAATTGCTCCAGGTTGAATTCAACATCCTTCAGTTCATCTTCCAGCGCTTGCTTGTCCTCCGCATCGCCGCGGACAGAATTGAAGCTCTCTATAGCCGACTTTAGTTCGCCCGCGCGTTCCTCGATCTTTTGCCGCACACCCTTTAGGCTATCGCCCATGAGCTTTTCGACAAGATCGTGCCCGAAGCCCTTTCCAGCAGCGGAGAGGTCCTTCTGCCCGAAGTAAAGCGGCTTGGCGATGATCGTCTCCTTAATGGAGACACCGGGGCGCAGCACGTCATCGACATAAACATCCGGCAAATGCCCCCAGATGCGCCTTACCTCATAGCGACCGCCATGCCGATCGGTCGCTTCGACAATTACCTTGCCGCCGCTTTTCAGAACATGGGGCAGGAGCTTATCCTTATATTCCTTGTCCTGTGCCTTTTCGCCAAAGGGGATATCAAGCGCGTAGCGCACGCTTTCCAGGATAGAAGATTTTCCGCTGCCCTGAATGCCAATCAGACAATTCAGATGCGGAGAGAAGGTAACACGCCTACCATCCAGCAATCCGCCTTCAAAGCGAACGGCGTTGATGTGGGAATGGCCTATGGACGGTATATCCGGCGCAACGCGGAAAGCATGATCCGTCAGGGCAAATTTCACCGCATCGAAACCAACATCGCCAAGCTTCAGATAAACCTTCTTACCTTTGCCGATTTCAGAAATTTCTTTTGCATCAGAGCCTTCCACTTCGGCTGGATAGTGATCGCCCCACCAGCCCTTGACCTTCGTGCGGCAAACGCCATCCTGCTTGTCATGGGTGCGGACCTTCTGGAAGCCAAGGGCATATTTTTGAATGAGCGGCTCAGCGGCAAGTTCGCCCATTCGCCCGCCGCTTAACTCCTTCCACAGGCCACTATTAGCCTCGACATGCGCGAAGATAATGAAAAAGTCGCGGTTGTAGGATTCCAGTTTTCTGAGCGTCTCGATCAGGTCATCATTGCTACGTCCGTTTTCCTGCTCGTATTGCGCGGGAACCTTCCCAGCAAACGCTACGCCAAGAAATTGGTTGATGTAATCCTGACCATCGGCCAACCAAGCTTCGGAAAATACCACGAGTGTGTGAACGCCGTTTGCGCCGTCCTTGACGGATAGTTCCACGCCGGGGAGCACACCGATACCGAATTTGCGCGCCCTCTTGCGCAGAGCCTTGAATTCTTCCAAGTCAAATTTGTTGTGGTTGGTGATGACGGCAAGGCGTGTTCCGTTAGCTTCAAGGGCCTCGACATAGCTGGCGACGAAACGGTCAGCGTCGCCGTCATAACGAAATTCCTTATCCGCTCGAGTGTGCAGGTGGAAATCTGCCCTTACCCACTTCGTGCCATGCTCGAAGAGTTTCTGAAGCGCCTCACTCATTCGCTACGTCCCTGTGATCAATTAGTTTTTCTTCCCAATGAGACCACGCAATGCGGGTCTCTGTAAAGTTAGGCGCTGACTGGCCCGCGGTTGGCCAGAACGGCGCGCGGGCGGCGGCAGTGTGACTTGCCGTAGGGTGCAAGCGCGACTACGTCCGAGCGGTCGCTGCAATTGTGTTGCAGGCCCTTAGGGGAAGTCGACGTTATACCCGTTAGGTGGTCATGAATCCCTTGCCAGCGGCCATCAATCTGAATGGCTGGTCTCACAGTTAGGCTGCGGCTGCAATGCCGCGACGCCATGAGGCCGCTTTCCGCCCTGCGTTTCAGAGTTTGGCGCGATACTGCGCCAGACGCGCGGGACTGCTCTCAGCGCTTTGCGGTCTTATGCCCAAACGGCTGCGACCGTTAAGGTTCAGACTTAGTCAGAATTAACCGGCCTCTCCGTCCCGAGACCCGCCATCCTACGTGGAAGTGATCGGCCTGCGAGGTTAGAAGGGCGAATTAACGAGAACCCTCTTTCATTTTTTTGCGGGGGGCTTGCTAGATTTGCTAGGTTTCAGGGACGGTGTGTTCCCTGGTGTGGTTTTGTTGTCACGGCGTCGCTGATCCGGTTTCCCGGTTGATTTTGCTATCGGCTTCGGTCCTGGTTTAAGTGCCATGAATGCTCTCCGTTATTGGTTTGTTGATTTGATGCTCCCACGAATGTCCGCGTTGTAACGATGCTGCGGAAGCAACGCGGCATCGCCGCATGTGTGCTTCCCGCCCACGAAATCAAAGATTAACAGGCAGGCAGCCTGTTCGATATCTGAAGTTGGCCCAAAGCGATGGCGACCAACCGGCGATCGAAGATTTTCAATTTGCGCTGTCCAGCGACTTCCCCGCCAGCCCAGTCCTTAAGACCTTCCATCACTCCCTCAACAGTCGGTTCGATATCGTCGTGCTGCATCATCCAGTCGACAGTCGCCAGAAGTTCCATGCCGAGAGGCGACTCAAAGCCATCGATAGTGGCCGAAGCCCATTCCAGTACGCTTGAGAACTGCTTCCCTTCACCCGAGTTCAGATAGGCTTGCACTCGATCATACTTTGCGTCGTTGAACCAAATGAGATCCAAGGGATCGGCATCTGCAAGGCGCTTGTCGCACCGGAGATAACTTCCATCGAGACTGTCGAGCAGCTTCGTCAGGTTATGCGAATAAGGTCCGTACTTGTTTGCTTGGAACCTGAACTTGAGTGCGTCCGAACCCCCGAACCGTTTCACGCCGCGCTCGAGAAACCATCCCAATTTCTGCACCTCAAGAATCGAGCATTCAATCCCAAGGAGTGAGTACCGACGTACCATCTCAGCCACCAGTGCGCGTGCCGGGGTGAGCTTCTCAACACCAGTGCGCTTGGCGACATTCTGATACTTGGAAGTCGGCTCGTAGACAATGGCATTGACCCCTTCAAGTTCCGCCAATGCCGACTCGATAAGAGGACGCACATCGCGCCAGTCAAGGCCACCATTACCACAGCCAAGTGGAGGGATCGCAATTGAATTAATTCCCTTCTCACGAATTACTCGGACAAGGTCCTTCAATCCATCCTCGACCCATTCAATCTTAGTTTTCACTCGCCAATGGGTCTTTGTCGGGAAATTGATGATCCAGCGCGGCCCAAAGAGCTCCTTGTTCTCGGTAACAAACATTTTGCCAGTACGCACTTCGCCTTCATCGCAGGCGCGCGCATAAGCTTCGAAGTTTCGTGGGAATTGCTCCTTGAACATGAGGGCAATTCCTTTGCCCATGATTCCGACCGTGTTCACGGTGTTCACCACCGCGTCAACGTCAGCTTCCAGAAGATTGCCTTGCGTGTAAGTTACCATCAGAAATACCAGCCTGGTCGCGCCACGATCTTGAGATCGAGCCCAACCTCCTCCCGTTGCTGTTCAAGTGTTCCTTTTTCGTTCTCGCTCAGGCAGACTATGCCTGCAAGGTGCTCCACTGGCAAGTGCCTGTGCACGAGCGCCTCGGCCTGGTAGCGATCCGTCTTTTCGGGATCATCGACGTCGCGTTTGAAGTCTCTACGCTGCAGGATGCCCCAGTCGACCTTGTCGAGGTCGTCGAGCGAGGTGAAGAATTGCGCAGTCTGGAGGTATGCGTGGCGATCTGAAAACACCGTTGCTACGCCTCGATCCTCGAGCCCCCGAAGTGAGGACGCCATGATCACAATCTCCGTGTTCGGGAACTGGCGAATTCCTCCGTAGCCAGTCTTGATGTTGTACATCATCATCGAAAATGGCGTGAAATAGAACGGAATGTAATCTGATAGCGATCCGCCCGGTGCAACAGGTACATTCCGTGCAGTCCGACGCTGAATTAATTCGAGGTTCCCAATTCGCACGAAATTGGGGTCTTGCACTCCGGAATTCTTGCAATGAAGCCCATGCCTGAGGATCCACGGCACATTGTTGATGTGCGTAATCCTGAAGATCAGAGCTTTTTCGGCGGTCAAGTTGTTTGCCATGTCTCGATATGGATACAGTTTGGGCCAACTTCCCTCAAGATGTTATATGGTGGCCAGCGCCGTCGAGCACATAGCCGATTGACTGGTTCGCAAAACACTTGCCATTCGGTCTTCGCACGAACGCCAACCCTTGGCGACGGCCAGCCCCGAATGTCTGCGCCTGCTTATGGCGTTGAACCTTTTCGCACCCTTTGCAAATGTCCGGAATCCGTCTTCCCCGACAAGCAGGCGATGTCCGCCACCCTATCGAGCAACCAGCTTTTTACTCCCACCCCTCCCGCAACATCGCTTCCATATCATCCAATCCATCGACAGCAGAGCGCATCTGCGCCTCATCATCCACGCCCACTGACTCGGCAACCGCAATCTGGCTCCCAAAATCCATCTCCATCTGACGCTGTTCCTCGGTGATGACGGCTTGAACGACAGGCGCGGTCTTCTTTGGAGCGGCGTCGGCTTGGCCTGACGGTTGACCATCGCCAGCCTGGCTTGCCCTCTCCACATCGGCTTCTGTTCCCCCTGGCCCATCCAACGGCGTCATCGGCATGGCGCGCACACTCAGCGGCAGCGTGCCCTGCGGTCCCCTGTCCCCCGGCTTCGGAAACGGCAACTCGCCTGATTGCGCCGCGTGGATCGCCTTGAACAGCCGATCGTCAAAGTATTGGATCCGCTTCGCGCGGACCGGCATCTGGGCATCGATGACCATGACGATCTCGTCGAGCGGTAGCCGGCGCGCCTCATCCTCGGGCAGGAGAGAACTTTCTTCGGTCCGGGTGGACTGGCTACGGCCTTCGAAGGGGTTCTTGCCGATGGACTGGGATCGCGTGATGACGGTCTTCGTGGTCTTGCCGACAGCCTTGCTGAGCTCCTCGACGGTTTTTTCATCGGACGGCGTCAGGTAGAGCTTCACGCCCGCATTCCCCTGCAAGGCGCGGCGGGTGTTTTCGCCATAGATTTCATCGAGGGCGGGGATGGTTTGGGTGACCACGGCCAAATGGCCGCGATAGGTCCGCAGGGTCTCGATGCTCTCGACCACGATGGGCATCTTGCCGAGGCGATTGAACTCGTCGAGCATGATCATCACGGGCCAGGGTTCATCTGGCCCGGGATCCTTCTCCTGCATGGCGGAGAGCAGGTCGGAGAAAAACAGCCGGATCAGCGGCGCGAGCGGCTTCACCATCAGCGGCTGGACCACGAGATAGACCGAAAAGGGTTTCTTGCGGATCGTGCGGAAATCAAAATCCGACACCGCTGTCGCCTCATCGATGGCCGGGTTCTGCCATTGATCGAGCCCCGATGTCATCAGGAGCGAGACGTAAGAGGTCAGCGTATCGTTGTTGGTCGAGGCCAGCCGCGTGAAGATCAGCTTGGCGGCCCTGTTGTCCACCTCGTGGCCCCGCGCGAAATATTCCTTCTGCTTGTTCCCGCCCGAGGCGGCGATGCGGTAGATCTCGCCCAAGGTCGGACGCTTGCGCTGGAAGGCCAGGAGCCCTGCTGCCACAAAGAGATCGATCCCGCCCTTGAGCAGCCCCTGCACCCGGTCATTGTCGCTTTGCAGGAAGAGCGTCGCCAGGAGCTGCAATTCCATCTGCTGGCGCGCGGGATCTTTCAACTCATAGATGCGCAGGAGCGGGTTGTAGCGGTGCGTGCGCTTGCCCTCCCAATCGGTGGGGGCAAAGCGATAGATCTTGTCGCCTTGGGCGGCGCGGTGCCGGGCCGTGGCCTCAAAGCACTCGCCCTTCACATCGAGCGTCACGGCGGAGCCTTGCCAGGTCAGCAGGTTCGGAATGACGAAGCCCGTGGTCTTGCCGCGGCCCGTGGGCGCCACGATCAGCGCATGCGGGAAAACCTTGGAGCAGATGTAGTTGGCGCGGGAGCCCGGCGGCCCCAGCTTGCCGAGGATGAACCCGGTGCCGGGCGCCCCGAAGAACCCATTGGCCTTCATCTCGCGCGCGGTCTGCCAATGGGTCTGGCCAAAGCGTGTGAGGGCGGACCCCGAGAGGGCGAGGCTCAGCATCAAGCCGGCAGCGGCGAAGCTGCCGATGATCAGGTGAATAAGTTGCGCGTCTTCCGGGCGGCGATCGAGGATCGCCAGATAGTTCTGCGCGATATAGGCAAAGTCGATCTCGGCTCCGAAGCCGAGATCCTGATAGGTCAGCACCGCCGAGGCGATGGTGTAGCCTATGGCTGCGGTCACCAGCGTTACCACCAGGACGCCCGTGGCGATCCGCGCTTTTCCCATGGAGGCGCTCAATGGACCTGTCCCCGCTCGGTCTCGCCATCTACATCGCCAGTCCGGTGTTTTTCGTATTCGGTGTCGGCAAGATCATCGACCACCTGGCGCAAGGCCTCCGTGTTGGCCGTCGCGGCATCGGATTGCAGATAGACCTTGGCGACATAGAGCCGGTCAAGACGGTCCTCGAGAACCTTCTCCAGCGCATCGGCATCGCCAGATGTGAGCCGGTCGCGTTGGCGAACGTCCAGCACCCGCGCGATCTCGTCGCGGAATGCGTCCCGCTCCGCCTCGGTCTCGAAGGGCGCGGACAACTCCCCCGCCCGCTCATGCTTCAGAACACGCGTAATCCCGTCTGCGAGGCGATCGGTGTTGTCAGACTGCAGCGCAGTTTCATCGCGGGTCGCGAGGATGTCGTCGCGCGTGCCAGACCCAAGCCCGTCGCGCATCTCGGCTTCGCGGCGGACCTGATTGATGGCTTCCGTATCGCGTATCTCGACGACGGCCGCATAGGTCGCGCCGAGCCCACGGGCGAGATGGGACGGCATGTCCGGATAGCGCGCTCGTAAGTCATCCGTGACAGCATCTGCAACGGGCGTGCGGAGGTCGCGTCCCTCCATGATGCGGCCGACCTCGCGGGTGATCTCGCTGGCGCGGGCCGCATCGGTGATAGTCTCCCTGTAGGGCTCAGACCGGTCGATCACATCGCCGGGGCGTGCGAGCAGGTCCGGGTGTGCCTCGAGATACGCACGCTGCTCCGTCTCGATGCGGCGCTCCGCCCGTGAGACAACCTCCCAGTCCCGGTCCTCGATCTGCTGCGCTGTCAGGCCGTCTGCGCGCATCTCCTGACGGATTGTCCCTTCCATCGCCCGGACTGCGTCCTGATGATAATGGAACCGCTCGCTGACCGGTTCCGCTTCCATGACCCCATCCCGGCGCAGCACGTTTTCCCGTTCCAGAAGCGTGCCAAGCGCGACATGCACATCGTTGAGAATGTCGCGCGCCTGTTCCAAATCGGCGCGGCGTTCGAGATTCAGATCGCGCGCCTCGGCCACCATGGCGAGATCATTGGCGATCCATTGATGCTCGAGCGCTGCATTTGAGGCCCCGGTCTCGATCCGGGCCACCACTTCGGATGTGCTGATCCCCGTGCCCCGTAGTGCCGCGTCAATGCGCGATCTCAGATCGGGCTCGGCCAGTCGCTCGCGCTGGTTGGTGTCGATATTGGCTTCGGAATAGATCCCGCCCTCCGAGGGGGCCTCTGACAGCGTGGATGATCGCAAACCGAGAGGCTGCATGTGCTGGACCTGCGTCTGGATCTCGATGAGGCGTTTTTCCAGCACGGGACGTTCCGCGTCAGGCTTCTCGGCGATCATGCCCTGCACCCGCGCGAGCTTTTCTGCATAGAGGCTTCTCAGATCCTCGAAGCTTTGGTCCTCGGCCATATACACATCTCCTGTTCGGTCCAGCTGCCCGCCATGCGCAAGCACCTCGCCCGCGCGGAAGAGTGCCGCGGCGATGTCTTCCCGGGCCTCGCGCGAAGCCTCCGCGGCAAGCGAATGGTAGACGGTTCTGGTGTTGGCGATCTCCGCCAGCGTCCGGGTCAGGTCCTGCCCCACGCGTTCGCGCTCGCGGGGCGCGCGGCCCTCGTCCTTCGCGGCATAGACCTCGCTGGTTCGGGCCGGGTAATGCACGACGCCGCGATCCACCCGGCGCGTGGCCTCCAGGCGCACGCCGTACTTCTCCGCCTCCTCGACCATGGCGAGGCGGAAATCGTCGTAGTTGAAGCGGTGGTTGCGCCCCAGAAAGAAGAACTCGCCTTCCTGCGAGCGACGGTTCAGCACCAGATGCGCATGCGGGTGATCGCGGTCCTCATGCACCGCGATGATGTAATCGAAATGCCCCGCGTCGGTCTGGAAGAACCGCTCGGCCACATCCGTCGCGATGTCGCGCACATCCTCCCCGCGCGTGCCTATGGGGAAGGACATGAGCATGTGGGTGGTCTGGCCCAGCTTGGGTTTGAAGCCCGCATCCCACCGCTTGGCAAAGCGCTCGGTCAGATCCTTGATGTCATTCGCCTCGAGCTTCGCCTTGCCATCCAGAAACCCGCTACTGTCGACGATATGGGTGGACTTGGTTGTGAGGTAATCGAGCTGGTTCATCAGCTGCGACTTGTTATGGGTCCCCCCTCCCCGGATCGCCTTGAAGACCGCTGGCCGATGCCCCGCTGCCGCGCGTACAAGCTGGCTCTGCTTGGCGACATGCAGCCCCTGCATCGAGCCCCGGACGCGGCTCCAGCCATCCCGGAAGACCTCGCCCGTGACGGCATGGACGGCATCATTCAGCCGCATGGGCAAACTCCCTCAGCGCGGCCGTGGCCTCCAGCTGCATCGCGTCCCGACGGCGGCGCAGGAGCAGGTCGATCTCGTCAGCAGAATCCAGAATGAACCGCGCCAGCCCGCGCATCTGCGCGAGGCGCAATTCGGTGAACTCGGCACGCGTGCCCCCCACGGCCCCCTGCCCCATCCGGTTGGCCCGCGTCATCTGCTTGGCGATCTGCGCGACCCCATTGCCGACCTCGTGCAGCGAGGCCCTGTAGCGCGCCATTTCGGCCGCCATCTGCGCGTCCGGAACGAACACTCCGCCCGCCGCCTGAATGAGCCGCCGCAGCCCCTCGGCCCGGCTCTCGATTCCGGCTGTCGCCAGCACCTCGTCGAGCGCCGCAAGCTCCGCAGCCGTAACCTTCACACTGACCGCTAAGACCGGAATTGCGGCATCCGTCTGGCGCTCGGCATCAGCTTTGAGCGTGTACTGAATCGCCCGCACCGACACGCCAAACCGCTCAGCAAGCACCGAAGTGGAAACGCCTTCCGCAGCCTCGCGAACGATCTCCATGCGGTCCGCATCGGTGAGACGTTTTGAACGAGACATGCGAAGAAAGACCCCCTATTTCCTGCCACCTTCCAACAAGGCTGCTTCCACCTTACGATAATATACCAAGTTGTCAATTGTATACTTACGTTGCCTTCAGTCTCAGGCAGCCTTGGTGTCCGCTTCCCCCGCGGCCCGCAGGGACGCGGCTCTGCCGCCCTCACCACCGGGCGACCCACCTGTCCAATGGGTCCCCTTCCCCAAAACCGCCCGAAGGTCTGGCCGAACACGCATGTGTTCGGACGGAACCGCGGGCGGGCGCAAACCCCACCGACAGGGCGGACAGGCAGGGTCAAGGAGGGCCAGATTTGGCTTGCCAAATCTCTGCCGCAAAAACCGGGAGGCCCTGGCCGATAGGTTTTTGTGGATGGCCCCCTTGAGGCTGACTGGCCGATCTGTCGCGGCCTGATCATTCCGGGCGGCGATAGTCCTTTGAGCGCGAGGATACCGACACCAAGAGGAAGTCGCTGTGGGCGTTCACACGCGCCGGTGACGGCATCCCTGGAACAGGGATCGGGCCACCCCAAGATCGTCCTGGGGCGGCCCATCCTCTTGAGAGGATTCAGTCCTGGGGATCCTTTGCGCTCGGCGGGAACATCACCAGCTCCGAGACCGCGACCGGGAAGTCGAGCTTGAGGCTGAAGAACTCCGAGCCATCCCCGTTGCGGGTGTTGCGGAACATCGCACCCACGCGCTGAAAACGGGTGCGCTCCTGGCCATCGGTATCGGTGAACTTGACGGGGACGGTGGCGACGTAGTGGTTGGTCATTAGGGTTACTCCTTGTTGCGATGGGGATCTGCCAGCACGGGGGCAAGAGGCCCGGTCGCAAACGCAAATGCGGAGGGTCTGCGGCTCCGCCGTGGAAGCCGTATTTATGCTTGCCGGAGCGCAAGCGCAGGGCACGATTGGGCCGACCCCGTGCGATCCACATCTATGAGCAAAAAGGAGTGATCCGGATGACCCTTGCCATCACGCAGCCGCCACCATCCGCGTCCCGCCGAGCCTGGCCGGGGTGCTGACGGAGCCCGCCGGCGTAGATGCAATGTTCCGAAACACGCCCCGAGGAACCTGCAGGTCTTCAGCCTTAAGTGGGACGTCTCGACCCCTCGCGTCTTGTCCCGCTGACGATGTGCGAGTGCGCACCATCCCCAGCCCGTACCGATGCGGATGGGCCGAACTCTGACGGGCTGGGTAGAGGGATAACAGTGCTGGACGCCGTGAGCTGCCGATCAAGTGTGACCGATCGCATGCGCCATGAGACATGACGAAAGGGCCGCGCCAAGCGCGACCCCCTCTCTTCACTCCTGCGACGCCGTCTTCGCCGGGTCAGCAACCCGCATGACCGTCAGGCCTTTTGCTTCCGCCTTCTGCCCGAGGTTCAGCGCGACCCCGTTGCCGCCGAAGAGGACAACCCCCGTCGCCGCGAACTTGTCGTCCAGCATCTCGTCGTTGCACTTGAACGGTGCCGCCCGCCCGTGCGCGGACCAGCGCGGATCGAAGCGCGCCTGCGCGACCCCGCGGGCGCGCGCCCACCGGGCGGCGATCATCTCGGCTCCGTGTTTGCCACCTTTGTGGCAGAGGAAGATCTCCTGGTTGCGGTTCTGCTTGATGCGTTCGCGAACCTTGTCGAGCGTGTTGAAGATCACATCGACATCGGTCCAGTCGGTGGCGCCTGAGACGATCAGGGGCACCCCCTCGACTTTCGATTTCGCGGCAGTCTCGCGGTCGTGCTGCTCGAGGAGCTGCCGCGCCTCGAAGACAGCACCTGTCTCTTGCGCCCGGACGCTTGCGCGCGAGCCTGCCGCCGGGATGAAGGCGTGACCCGTCTCGATCTCGTAGCATTCCGCCGCCGCCTCGCTCATCACCTCGATGGCGCTGACAATCTCGCGCAGGTGCAGAAAGCGCGCCTGCGCCTCTTCAAGTGCGGTCTCGGCGATCTCCGACCCGTCGTGGGATTTTGCCAGCGCGCCGATCTTGTCGGCGGTGCGGTCGACCTCCTTGCCGAGCGCCACCTTGCGGAGCTGCAGGATCGTGGCGAGCCCGTGCGCCAGCGGTTCGATTTCCGCTTCGAGCCCGGTCCCGCGCAACTGACCAAGCAGAGCCTCGAAGCTCTCGCGGATGATGCGGTCGGTCAGGACGTGATCCTCCGGGATCGGCAGCTGCGCGTCCTTCTCGGTCAGTCCGAAAAGCTCGATGGTCTCGTAGGTGTTTGCAGTGTCGTAAGCCATGTCTGGTCTCCAGTATTTGGTTGTGGAGCCACCACGTGAGTGTGGGGGCATGGCCGAATGCCTGGTTTCCGAATCTGCCCGGGTCAGGGACGGCGCAGCCGCCGGCTTGCCGGGCGCGAAAGTTTTCCGCGTGCAGCAACTGACACATGCGCGCCCTCACGCACGGGACCGCCCCAAGCCACAGGCCCCGTCCTCGCCGAAAAGTTTTGCGATCCTTGACGCGGGCTGATTTGGGGGCCATCCGGAGGATATGCTTCCGCACTCATGTGTGTGTGTTTTGACGGTAGGTTTGCCCGACACGAGCAGGCAAACGGCCCGACCGGACGCGGGAGACGGATGAAGCGGCGGGATCGTTTTGCTTCGCAAAACAGACCAGAGCGCAATCCGGCGGAGCGGCCAGGGAGGGACGTGCTCGCGAGGCGGGCAAACCGGGATGCCGGGTGCGACGCCGCGGTGAGGCCGCATGGCCGAATGCGCGACGGACCGAAGGGCCGTTCTCCCCTGCGACACGCGAAGCCGAGCTGGGGAGGCCGCAAGGCTAGATCAAAGAAAAACTTGGTAACGTTTGTCTTTCACCGGAGTGTGAGAACATATTAGTATCGCGCGATGCGCCTATTGATTTCCCTTATGGGAAGTCTGCATCTCGGATGATCACGAACCGCTTCGAGACCCGACTTGAGGAGGGCGGTCGAACAAATCTTGTGACGTTCCATCTCATCGAAGACCCACAGGACGCCGTGCATCGCGATTTCTTGGTGCTCTGCCTCAACCCTGAGCGCACCGTCTCCGGTTAGTAGAACCCAATCCCTTCCCGCCGCCAGACAAAACGCAAAGACATCTGGAGTCGATAGCATTGCTTTCGCCCGCTTCAGCTCAGTCGCGCGTGTGGTTTCTTCTGGAGTGAGCTCTTCCACTCTCAGACCCAGATCGATCAGATCAGGACCCATCCAGTCGAGGAGTTCCGCTTCATAAAGAATATCTGGGACTGTGAATCGGCATGCGAAATTGACCCACTTGGGTGGGTTATGAGCGAGTAAAATTGACCCACCTGCCACGTTAGCATCCGCGCTGGATAGCGCGGAGGAATGAGCAGGTGATATTGATGGAAAGTG
>Ga0208794_1001119_pt1 | contig 12880 bp, 19 predicted proteins | sample 32_taG_FD_184106 | JGI IMG/M metagenome (GOLD analysis project Ga0208794, IMG submission 184106) | Marine viral communities from the Gulf of Mexico - 32_GoM_OMZ_CsCl metaG (SPAdes) (version 2) | ecosystem: Environmental > Aquatic > Marine > Oceanic | place: Atlantic Ocean: Gulf of Mexico... | reverse complement strand
AAAGAATCCATGCTATACATATCCTTTACAAACACATGAAATGCTTTTGTGGTCAAAAACAAATCAGACATGTTATCCGAGATAAATATAAACTTTTGCAGTATCCTTGAGATATACCAACCCAAAAGTACGTTTATTGCAAGGGATATGATTAATACAATATGAATGAACATTATTTGTTTTTATTTAGTTGCTCTTTTTGTTGTTCTAACTCTTGACGCGAATCTTCTATAAATTGTTCCGTAATTTTACCAACTTTTTGATTTTTATTAGATTTTTTAAATGTTGTAAAGTTAGTAAGTAATTTTACTAGACCTCTATCGGCGGCGCACTTAGGGCATTCTGTTTCAACCTCCTCGGATGAATGATTAATGGTTGATAGCTCTTCGCATTCCGTACAACGATAGACATATCTAGGCATTATTACCTTCTCTCTAGAGTTTTAAGTCTTTTATCTATATCGGCAAGATGCTTCTCAAGCTCTCTAGCTTGCTCTCTAAGCGCTGTACGAACAAGCTCATCTGCTAATTCTCGGGCCTGACCCTCGGTGATGTATCGAGTTTCCTGTGTCTTCTTAAACATTTTATTATCCTTCCTCGTTTAGTTCGACATTGTCAAAATTAATTGTTGGTGGGTTCGTGACAACCAACTCCGAATGTGACGAATCTTCTGGATTTACCTGAAAATCCATCCCTTGTAGAACAGGAACAATGTCAGATTGTTCCATTAATGATCTCTGTAGAGCCATCATAAGGGCACCTACTGCTTGGTTTGAAAGTCTCATTGATTATTTACTCCTATTTTCTTGCTTCTTTGAAATTTGACACCTTTGTTTGAAGGGTTATAAGTGTGCCCCTCAAGATTAAAATTGATGAATGGGTTTAAAGAACATATGTTGCACTCATAAACCTTCTCTATCTGATTTGAAACCGCAACTGTATGGCTCTCAATCTTGGAGAGCCACTGAGTGTATGCAAACATTGATCCTTGGTGCGGCTTTATATCTTGGTAGTATCCTTCTACAACCGCTTCGCCGTCTATTGTACCACAGTCGTGTCCACAAATTATAATATTTTTTGCTCCCATGTAAGCGGCTATATGTATGGCGCTCGTAATAGTAGAATAACTGACTACTATCTTGTCGCTATCCTTCGATATACAATTTAAGTTTGGCGCCTCTCCCGGCTTCGCTGGGTGTTCAAATATATAATGATCATATTCAACGCTATTAAGGTTTTGATGCAAATTGCCACTCTCGTGTTTTGAGAGAATCAATTCAGTATTGTAATCAATCGCACTCAAAATCTCTTTAAATCCTCTACCATCCTTAGCTACAACATAATCACATTTAAAATTTTTGCAAATCCGATTAACTCCAACCGTGATCTTGTTTTCAAAAAATGTTGGATTTACGTAGGACATGCTTGCACCAGCCGCTAAAACCCATATGTCTTTATCCTTGTGTATGTCTTTTAGTTTTGTAATTTCACTCTGCATTGTTAAAGAAAGTTTCTGTTCTTATATTTTTATCATCGATAAATAAATCATAAATTGGTTTACCAAATTTGAGTTGATGGTATTTTACACCCCACTCTATAAACTGCTTTTCTGTGACCTCTCTCCAGTCGAGGCCGGATCCTGTGCCTCTCGCAGTCCAGTAAACAATTGTATGCCCTTCGTCGTACAAGTTATTTATTTTTTGAATGTGAGATTTAAGTGGCGTTGCCTTTTCATATTCACGGGATGGTGGCGAAATACAAATTGTCTCATCAATATCAACATAGATAATCATATCGTATTCTTTTTATCTTCCTCAGATAGTTTGCTTAATATCTCCTCATTCAGCTCCTCGGCTGTCTGGTATACATAACCTCCGTCGTGAAAGTCTAGCTCAAAAAAGGAGTTAATGCGATCTACTGACCTCTTGTCGTACAGCGGAACAGGGTACCCCGTCTTGTGAGTACTACGATTGCGCGCAGAGTGGGGTATTTTTACTCCCAAGGGAAACCCTATATCGTACTGCTTACTAAGATATTTTAGATCCTCAGCAAACGATTCAGTTTTTATGAGATTTTGGACCCTATGGTTTCGAAAGGTTCTAAATTGATGCGCACCAAAAGCCGGCAAGATCCCTGGTTGATTTAGAAAAGTCCACATTGCATAGTCTGTTCGGGGTAAATAGCGGCCATTATGTTTGCGAGGAGGACTAAAGCCAGGAACGAAACCGCGATTCAACCCGTGTATATACCACGAACGCATTCGATGATACGGGTTGCGTATAGACGCAAAGAACGTAAAATCCTTCACCTTCCCGCCGATCTGCTCTATGTATCGAACTGCTCCCTCAAGATTCACATGTTGGTATCTAGGATCCGCGAAATCGCCGCGAAAGCCGCCTGGGCTAATGTAGATTACTCGATCTTTTTTACGCAATTGTCTATAGTAATACCGAAGAACTGTTGTAGCACACTTAGGGTTGTCCAAAAAAACCAAATTATTTTTCGTTATCATCATTTTATATGCTTTTTTCTCCCTCTACCAAGTATTCGTCTATTTGAGACGCAAAATGCTTATAGACCACCTGAAAACCGTTTACTCCACAGTAATGCAAAAGTTGTATGTTTTCGTTTCCAACCTTACTAAGACTACCTCCTTCTTGTAAAAAATGTTTGAATAAGAAATTCACCCCTGCATCAAACGGTTTCCAGTTTTCCGATATCTTCATTAAAGCAAATGAAGCGCCATATTGCACACCTATGTGTCTAATATGGCGAGGGACTCCTTCACGATTCACTATATCATAACAGGGGACTGTATACTTTTTAAATTCACCGCATAGTTCCTCCCTAATCAAGAACGCTCCCCCATTGAAATGAGGAAAAAAGTTTTTATATTTTCCGGTCTCAACATATGTTTTAAATAACAAGCCTTTAAATTTTGTATTTAGTTGTAGATTATATTGATAATTTTTATTTATAAATTCGTACCACTTTTTATCTACAACAGCGCCGGCAAACATAGCTTGCCAATCGCACGAAAAATCAAAATTTGGTTCATTCAACGCTATCATATCGCAATCTAGTAACAACCTGTGACTTCCTAATTGCTTTACTTTGTGCGTAAGAGCATTGCAGCGAATCATATATGGGGTCGCTGGGTGGTCAGGCTCAATGGCAAACATATCTATATCTAGGCTAGACAACCTTTTGATATCTATGTCATTGAATTTATAATTTTTGTTGTAAAACAAATTGATTCTATAATCAAAATTCCAATTCTTTTTAATTGAATTGTGTAGAATTATGAATTGAGAAACTATATCAATTTTTTTATTAACGGTGTTAATAATATTTTTTTGATTATAATTTGGTGTACAGGGTATTATAATATTTAACATAAATTATTTATATCTTTTTTCTTACGATAAAATCACAATTTTTGCTTTCATTGAGATTCTTTAGCTTATTGCACCCAACCAGATCATCTATCAGACCGATGACTTCAAGATGATTTTTATATTTATTTACCAAATCGTTTATTGCAACTGGACATTCTCTCTTTACACCTTTCCATTCATAGGGTAAATAATCATCAAAAACTATGTACCCGCCGGGATTAACCAGCGGAAAATACTTTTCAAAATCTGACGTCACGCCGAAGCGCTTATGATCACCATCAATAAACAGTAAATCAATGCCATCCGGGAATTGTTGCACCACTCTATTAAACATATTATCTGAATATGAATTGCCTCTTAAAACAACGCAATCGTGATTGTTCTTATTAAACCGAGATACATTCTGTCTTGCCAACATTTCCACGTCTTTTATTTTACAGTCCGGGGCGATACTGTGCCCTTTAAGGAATAAGTCACAAGTTACGATTTTGCTCTTATACCTGCTTTGTAAAATATTACATACACTGTGTCCGTAATGTGTCCCTATTTCAAAATAGTTTTTACATTTTTCTTTCATTATATAATCTTTAATGTATAAAACAATATGATGATTGTGGTGATGAATTCTTTTAAAATTTGGGTCTTCGCACCCTCCCATGGTTTTAGATATTTCAATACTAATATCCAAAGTTTTTTGTAACTGCTGTAAGTTAAGTTCTAAAGTCATTATTTTTCTCCATCGGCATAAAACGCATGATCTTTCAGCCACCTGTCTCCCAAAAATGCGTCTCTACCATGCATATTAACCCTATCATTAAACAAAAGACAATCGCCCGGGCTCCAAATTTTGGAAAAGTCATACATTGACCCTCCTACAATAACATCTTCAAGAAAACGAAAAAACTCCTCTCTAATTTGCATTATTTCCGAAGTATTCAATTCTTCTTTGATCTGGTAATAATTCCAGCTAATACTCTTCCCATCATAAATTGGCTTCTGGTGTATCTTGTCTCCATCTTTACCGTTGTATTTCCAAGTCGCATCTACATTAATCTTTGCTAGAAGATCGGGGTTATATTTCTCTAGTATTAATTTCAGCGTTTCCAAAGATAAAATATGTGTTTTTCCACCAAACTCAGAAGGACTTATACAATACAGCATTAGCCAATCCGGTGCCTCACTGGCCTCATAGTATGCATAATCTGTGTGCAACGGCTGCCTACTGTTTGAGGCAAAATAATGATTTACGCCGGGCTGGTACTTTACGTCCCTAGATTTGGAGAATTTTGTCTCCTTGTTATTAACTGGGTGACATAAGCGGATCGTACCCAACGATTCAGCTATCTCCTCATACATTTTGATGGCGTTTAGTTCGCTAGAGACATTAAAAATGTGGTAAGCATTATACCCCTCTTGCCAAGCGCGCGTCACTTTATTCGCTACAGCATCTGTATCCAATCCACTCATATCTAAATGACAAATTATATCTTTCATAGCAGTCTGTACTCCTCAAGTTGTTTTTGAATCTCCTCCTTGGGCGTGTTCATACAAACATCAATTATCGACATTCCCCTGGACCCGTCCAAGAAATTTAGTTTTAGCCCATGTTGTTTGAACTCATCTTTACAATAGAGTTCAGTGCCGCCGATCGGATTTATGTAATGTTGGGCGCCCTCGGAATTACATATGTTAATAAGATTCTGTGCCCTGTCTGCTGTCTTGGTGTATTTTTCAACAGATGATTCTTTTATTACTGTATCTATATTGAGATATTTGCAAAATTCTTTTAAGGAACCCAATGCGAGTGTGGAAATTAAATCTGGCTTTTTGTCAAAGATGTTGTGAACAATCTGCATGGTCTCTTCAACAAAAGGGGATTTACTATAATTAAATTTTAGTGTTTTGAGTAGTTTAGCAATATCTCTATTATTCCAATCAATTTCAATTTCATTAATCTTTTTAAATTGGCTTTGCTGCCTGAGAGGTATCGTAAACATTTTTTCATCACCATTTACAATTATTTTATTTCTATTTATCCATCCTCGGGTAATGTAATTAACATCGTCATATGAAACAAAAATATCTACTGCATTGATTAATTTAAAGTATGCCAAATGAGGAGCAAAATACGGCTGGCATATAGCTATCTTTTTCATTCTATTCCCAATTTTACGATTTTTACCATTTTTTCTATTTCAAAATTACTCAGAGTAGAATATAAAGGCAGATTAATAATTCTGTCATAAAGAAACAAAGAGTTTTTATGTTTATCGAGAGGATAGTAATACTTGTGAGCCTCTATATAGTTATCACGGAAGAACGCTGCCTTAATAGGGTTTTCGAACACTACTGGTAGACTTCCGTACACCACTCCTTCTGAGTAATTAAACATTGTAACGCCCTTAACGCCTGTCAGCATTTCCACGAACAGATCTTGCTTTTGCTTATGTTCATTCAAATCGTAGTTTGTAATATGCTGAGCAATAGCCGCTGCAGCGATATCAGAAATTTTAAAGTTTGAACTATGTCTGTTGCTGATTCTTTCGACTGTTTTGCCCGTGAAGCCAAATCCCAGAATTCTATTAATCTCTTCTTCGTGCTCTTTATCTATAACAATAAATCCACCCTCTCCAAATCCGAGATATTTGGTATGATGCAGAGATCCGAAAGAGGCATCCCCAAGACAACAAAAATTCTCTCCATCAATTTTTGTCATTGGCGAGGAGGCATTATCCAAAATAACTTTGGTATTATTTTCTTGACATTTTTGCAAAATATTCTTCAGATTTTTTGGATATGTGCCAAACAGATTCGTAATGATAATACAGTCGTTTTCTTCGATAACCTTATCTTCTTCATCAAAACAATAGTTATCAAGCGAAATATCAACTACCTTTGTCTTAAAGCCTCCCACTATTGAGGAAGGAAATGTATAGGAAGGAGTGACAAACTTTTTAAGACCTCTTTCTTTAAAGAAGAAAAAAAGGGCATGTAAAGCTAATGTCCCGTTAGTAGTGCATACAATCGCTTTAGTGTCCGGTAACTCAAGAACGTGTTTTAGTTTTTTTTCCAACTCTAGTTTCGCAGGGCCATTGTTAGTAAATTGGTTGGTAGCACTACTATCCGACAGTATCTCCTGCAGTAAGGGATAGTCAATTTTCTTTTGTTGTATATACTTAATCATTGTCTATAAAACTCTTTAGTCTTTCAGTTTCATTATCGATAATTTCCAAATGTTTATCGGAAAAATTATTTTTTTCAAACCACTGTCTATTGTAGGGCTGACAAACAGGAATGTTTTGAAAATAAACTGGTATCAGTCTTAATTGTAGATAATAGGCAGTCGCGACTCTGTGCGATCCATTTTCAAGCCCCATATTAACAGAGTTAATTGGCACTGGATATTTGTGATCAAACCCTCGCTGAGAGATTGAATAGATTATTTTCTTAAAGTCCGTAACGTACTCATCTGCTCTCGCGGGAGAGCACCCAACTCTTTTCATTTGCATTTTTTTATAAAATTCAAAATCATAGTTATTGTCTAATAAAAACTTTTCGATAGTATACCTTCTCACCAAAATATCTACTCTATTAAATGTATGATTTACCATTTGATTTTTAAGTAATTTTTTTATATTTACAAAAGTTTTTTGTCTGTAAGCACTGTAGCTTGTCATGTACCTAACAATATCTCTTGTTTGTTGGGTATTATCAGCTAAATGGATTATTATGTCATGTATGTAATTCTTTACAGAAGATTTGAATCTTCCCCTGATGTCTTTTTTTATCGATTCAACTGTTGTAGAAATTAAATTTTTTGAGATTTGCTTAGTTCTGTATTTGGGGCTTATTTTTATAGTAAAGCTTACAAAAGTATTTTCGTATGGCTCCATAGATTTAATCTTAACATCTCTAACTTTATCAAGCGAGATATCATCCGTTTTGTAAATATTTAAAATTGCCTCTTCATATGATTTTTTATCGTCTCCAAAGTTGTAAACTGAATACTCTTGCAAGATGTTCTGGTTTAACATCTCTGTTAGAATTTGCTTCCACACACTTAAGCTTGGCGACCATAAGAATCCAATAATTTCACATTTATTATCCATTCTTTTTTAACCATTCCAAATGATGTTTTTTATGAGGATTTCTCTTCACTTCATCTAACCTTATCTGCTTTTCTATGTTTTTTGAAGCAACATAATAAAAATCTATTTTTGTCCTACCTTCAACATGTTGAGAACTGCAAGAGATATCAATTTGGTAGTGCAGTTTATCAGTTTGATCTTCCAATAATCGGAGCCTAAAATTTTTTTCTTTTTGTATTTTAATTTTATTGAAAGAATAATTTGAAAAAAAACGTTCCGTATGTTTAACTAACTCATTAAAATCCTCAAGACTTACATACACATCTAAATCTTTTCCAATTGGGTAAGAAATTGGAAAATTATGGGGCATGTATGGCACGTCTAGTTTGCACACAACATAATTAAATTTTTTTATACTTTTTAAGTACTGAGCTAAATTGATCTTGTGATCACTCATTTTTATTTTGTTTCTCCTGTCGATATGCGGTTCCTTTTTCAAACTGCTCAAAGAAGCAATTTCTTACACCATACCCCATGCAAATCAAGAAGCGATTGTACCCTCCCGACCATTTGGCACAGTGATTTATTCTCTGATCAAAAATTACAATATCACCAACTTTTGGTCGTAGAACTTTTACAAGGCCGGTGTTCATATCTTCATGCAAATGATTGCCATGGCGAACTATCAACCCATCGTTATTATTAGAATGATCTTGAAGATATATATTGACTTTATAAATCTTCATAGTCTCGCCTTCTACAGATTCCCAAGGAGAATTAATTTCAAACTTTCGTGCATCATTATTGAGTCGATCCTTATGCCAGCCAACGGATCTGTTAACATGCAAATCGTTGTGTCCAATGAATTCTACCGGTTCGCTGATCAGGTTTTGGATGTGGGTTTCCAACCCTTTTGACCAAACCAACTCCTTAAGCTCTGCTAGGCTATCTTCTTGTATCCAATCTGGCTTGGCTCTACCGCCAGCATTTCGAAAACCATTGCCATCTTGGAAATATGATGTTGCGAGTGATCGCATGGTGCCGATCTCTTCAGAGGAAAATACCCCGGGTACAATTTTATACCCATCTTGCAGAAATGCAGGATCCATTTATTTCCTCAATGAGTTTCTCTTAGATTGTTCTCTTCCCAAACAAACACGAGGACCACCAGAGCCCATAGCCTTTTCGATGTCTCGGATTCCCTTAACCAGTTTCATGAAGCCCTGCGGCTCTACAGAAGCCATCTGATCACTCCCCCACATTGTCCGATCTAGAGTAATGTGGCGCTCTACCCAGGTACACCCCATGGCCACAGATGCGAAAGTGGTTACAAGTCCATATTCATGACCACTGTACCCTATCTCTTTGTCAGCCCATTTCTGCTGCAGCCAGTTAATATAGTTTAAATTTAACTCTTCGACCGGGGAAGGGTAAGTCGAATTGGTATGCATGATAACGTCTGGATTGCACGCCTCTATGCAAGCGTCTATTTCTTCTTCCGTGCTCATCCCCGTAGAGATTATAAGAAGATCACAATTTGCTCGCGCGTGGCGGCAGAGATCGAGATCTGTAATGAGCGCTGAGCCAATTTTCATTGCATTTGTGTATTCTTTCATAAAATCAACTGAGGGTTTATCCCAGACTGACGAAAACAGCTCAATTGGCTTATCTCTAACATACTCGTAGAGTTCGTCATATTGTTCTTTTTCAAACTCGATTCTCTTTTTGTAATCAATATACCTCATCTCTCCCCATGGAGTATCCCTCATCTTATCCTTCTGGTGTTCCGGAACGCATATATCGGGAGTCCTCTTTTGGAACTTGGCGTAATCGCAGCCTGCGATCAGAGAGGCATCAATCAGTCTCTTGGCTTTGTCGACATCGCCGTTGTGATTAATGCCAATTTCAGCTATTATTTTTGTTTTTTGCATTATAGGTTTCTAAATCCTCTAAAGTATCAATATCGATCACATCATCAATTGGATAGAATAATGTTTCTTTATTGTACAGGTTGTTGTTAAGATTATTAATTTCTTTTTTATTAGCCACAAATACGTAGTGACTAATTTCAAAACATTCTGGATAGTCTTGTCTTCTATATAAATCATGCTTTATTATTTGCCGACCATGCAATCCGTTCTTATACATCATCAAATAAGGTGAAGTTTTTAGTTTTTTACTGCATAGCAAAGACTTGCCATCGTTATCTTCATAGAACTTAATTGCACTTAGAATTTTATCCCAAGTTCTTTCCGGGTAGGTTAAATACAGCATAAGGATATAGTCTGTCTCGATCAAAGACTTAACCTCTTGAACTATGTTTTTTGTGGGAGCTGTGTCGGTTGCCGACTCTTCAGATCTATGATATACATTAATCTGCTGTTGTTTGCACCTTTCTATTATCACCTCATCGTCTGTCGCGACAAGAATATTTTTCCTATACTGATGGGGTATTGAGTTTATAGTGTGGCTGAACAGCGTTCTGTTTTTAAAAGGAACTCCCTTAGATCCCTTCCTACAGGGAATAAGAATTGTAAAATTTTTTAGAACCTTACTCACGATATATCCAAAGAAGTATCTTGAGGAACAACGAATGGCAACTCTTTTATGCTTATTTTTCCGACGTCTGGTTTACGACGAACGGCTAAATCATAAACTGTTTTTCTCTCGGTTCCGACGTGTACTATACCACACTTTTTAGACAAAATTTCATTTGAGATTAGTGGAGCTATTATATCAACATAATCTCTGCTGGTGTACTGGTCGACAAATGCCCTTTCATAGGGAAACTGTTTCGGACAAAAGGTTGTTCTTATAACCAATGAGTTGTCATATGTTCTCACAATTAATTCAGCTGCAGCTTTCGTCATCGCATATCTGTTTATAGGACTCAGAGGGTCAGTTGTTTTGTACGTACCCTTAGAGCCATCAAAGACGTAATCTGTCGAAATAAAAACAATTCTTTTATTATGCTGCGCGCATGCCGATACCACATTGGAAGTTCCAACAACGTTAACTTCTATAGCTTTAGTGGGATCTCGCTCTATTCCAGCAACGTCGGTCAAAGCTGCACAGTGAACAACTGTTGAAATCTCTGTAGAGGTAACTGCTTTTTCAACTTTATCTTTGCAGGTTATATCACACTCTCTAGAGGTTGGCGATATATAAGAAATTCTCTGCTTTGACCATTCCTCTTGTAGGTTTTTTCCTAATAATCCAGAGCCTCCCAATAATAGGATAGGATCTAGAACCATTTATATAGACCCGTGGTGTGGATGGGGTTCCACCCTAGTGTTCGAAGCTTTTCAGCACTTATCGAATATTTCAAGTCTTGTCCCCATCGATTTTCAACAAACTTTAGTGACTCTCTTGTATTGCCAGTCCATTCTAATACAATATCAACTACTTCAAGATTCGTCATATGATTCTCTGCGGCAATGTTATATGTCTCGTTAACAACTCCAGCATCAATAATCTTGAAAATGCCATCTACATTATCTTTAACGTATGTCCAGTCTCTTATGTAACTTCCATCGCCATGAATTGGTATTTTCTTTCCGTTAGCCAAGGATGATAAGCACTTTGGAAGCAGCTTTTCTTCGTATTGTCTCGGGCCATAATTATTAGCGCTTCGAGTAATGATATAATCAATTCCGTATGTCCGAGCATACGAGGTTACCAACATCTCAGCAGCTGCTTTTGTTGCCGAATACGGGTTAGACGGTGTAAGTTTGTCCTCTTCTATAAACATGCCTTCTAGGCGATCTCCATAAACTTCATCAGTGCTGATCTGAACAAACAAGGGGCGATCGTACTCTTCTTTGCCGCGCACTAGCTCTAGAAGGTTATGCACTCCTTGTACATTACTTTTAAGAAAAACGCCGGAGCTTTTTATAGAATTGTCTACGTGACTTTCTGCAGCGAAATTTACTAGCACATCACATGTCGGGAGATGATCTAGATCACATATATCTCTTCTTACAAGCGTATAATTTGGATGCTTATCCCATGGTAACTGCTCAGAAGCAGCATACCCCATCTTGTCCACATCAATTACGATGTAACCTAACTTAAGTGCTTTTTCAACAAAGTGCGATCCTATGAAGCCACGACCGCCAGTTACTAGAAGTTTCATTTTTCCTCCGTGCTAAAAAATATTGGATTTTGATTATACTCTCTGAGTGATTTAGCCTTCATATCTTTATCACTAATAATCGCATTAGATGGAAGTGTTTTGTACTTTATCGCTATATCTGCATCATATAGACTGATTCCACCCTCGCCCATAGGATTGTATACAGCTGTACATTTATACATCACAAACGAGTCCTCTAAAGCCTCAAACCCATGTGCATACCCAGGGGGTACCCAAAGTATTTTATTATTTTCATCGCTTATTTCGAACTCTTCATAACAACCATAAGTCGCAGATCCATGACGTAGATCTACTATGTAATCTATTATTGAACCTTTCAGAACGTGTACTAGTTTCCCCATTGGAGCATCCCATTGATAGTGAAGACCTCGAATAGTCCCCTTATAGGAAAAAGATACATTGTCTTGTACAAATACTTCTTCCAATTCGGTGGCAATAGGGTGTGAGTAGCTTTCGTAAAAATATCCACGTAAATCATGATATTTTTTAAGATCAAAAACTTTATAATCTTTCATTGCTTCTCTCGCAATACAAACTAAAAAACTATTGGATATACTTTAGAGTTCCATATTTTTCCGAATAGAATATGATCGCTCATCATCTGCGAGTCCCACTTTCCCTCTTTTATCAAGGAGGGAGATTCGTCATGATAAAAATATATGTCTTTTCCAAAATAAAAACATGTGCATCTCTGTGATACAGCCCGCAAACATATATCAACATCTTGAAAATTCTTCGCAAGACTAGGGTTTAAGCCGCCTAACTCAATAAACTTATCCAGATTCCACATCTGTAACGCACCGGTTACAAAATTAGATCCCCTGTTACAATTCACGCGGGGATCAGAGGGATCCGAAAACCTTTTATAGTGGATTGGTGTACAGCTCAGCTTGCCGGGGACGGTCGTGTGAACCCATGCATCACCCCCAAACTGGACTGTCTCTCTCCACCGCCCATCAGTCATGTGAGGAAAATTATTAGTTATATTCTCGCTGTCCGTATTACCGTCTAGCGACATTGATTGAGGAGGGTATAGAAGCTTTGCCCCGGAAACACTAGCATTATTAGATCTATGTAGGCTGATAAACTTTTCAAGCGCCTTCTGGTTCGGGACCCACAGATCGGAGTTCCATAATAGAATCTCCTTATTTCCTAACGAAGAGCATATCTTGGCTGCAATGTTATTTAGCATTGAAAAATTGAAACCCTTTTCGTTATCAACGCGTAAATAATTAAAAT
>Ga0208794_1001114_pt1 | contig 12963 bp, 24 predicted proteins | sample 32_taG_FD_184106 | JGI IMG/M metagenome (GOLD analysis project Ga0208794, IMG submission 184106) | Marine viral communities from the Gulf of Mexico - 32_GoM_OMZ_CsCl metaG (SPAdes) (version 2) | ecosystem: Environmental > Aquatic > Marine > Oceanic | place: Atlantic Ocean: Gulf of Mexico... | reverse complement strand
AGTTTCAACAATTGGTTCTTTCGCGACTTTGATAAGTTCTTTGACTGCTTCATGCCCAGCTTGGATTATACTCTTTTTCGTTTCCTTGACGTTCATACTTAATTACAATATCATTTGATTTCATACAATATAACCTCTGGTTATCAACTAAAAAGTCAAATTCACCAAAGGGTTTATATCCCACAAGGTCTCCCTCGTGTATTCCTAGCGCTTCTAATGAACTATTACCATATTTTAATACACCAATAAGGCTTTGCTCTAAAGAAGCGTTTGTATTATCATTATTTTTTATAGGATTTATAAAGCATCTGTCACCAAATGATTGCCATTTGTTTTTATTTTTGTATAAATATATTTGATCTAATTGAACAAAATATAAATTATCTTTAAAATATGCTCTACTATTTTTTTCATTACCTCTAATATCATAAAATCTTCTAAATACATTGTGATGTATCATTACTAAATCACCAGTTTTTATAGAAGTTTTATATGCTAAAGGTATTGCAATAACTTTACCTATATTATTAACAGATTTATAGCTTTCTATTTTTGTGTTTATTATTAAGCTTTTGTCACCAACTTTAACTTCATTATTGTATCTGTCACCATACGGCTCAACAATAAAATCAAATAAACTATTCATTAATACTCTAAATCGTATTCAACAGATATTGCCATGTTAGAGTTAAACTTCTTCCACGGCAATACCTCATTGTTTTTTTTGATGAAAATATTATAAGAATTATCTGATTCTTCAAAAATTACGTGTGATATAGTATGACCACCGTAAACTGATTGACCAACCGAATAATGCATTGCATCTGTTTTATAATCAGAACCAATGCTGATTTTTCTTATAATTGAAGACATTATTCCTTTACCTCTTCAGCTTCTTCAACAATTTCTTCATAAGTACCGTCAGCTAAATTAATATTAACTGATCCATACTCTTTTTCAAGTTCTTTTTTGTAATCTTCTGTTTCTTTGTTAGCTTTGTGAAACTCAGCTAATATAACAGATTTGTTTACTTCTAAAGCACCTAAGTCAGTAACATGCTTACTTAGTGTTTGTTGTAATTCTTGAATCTTTTTTAATTGATCTTCTGTAATTTTTTTACTCATTGTGATTTAATTTAATTGTTTTTAATTATTTAACTATTTATATAGTTACAGGTTTTATTTATTTTTTAAATATACTAGTAACCTTTTCTCCACTTCGTCCGCCGAAGTAGGCCAAAACTACAGCCATCATAACTTTTTCAAATGTATCATTCCATACTTCATTTATATGAAAAGGTATAGCGTCTACACTGTCAAGTATTCCTGCTAGTGAAAATATAACAATACACCATACTAAAACCAGCGGGCGTACGTTTTTAGAAAGCCATGAGTCTGAATTAGCATCGGCTTGCCATCTGGAAGTTATTGCTTCCATTTCTTTATTTTGTTGCTCGTATATTAATTGTTGTAATTTAATTTTGTCATCAGAGCTTACGTCTGATTTACCTATAGCTGCTATAGCTTCTCCTGGCGATGTTACTCCTTTTAGTACGTTCCCTAATGCAGGGTTTACTATTGAAGCAGCGCCAAATAAAAGTTTACCTACAGTACTTTCTGCGAATTTCTTTTTAGGTTTTGACATATTACTTTGGTGTTTTACTCCAAGCTTCAGCTTCCCAAGCTAAGTTTGGCGAGCCTTCTTCCATATCAGCTCTTGAATATTTTTTACCTTTCCAATACACATAATTATCATCATAATCAAGATCACCTCTTTTCATTTGATTAAGATGAACTTTTTCATGAGTAATAACTCTATGTTGTTCGTTTGGTTGAACATCTTTGTCTATTAAAATACTACCGTTTCTATCTGCCTTACCAACAACACCTTCTTCTAAATCTACTGTATAGATAGGTGTGTTATCGATAGGAAATGGTGGTTTAATTTTAAAAGCCATTATTTTTTTGGAAACATTTTGTTTAAAAAAGTTTTTCGGCCTTCGCAACCACAGGGTACGTTAAGACCCTGTGATACTGCGTCAACCATTTTTTTGATACCAGTAGCTTTAGTAAACTTTTCTATATCGTCTCCTAAACCTCTAGATTTCATTACGACCAAACGATATTTGATACTGTAATTCCTGATGGAAGCTGAACTTTAGCTTTTACACCACCTGGATTAGCTGTTAATGCATAATTAATTGCATCTCTTACTGATGGAGTAGTTCCTACTGAACCGTGAGTAATTGTACACTCATCGATTACACCACCGTTAAATTTAACCACTGTTGTAGTTGCAGAAGCTGCGTCAACACCTACGACGTTGTCAACTCCGATTAATACATTTCCACCATCAAGACCTGATCCTGATGAATAGATTTCGATAAACTTTGCCATAATTTTGATTTTTGATTTTTGTTAATGTTAATGTTAATGTTTATATGGTTGAGTTTTATACAGACTCTACTGTTTATTTTTTGTGGCCCATACCATAAGGACTACCACCAAATTTTTTCATATACTTTTTTTCTTTCTTTTCAAGCTTGTCTTCAACCCTACCTAGCGTTTTATAATCTTTGTCATAATTACCACTAGTATATTCGTTTTGACCATAACCTTCTACAACAGATTCATATAATCCTTTATGTTTTTCAGATAATTTATTTATCTTTTTTTTTAACCTGTTTTTTTTAAAGTCTTCAGGCATCATTAAAGGCACTTTCATTTTGTTAGGATTACCTTTACCACCATCAGCTTTACTTGCATGTACAGCTTTTTGTTGCTCGTAACTTGCATAACCATTTAATGGTGTTGGCATTTTAGGACCTTTGCTGTATGAAGCTTCCATTGGTGAATTATCTTTCATTTCTGGAGCAGCTTCTATAGCTTTTTTAAGATGATCTGGTAGTTTATGTTGATTACCTCTTAATTGTTTATCTAATGGACCTCTACTTGCTCCACCCATTTTATATGGAGTACCTAAGTTCAACATTGATTTACTAGCTTTAGCCATAGACTTACTAGCATTCATAGGTGTTTTCATAGACACACTTGCTCTTTTGTCAACGGGCATGTCGTCCATTAAGTTCTTTTTTTCTTGTTTTGCTGATTCTGCCATTTTATCTTGATTTTGAGTGTTTAGACATCCATGATCCACCTTTGTGATCTGCGATATTATTTTCTAAATAATGTAATCTAGCTTTACCGCTTAGATTTTTATTGTACGCCATTTTAGCGTCATATTTTTCATCTTGTTTTTTTGAATAAGCCATTTTTTTATTTTTAACTGTTAGCATGATAAGCTGATAACATTTTTTTAGCATCAGCTTCTGATTTAAAACCGCTTCTCCAAACAGGATAACCAGCTTTTTTATTATTTAGTATAACCCATTGGTCACCTCTTTTTCTTACACAACCTTCTCCACCGCAACCTAGTTTAGACATAGGTGAATCATTATTTATGTTTATTCTTTTTCCAGCAACACCTTTTACAGCTTTTTCTTGAGCTTTTTTAGGAGGTTCTGGATTATAAGTTTTAAGTTTATTTAAAGCACTAGCTTTATTATCAACAGGCATTTCATTTAATAAATTAGATTTATGCTCTGTAGCGTGTCTTGACATCCAACTTTGATTCATAATTATAATTTTAACTTAACGCAACTAAATTTTCTACACCACCTTCTGTTCCTGTAGCATACACTTGTACAACACTTACTGGTAATATTGTTCCTTTAACTGGATTGTGAAACGTTATAGCTTCATTATTTACAGTATGAACTTTTATTTTTGAACTAGCAGCGTATGTATATGTTAATGTAGCGTCTGCAGCAATTGTATCAGCAGAAGCTAATACATAGTTGCTTGCATCTGTTACAGAAGCAATTGCTAAACCAGATGTAGGTAAACCAGTACCTTTTACTATCATACCCGCTTTAATAAGTGGGTTAGGAGATTTTAAACTCACGTTAGTTGAGTTGTTTACAGCATTATTATCTGTAGTTGTTGTTACAGGTAATGAAGCTGGAGAGTCACCTATATATATGTTATATTGTTTCCAATCACCTTGAGGTGTTTCAGATTTAGTTCTACCATCAATAAGCAAAGTATCACTAACTGAAGGTGATACCGCAGAACTATATGCTTCTGTGTAATAATTTCTAATCATTTTTTTTATTTTTTATTTTTATGTTTATTACAGAAATTTCTTGCAGCTTCTACACTACCAAATCCCCATTTTTTTAAAGCCATTGCTTTTTTAGTTGGCTCACCGTTTGCTTCTTTCATAGCACCTTTCATACCGGCAAATCTACATGCAAAAGATACTCTACGCTTACCAGTACCAGATGTTTGTCTACTACCTAGTTTTTTACCAGTTTCTTTAGTGTATTCTGATCGCATTTTACGATTTTGTTTTTCGTATGCTTTTTCTTTAATATTGTTAGGTGATTTCATATTATTCTCCACATTTTTTAGATGGATCATCAACTCTTCTCCAATCTTCTTTTTCAAACCAATCCCGTAATGTAGCACCTTTTTTACGAGCACCTTTTACATTTGTTTTTGATGATCTTTTATATTTACCTTTTGAACCAGCAGATTTTTTAGCTCTTACTAATTCGTCTTTTTTTTCTTTTGATAAACTATCAATTTTATCTTTTGGTAAACAAGTTTTTGTTGTACCACCACCTTTTTGTTTTGTTGCAGGTGAACTTGAAGCTTTTACACAACTACCTTTAGAAAATTCAGTAGTACCTGGTTTTCTTTTATAACCTTTCCAACATGAAAGAGGATTACTAGGCTGTATGTAAGGCATTTGTTTTTTGTTTATAATATTCGTATAATTTTAAACCTAGATCTTTACCGGCTTTACTATCAGAAGCATAATGTAACCTACCTACATTTCTACTATATGATATATTTTCACTAGCTTTCATTAACTTATTTCTTAATTGAGGATATATATCACTTAAAACTAGTGCGATTAATAATCCTTGTGCTGAATGACCTGATGGATAAGCTTTTGTTTTTGCAGATGATAAATCTGTAACATCTAAATCTATATTATAGTTTTTAGCTATTTCTGCAGGTCTTGTTCTATTATGATATGTTTTTAAATCTAAAATAGGTTTTCTTGACTCATTAATTAATCCTTTAACTAAATCTTTTGGAAACTTATAACCATTACCTTCTATTACATTTTTAAAAACATTATAAGCATCATCATAGTAATTTACAAACTTTTCATTTAATTCTAATGAATCAATATCTTTTATTTCTTTTAATGTTGTTAAAGAATTATCTGATGGTGGTTTTTGATTTTTAAATTGAATTAAATTAAAATCATCAAAAAAACTCATTTTTTCTTTGATTTACCCATTTTACCTGGGCCACCAGCTTTTGTACATCTTACACCCCAACCTGAAGCATAAGCACTAGGCCAAACATCAAATTTCTTTTTTGCAGCAGCTTTGCATGCTGGACTTATTTTACCTTTTAAAGGTTGTTTAGGTTTTATTGCCATTATATTACTACGTATTTAGTTATACCATTTTCACGATATGCTTTTAAACATCTATTTCTATTTACATCTTCAGATACATAACTCACGTGTACCCAGTCTGGATTTTGATCAGTTCCAAATTCCCATATCATTTGATCATAATTTAAGTTAGCTTTAATCCAATTAAACATCTCTGCATTAGAAGCATGACCGTATGTATCGTCAATATCAATTGCACAACCGATACAATGTTGAGAAGATTTACTTCCGCCAATTGCAGAATTTAATTCTGGTGAGCGATAGAAACTATTAATAGCTATTGGACCAGCTACAAATGTTCGTAATGGTTCAAAAACTTTTTCAGCAATAGTTTTCATGTTTATTAAATCTTGCTCCCTGGGAATATTATCAATACCTAACCGAGTAGCAGTGTTTGATTTAATAGCTTCTTTAAGCGAGATATGTTCACTTATTCTATCACTCATTGTAATATATTTTTTACTTAGCTCTTTGCGTTATAGGACCAGCTTTGTAAACAGGCATATCTTTAGATACTTGCATTGGATCCATACCATATCTTGGATTACCTTTTTTTAAGTTTGAAGGCTGATGAGGTCCACTCCATACAGCTTCAGCACCTACGTCTTTTGGATTTTTTATCATAATATTAATTATTTAAAATCTCTTTTATTGAGATAATTTATAAATTTTTTATTAGTTCTTAAAAACTTTTTATGTTCAGGATCAGCAACGTTATGGTAATCAGTTTCATCAATAAGTTGATCTTTTTGACTAATAAATTTTTTTGGTAAACGTAAAGTATCAGTTTCTCTCATTGGCCCATAATCACTTGGTTCATTTACTACATAAGCTCCTTTATCATCCACTTTAATAGCACCCATATCTTGTAGATCTTGCACACCTTCTAAAGGTATTTCATAACCTTTTCTTTTTGGCTCACCACCAATAATTGATAATGGTTGATTAGGTGTTGGTATAGGTTGAGCTAAGTTGCGTTTAGCAATCATTTGCTCAGCTAAATCTTCACCTTGATATAGTTGATTACCTAAATCTTGTAATTTAAGATTTTGCTTTATATTACCAGCTATGTTGCCTGGCATTGGTGGAAACATTTTCATAGCTATTTCTTTTTAGCTTCTAGCTTTTTAATAATGCTTTTTAATTTAGCTATTTTTGCATCAATAGCAGAGTGATCAACTTTAACCACTTCTTCTTTTTTAGATTTCTTTGCCATAATTATTGTTTTTATCTTTGTTAGCATGTTTAATTGATGTTTGTAAAACTTTATCAATATATGTTTTACCTTTCATTATAGTGTTTCTATGTAAACTAATTGGTATATTTTCTTTACCAAGCATAATACGGTACATCCTACTTATTAGTTGCTTACACTTAAATGAAACTTTATAGATATTGTACTTTTGAGTTGTATGGTTTCGTTTTCTCCAAACCGTAATCCAACCTTCTTTAAGTAATCTGTTCCAGCGTCTATTATCCCAACTATAAGAATAAGTACCGATTTTAAAATCTTGTTTTGTAAAAAGATCTATACAGTCTAAGTATATTAAAAGTTCAAGTTCTGCATCAGTTAAACCGTTATTTTTACAAGCCCATTTACGAATTATTCTATAATGTTTTAATAGACTTAACTCTTTAATGTCACTTGCTTCTAACCTCATAACACAACAACAACACTATTCATGTTAACTACTGTATGTATATCTTTTTTAATTTCAATTTGATGTGAATTATTTTTATCAAAATATATTACATCATTTTCTTTTATGCCTACAACTTCACTACCTGCAGATATAACAATACCTTCTTGATATCTTATATCTTCTCTTTGTTTTTCACCTAAAAGCAAACCACCTTTAGTTTCTGAAATACCTTGTTTAGTTACATTTACTATTAAATTTTTACCTATTGCTTTCATCTCCAACTCTTAAATTATTAATTACACAATCGGTTGATAAAATAGTAGTAGCAACTGAAGCAGCATTTTGTAATGCACTTTTTGTCACGAGCAATGGATCAATAATACCATGCTCAATCATATTTACTGTATCTCCTGTAACCACGTCAAGTCCTTCACCTTCTGCTGCATTAATTCTAGCTTCTGGAATACCAGCGTTTTCTAGAATTTTATTAAATGGTGCTTCAATAGCTTTTAATAAAGCTTTTTCACCTGGTGAACCATATTGACAATTATCAGCTGCATTTAAAAGAGCAATACCACCGCCTGGAACAATACCTTGTTTTATAGCGGCTTTTGTAGCACATATAGCATCTTCAACTCTAGCTTGTTTTTCTTTTAATTCTACTTCTGAATTTGCACCAACTTTAACGATAGCTACTAACGCTGATAGTCTAGCTAATCTTTTTTCAAGCTTTTGAACCAAACCTGGATCTTTAGCTTTTTTTAATTGCTTTTCTAAATCAACTATTACGTCTTGCACAGCTTCTGAGGTTTCTCCTAGTTGTAATATAGTTTCATGTTCGTCTGTAACACTTTTTAGGCATTCGCCCAAATGCTCTGGACCAATTAAATCTATATCATCACCCAAGTCCTCATTTATAATAGTTGCACCCGTAAGCAAAGCTAAATCATCTAATGTTTCTTTTTTACTTACACCATAAATAGGTGCATCAATTACATTTACTTTTATATTACCTTTAATTTTATTCATTGCTAAAGCAGACATAACTTGTCTATCTACATCAGCAATAATAAGTAAAGATCTTTTTTGTTTTATTGCATATTCTAAAACACTTTGTATTTTTCTAACATTTTCAATTTCTGACTCAACTAATAAAACTAATGGTTTATCTAGCTCTGCAGTTTTTTTATCTTGATTAGTTACAAAGTGTATATTTTTTAAACCTCTTTCATATGGAACACCATCAATGAGTTCATATGTGGTTTGAGGTAAGTCAGTTGGTTCTAAAACAACTACACCGTTGTTTCCTACTGCTCTAAAAGCATCTGCTATTATTTTACCAAGCTCAGGATCGTTGTTTGTAGAAATAGTTGCAACTTGATCAATCATATCACCAGTAACTGGTATTGATATTCTTTCTAAGTATTCAATAACTTTTTTAGTTGCTTTTTCTATTCCTTGTTTTATTCCTCTTATAGAATCTTCAGGATGTTCTTTATAAGCTTCTTCTAAAATAGCATGTGCTAGTACTGTTGCTGTTGTAGTACCATCACCTGCTTCTTTTACTGTTTTTCTAGCAGCTTCTTTTAATAATGTTGCACCCATGTTTTCTACAGGATCTAACAATGTTACAGCTTCCGCTACAGTAACTCCATCTTTTGTAATAATTGGTTTACCAGTATTATCTTCTAATATAACACACTTACCGCTAGCTCCTAATGTGGAGCTAACAGCTTGTGTAAGTTTTGTAATACCAGCAAACACTTTGTTTTTAGCATCTGAACCGAAGTTTAAATGCTTTACAATTGCATTTGACATAATTTAATTTAATTTAATTTAATTGAAAAGTATTATTTAAAAGTTTTAACTACCTTTGGTCCTTTTAGAAAATCTACTTTTTTAGCATAATGCTCAATGCTACCGTCAATAGCAGCTTCAGCACCTTTTATAGTTTCTCTTCTAGTGACATCATACCATTTATCACAGCATGTATCTTCTTCTGGATTACAGTCACAATTTATGTCTTTGTACTCTGTTTGATAAAATCCATTTGGTAGTTGTACAATCCTCCAGTTTTTCTTTTCTGAAAGGTGTTTCCAAAATTTAATTTGGTCTTCGGAAATTTGTGGTTGACTATTCCACGTATTAGTCTTGTAATAAAAATACGTCATTGTTTTGGTTTTAGGTTAAACGTTATTTTGGTATATCACTAAGTGATATAGGTTTTAATTATACTATCACTTGTTTTTTTTAAAACTTACACTATTCTGACTCTTCAACCGGTTCTTCTACTGGTGGAACTGGTGGATTTTGCCAAGTAAAGTATAAATCTTCATTTACTGGAGTAATTTGAAGATTAATATTATCTTCAATAGATTTAGCCATTTGTGCTACATCTAATACATCTTCAAGCCATCCGATAACTACGTTTTCAAACGCTTCTGAATCTTCGTAAGGCACGAAAGGTTCTCCAGCTTTATAAGTAAAGCTTTGAGCTCCAATAATTGTATCTGAATATTTTACACCACTGACTTCTTCAGATCCTGAATATCTCCAGTGTACTGTGTAAATTACATTTTGCTCACCTTCTGCTTGTATGTGAGCGTTCATTTGTGGAATATCCCACTTGTAAGTAATTGCCATTTTTAATTATTTATTTGTGTTTTTAATGTTTGTATTTCTGCTTCTAATTCTTGTATTGCTCCTATTAATAATGGTACTAATTTACCTTCATCAATACCTTGATATTTAGGTGTGCCATCATCTCTTAATCCATCTTTTTCACCATTTACAGCTTCAGGTACAACTTCTGCTACTTCATGAGCAATAAGACCATCAACTGTATTTTCATGACCAATAAAATTAAATCTACTTGGTTTTAATTGTTTAACACGATCTATCGCATTAGACATTGGTATAATATTTTCTTTTAATCTATAATCAGAAGAGGTTAAATATTGTGTACTTGAACCTGTTGTAACAACTGAACCTGTTTGAGTTGCACCGTACCACCAATCAACATATGATGGTGATGTACTTGCACCGGTTAGTATTACTTTCATTACTCCATAAGAACCATTTGTATCTGTATAATCTGCATACAAACTATAACTTGTTGAGAATGAATTTTGTATTTCTAAAGCAGCAAAACCAGATGGAGTTACATTAACACCACAATAAGTACTATCTATTTTTGTACTTGTATATCCTTCACCAACTTGTAAACTACTTCCATTTGTAGCACCTTCTAAAGCTCTATATCCTGTAAAATATATTCTGTTATTTCCACCTCTTAAATCTATACCTTTACTATTACCTTCAATAGTTAATGCATGTGTAGGTGTTGTTGTTCCGATTGCTACATCACCATCAACCCAAATTGAGCTATCTAATTGTAATTTTCCTAAATTACTTATTTTAGCTACATGACTTCCGCTATTTACATTTTTTATTATAAATGCATCTCTTTCTACTGTGTTTCCTAATCCATCAGTAGAGTGAGTTTCAATTGCCATAGATTCTGCATATAATCCAGAACCATTATCTTGATAACCTAATAACACTCTACGACCACCCGGAAAATTTAATATGTTCGGTGTTGCAGTTGCGCCAAATAAACCATCAGGTGTATAACTTGTGTTATAACCGCCTCCCTCTAAGGAAAATCCTCCTTCTGACCTAAGCTTCCTATTAGCAATTGGTACAAAGCTATTTAAAAGAATTTCCCCTGCAGATGTTATACGCATTTTTTCTGATAGTGTTCCTGAATTATTAGTTGAAAAAGTTAAATCTGCATTTCTTGCCGATACATCAGTCCATATACTTTTAATTGATGTGCCATAAACAGATGTTGTTCCTGTATAATAACCACCCATATTTATTAAGCCAAAAGTATCATTATCAGCAGGGCTTGTTGTAAAATGTAGCAAATCTATTTGAGCACCACCTGCACCTGTATTTGTTGATTCTACTCTTATTGCATCTCCAGTTCCTTTTATTGTTAACAAAGCACCAGGAGAAGTTGTTCCAATTCCTACGTTGCCTGTACTAGATTTTACTACCATTCTATATTGAGCAGCAGTACTATCATAAACATAAAACCCAGAAGAATATGTATCTGTACCAATTTGAAATGTAGGAGTATTTGTGAAGTTTACGTTCTGATGATAACTCGAGGTCATCCTTAATGTTCCATTAACATCTAATTTATAGCTAGGCGAGGTGTATCCAATTCCAACGTTTCCATTTGATCCTAAAATACGCATCCTTTCAGTTCCATTACCATACCAAATATGATCATAAGCACTATAACTAGCACTAGCCCAGTTATTGTTATTTGCGCTTACAAACCTTATATTAGTTGAACCATTTCCATCAGCTGTTACCGCTGAATTCATAAATGCTAAAGCGGTCTGCCCATTCCCAGTAACGTTTACTTGTAATTTATAAGAAGGAGATGTCGTTCCAATTCCTACATTTCTAAGTTCATCAATAAACATTGAAGAAGCTCTTGAACCACCACTTCGTGTTTGAAAATCTAAACTTGTATCTCCGTTTGCCGTTAAGTTTACAATATCAGAGATTATAGCAGTTCTTTGGTTAGAGAGGTAAATATATCCTTTATCGTTGTAGCTTGTACCACTATTAATAAATAAATCTCCACCTTGTACTTCTACATCTCCTCCTGAAGTTATACGCATTCTTTCTGTATTGTTAGTACCAAATATCATAAGTGTATTTGACCTATTATATACATATGCACCTGAAGAATTTTGTATTAAGTCAAAACTTGTAGAACCATAAGTAGTTCCGTGTCCTGATATTTGAACAACTCCCGCTCCATTTGTTCCACCCCTTACACCTATTTCTGCAATACCATTAGCACCATCATTACGAACATCAAGTTCTACAGAAGGGTTTGTCGTTCCAATTCCTACGTTTCCCCTATTATCTATACGCATAACCTCATCAAAGCTATCGGTGGTATATTTTCTTACATTAAAGGCAAGTTCCCCATACAATATATTATCTTGACCACTAATTCCTTCAATTCCCGCTGTTTTTGTTCCGCTTGTCGAATACCAAACTATACTTGATGAATCCCCTATTGCTCCTGTACCTGTTAAATTAAATCTTAATAAATCGTAATTTTCTGCACTTGAACCTGATTTTGCTTGTTGTATATGTAATTTATTAGAAGGAGCAGCTCCAATTCCTACATTACCTGATGAACCATCAAACATTGCTATTAATCCTGTTTTACCATCACCAACTCTAAAATCTCTAAAGTAAGTTGTGCTACCTTGATAGCCAGTATAATTAATCCATATATCTGTATTATCTACATTTTGATTATATCCCGCTTGTATTTGATTGCTTATTATTCTAGTAACACCACCACTAACTCTAACATCACCTTGAGAATTTACACCAGCAGAATCAACAGTCATTTGTAAACCACCACTAATACCAAAATTAATATTACCTTCATATGAAGTCATATATATAGGTCGATTAGCGTCACCCTCAAATCTATAATTAGAACCATCCCATAGTCCCATGTTAAATTGATTAGTACCGTCAATCATTCTAAATCTAGCACCAGATTTTTGAATATCAAGATTTTGTCCAGGCGCACCACCAATACCAATATTTCCTGAAAAAGTTGCATCACCCCCACCAGCAATAACTAATCTATCACCTACACCATTTTTTGTAATTATAAATTCATCATTACTTGTACTTCTAACTCTATAAATTGCAGAAGCATTTAAAGCTAATT
>Ga0208794_1001107_pt1 | contig 13061 bp, 16 predicted proteins | sample 32_taG_FD_184106 | JGI IMG/M metagenome (GOLD analysis project Ga0208794, IMG submission 184106) | Marine viral communities from the Gulf of Mexico - 32_GoM_OMZ_CsCl metaG (SPAdes) (version 2) | ecosystem: Environmental > Aquatic > Marine > Oceanic | place: Atlantic Ocean: Gulf of Mexico... | reverse complement strand
CCACGCCAGGAAGATGGCCCGGAACTTATTAACGCCAGAAACGGCCGTTTGCCAGAATTGGTGGTAATGCGTCCCGTTACCGTCTGCCGAACTGATAACAAATAATTTACCACCATTGTCGATGGTCGGTTTGGCAGCAGCGAATAATTGATTATTCCATTGCATAAACGCATACTCATCCAGGATGATGAGTGCTGCCGTAAATGAACGCCCGGCCTTTTGTGTCGCTGGCAGTGAACGAATCCGGCTCCCGTTCTCCCAAACGACCTGCGTCAAATTTTGCCGTTTGATTTTGGGCATCTTCTTATGGTCGGCATGGTTCTCGTACAGGAAGATAATGCGCCGGATTAGCTCAGTCGCTTCCGTCAATCCCTGCGAGAAAACCAGCACCGGTTGTCGCGGTTTTGACAAGCACAGCCGTAAAGCAAAAAGGCAAGCCAGCCAGGATATACCCAACTGCCTCGCCTTGAGAATGACCAGCAAATCCTCATCCGTCATTGCCTGGGCGACTTCCTTTTGCGCTTCCCACAACTCAAACGCCCGTTGCCCATCCCCCTCCTCATCATGTGGCACCTCAATAAAGGTGCGTCTGGCGAACTCCGCCATATCGGGAGCTCGATAACGCAGGCGACGTCGTTTGCGTAATTCAAGCTCTGCTGCTGCCCGAAAGGAGATGGTGGCTTGTTTCATTTAATCGCTACGCACAAAACCAAAATCTTTAATCACATCGCGGATTGGCCCCCAGGACTCAGATGTAGCCAGAACACCCCTTCCATCCGACAGCACATAATTCCTTCCTTTTTTGCCTGCCCGAACTCGCGTTCCTCTTTTTGGTGTGCTTTCTGCGATGCGTTTGTTGTAAGTTACACCAGCACGATACGGTTTGCCGTTTGGCATCCGACCGCGAGAGCGACTCTGGCTATGTCGCTGCCCTGCCGGAACAACACTCCCGGCTAATTGGGATGGTGACTTACGTCCGCCACCTCCACGAACTTTGCCACCACGCATCCCATGAGACGCCTGATTATGCTTACCATGTTTTAAATTCGTTAGCCATTCTTGAAAATCACTCATTTTTGCCTTCCACTATTTTCTCTAGCTCTTCATCGCTTAAATTTGACAAATCGACCGAATGGTCGATTCTCTTGGGAGCGTCCAATCCAGTCAAGTCGGCCCGACGTTTCATAATGCGTAAAATCCGGTCAACTGCGCCCTGATGCCCATTGATGGCCTGCGACCACAATGCCAACATCATCCGGTCAAGCCGGAGCAACTCTAACTCGCGGATTTGCTCGGTGGCATCCGCCATCTCGTCGCGCATTTTGTCGAGCTCACGTTTCACATCTTTGTAGGCATATCGCTCGTCCCATCCTCTTGGTAATTTGTCCTTACCAAAGTGACGCAATGCCTGCTCGGCGATTTGCGGATAGGTTGCACCAGACTGACGCATGTTTAAAACGAACTTACGCCGCTCTGCTGTGTCTAGTGCTTCTTTTCTGGTGAACGATTTACCCATAGGTGGTTTACCCCTCGACCAACTCCGCCTTTATTCCAAAAGCGTCTTTGTATCGTTGCAAACATACGGCGACATAAGCGGGTGATATTTCAATGGCACGGCATTGGCGGGAGAGGTTTTCGGCGGCGATTAGTGCTGTACCACTCCCGCAATACATCTCATAAACAACCTCTCCTTTATCACTGTGATTTTTATATGCTTGCTCGTATAACTCAATGGGTTTCATGGTAGGGTGGTCTGCACTTGCTCTTGGTTTATCTATCTCCCAGCAAGAGTTACCGAATCCTAGCCGCTTGTTCTTTCGGTGACTTTTGCCCCAAGTGAACAATATAGACTCGTGCTTATAATCGTAATCAAGATTGTTCATAGAAAACGTAGGCGCATTCTTGAGCCAAGTCAAAACATGACGAACCTTGAGTCCGGCATCCGCCATCATCGTTGCCATCACCATGCCAAGGTCGCCCTTAGCAGGGACAGTAACAAAAACAGAACACTCATTATCCATCACGGTTTTTGCTAATTCAAAGGCGGGGAGAAGTGCATTTTTTAGCTCGATTGGGCTTAGGTCATCGGATGCAATGGATGTTAAATTCCTTCCAGAAGGCTGGAAGGAATTTAACATCCTGTTTTTTTTGCCTATACTCACGCCATAAGGGGGGTCAGTAAATATAACTATTGCCTTCTCCCCCATCATAACCCGCTCAACAACCCCGGCGTCCGTACAATCTCCGCAAATAATCCGATGCTCTTGTCCTGGCGTTCGTGATGGCAGACGCCACATTTGCCCAGCTTCTACTTGCCATTCTTTTTGCAATTCATCGGCTCGGTCGATTTGCGCCTCCGCATCGGCCTCCCCTTCTGGTTGCGCCAACTGCCCCCAATCCAAATTCTGCTCCTGGGCAAAGTCTGCCAGCATCTGCTGTAATCGCTCATCATCGGTATTTACCTGATGCAGCAACGCCTCAACTTGCGTCCGGTCATGCTGTGCCATCATGCCAATCGGGTCGTATGTTAACAAAAAGAGTCGCTCTTCATTGGGGCTCAAATCGTAGAAGTCGCACATCAACTCTGATTGCTCAGATTCATTCGCTGCCTTGATGCGGTCATGCCCATCGATAACAACCGGCACGCCCTGCGCCTCGCCCCATTCCTCCGAACTCCGCACGTTTATTTTGGGCCGAGCCATCCACCCCAACGTCGCAATCGCACCTTTTAAAGCCTCCGTCTGTCCGGCAGGATGTATCTTTGGGTTGTCAGGATGGAATAGGGGAAGCAAGTCCGTTACCGGTTGCGCTTCACTATAAATTAATCGGTCTTGCCATTCATCACTCATAAAAATAATTCTACCACAAATAACCTCAAAAATTAACCCCTTGACAGTTTTACTGCTTTTTTCTCTTATTTATATATCCTCTTATATTAATAGTATTATAAGAATATATATAAATAAGGAACAAGCCACGCAAGCCATAAAAAAAAGGACTTGGCGTGATGATTCCAAGTCCCTTAATGCCTTTGACGAGGCACCCAATTATGTACCTAAATTATAACACAAAAGACCCCAACTCGCCTGATAGAATTGGGGTCTTTTGCTGTAAGAAGTCAACTAATCAGATTGTACCATACCCGCATACTCATTGACAATATCACCGATACCGAACTCCGGCTCCCACCCTTGACTTTTCAGCGCAGTCGGGTCGCCAATAAGCGTTTTGGGGTCGCCATCTCGATGCTCCGTTATTTGATGAGGGATTATCACATCGCGCTCAGCAAATGCATCGATAATCCAGCGAATGGTGACCGCTGTCCCGGTCGCCACGTCATAGACGCCCGGATTTATCGTCAATCCCGCCAAATTTGCCCTTGCCACGTCTTTGACGTGAACATAGTCACGAAATCCGTCAAACGCACTCGCGCCAAAAATAGACACGTTTTGCCCCGTTTGGAACGCACGCATCATCAATGGCAGTATGTGTGATTCTGGCTCATGGCATTGTAGCAAGCCACCGCAGACATTAAAATAGCGAAGGGCAACGAACTCGAAACCTTGAATTTGTGCGTACCATTCGCACACTTCCTCTGCTTGTCGTTTGCCTTGCCCATAAGGGGACAGTAGTGTTGGTTGCCGAAATAGCACGCGATTCGGATTGCCATAAACGGATGCCGAACTCGCCAGCACAAATCGCTTGATTTGGTGTCGGGTATTAAGCAGATTGTGAATCATTTCCAGATTGTCCCGCAGGTAAGGATAGGGATTGCGCATCGAATCGCCAACACTGGCATTTGCTGCTAGATGGATGATGGCATCTGGTTGCGTGCTATGAATGAGCCAATTTACTTTGGCCCGGTCTAACAAATCGACTTGAAAAGAAAAGCCATCGCCTTTTAGGTCAGCGCCAATGACATGATGGCCCTGGCCCATCACTGCCTTAACTGTAAACTGCCCGATATATCCGGCTGAACCGGTAATTAGAACTTTCATGATTATATCATCCTCAATTGGTTGTATTTTTTCTTGTTATCTTCCATTGCGTTTGAGAATCTAATGTTTTTCTCCTGCTTGTCACCATACTTAAACGTTGTCCCATCCCAACTGTCGGCGTACCATGTTAGGCGCATCCGTTTGTAAGAAGATACGCGTCCGATATGTACCCATTTACCTTTGCTTCTTGCCTCTAAACATATTTGCTCACAAAGCACGCTTGTTTCTTTCCATTCAGACGTACCAGCCACAAACAGGCAATCAAATAAATCCCAGGGAACGCAATCAAGCGGGTGGTCGTCTTGCAAGGCATAAGCAACGGGTAGGCCAAGCGATTTTATAATAGGTGCATAATGGTGTAATCTATCAAGTGTTTTTTGCCAATCGCCCTTTACAAAATTATTATTGCTATCAAGAATAACGGCATCAGGAGCGATAGCTCCTAAGCAATTGTTTTTGTATGGTGTCAGTGATTCCATTTGCTGTATCCATTTTCGCTCATTGAACTTTCCAGAAAACGCGCCATTATCTAGCATCCATTTGCAACCCAGCTCCAGGGCTAAATCCTGCTGGCCTGTTTTGCGATAGGACAGCATAACTCCGTAACGCCCCCCCCATTCTAAAAATTCGCTTGTTTTTCCTGATAAATACACTATAATGCAATCCTTACCACTTGTTGGTAAACAAAATGGTTAGCCCTCATCCCCGAGGGCTTTTTTTAATTCCTCCAACAATCGCTTGGCTTCCTTTTTTGTTATTGCCACTTGCTGGCCGTTGTCAAACGTTACTCGAATTATATCAATTTCTATCACGGCATTTCTCCCTTCACCAAACTATAAACCAGCGCAATGGGCCAAAATAGAGCCATCAACAACGCTGCTGGCAGGGCCAGCCATAACGGGATGCCCTCCCGATGATAAATAAAACAAGTGTAGCTGGCGACGTTGCCAGCCACGATGGCATAAACGCCAGCGAATAAGTAAATCATTTTTCACTCCAAAAATAAGATGGCAAGACAAAACAATCAGCCAGCTCGCTTTCGCACCAGCACATCACCTTGCCATCTCGTTTGCGTTTGATGAATCTAGGATAAAACCACGTTTCGACATACTGCTTGCCATTGTGCTTGACTTGCTTGACTGTTGGTCTGTTTGTCTCGACAACTTTTGCATTGGCAAGATTGATTAGAAGATTAACCAAGGCTTCGTTTTTGCTCATTCCCAACTCCAATGAGGCACCATGAGCCAGCCTTCAGCCTGCACCAAAGCGGTCACGGTCGTCTCCACTTCTAACAAAACGTCAATCATAATCACCCATCCCGAATCGAACTCGCCAGCCTGCCAATCCCAATACTCCCGATACATGGGATGGATGCGACCGCCAGTATCCCGGCAAACGAACTCGCGACCGGCAACAAACAAATCACGACCGAGCCATCCAGGAGGACAGGCAACGGTGCCATCACCATATTGCCAACGATGCCCTGTTGCCGTTGTTGCCGGGTCGCCAGCGCAATTGGTCGGATACGCATCACACAAACCAGGGTCATAAAGGCTGGTGTAGATGGGCAGCTCATGCGGGTCGTCTATGTGACAGTAGTGAACTGACTCAGGATAATACCTAGTATGACAAACGGCCGCTTCTGGCCTGGGAGCCATCTGGCAAACGCTCATCAAAATGGTAGCAATCGTTAAACAAGTCATGACAGCATATGCTCCGGGATTGTCGCTCGTTTGCGAAAACCAGAATAATCCAACTTAAAAGGCGTTTGTGGTCTTGGGATGGGCCTGCGTTCCGGTGTCCGCTTTGGCTGGCATCCAGCACAAACGAACTCAACGCCTATCTTTTTATGCGTCATCGTTTGCTGGCATTTGCTGCATAAATGACGACCTTTACCATCAACGGGATTACCATCACTGTCTGTCGATTCATGCTTATTCTCCCGTTTCTTTTGGTACGCACGAACGCTGTATTTGAAAATGGCCCAACAGTGATTCCGTTTGATGGCATCCAAATTGCCCATCCGGCAAAGCATCGCCACGTTGATTTGAGTCGTGTCCAAAATCTCTGCCGCCTCTTTGGTGGTGATGGTACCATCCGGGAAGCGACGTCGGCCTGGACTGCGCCGATAGTTTTTGTAATCAATAACCGACTGCTTATCCACTCGCCAGCGACTGCGCCGACCAAATCGTTTCTTTTCCCGGTATCCTTTGATGAGCCCTGCCTTGAGTAGCTTACAAACTGGTTTCGTTGATTTAAAACCGAGCATTTCCATCGTTTCTCGTGTTGTGATAATTTCTGTCATCTTAAATCCTCCAAACAATCATTTTGGCTATTGTTCGCCACCATTTAGGAGGCAACTCATAAAAGCCAATTGGTAAAATAATCTTTGTCCCCTTTGCTATGTTGCAAGGGATACAGGCCACAACCAAATTATCCTCGGTATCTGGCCCACCGAACGACCAGGGCAACACATGCTCGATGTGCCAGCCCTTGTTCGGCTCGACCGGTTTGCCACAATATTGGCAACGGCCGTTGTCACGAATCCACAAGTAGTAACGGAACTTCCGAGGGAAGATAATCCGCTCTCGTGGTTGCTCTCGTCGGTCGAGCCAATTCCGGGCCAGTCGGTCAATCAGTGTTAGCATTGGCCTTCTCGTAAAACACCTCAGTGTCCGGCAAAATGAACTCATGGAATAAAACGCCACGAGCCCGAAACCGTCCGGTGTAGCGCATCCCACCATCAATAAGCGTTTGCTTTTGCTCGTCTGTCACCTCCTGAAGGTAAACGGCATAAACCATCTGCTCACCTTCTGGCGTGCGTACATCATTGTAATAAAACGAGAATTGGTTTTGCTTTTGCAAATCCTGCTTGGGTTTGACCATCAACGACCGTCGCCCTGTTTTGCGACTGGTATTAAATGGGATGTATTTTTTTCTACTCACCATACACCTCCTTTAGTTTCCATTCCACACCCCACAACTCAGGTGATAAATATTCTGCCGGAGGTTTTGCCACTTGGGCCTCCAATGACGTCGCCAGGAAATTGAGCTCATCTTCGGCAAGAGCACCCTTGTACTTATCAACGATGCAATCCACCAAAAACAGCGCATTGTTGTACCAGTCTGTCCAATCAGCGACCAGGCATTTATCTGATAAATGAAGCATTTTGCACAATTCCCAATAGTCGCTTACTGGCTCGACATTGACTGCGACCGGTACTGCCAGATGCAATCCTGATTGCCTGCCCCATTCCCGAACTCGAAAGCGGATGAGCTTCACCCGTTTCCAGCCATCCGTGACCAACGCCTCGGATAACGGCCGTTTAATGTGCCGAGCGAGGACGATTGCCGCCATATCGGTTCGTGTTACGCTACTCATTGTTTACCTCCCATCCGTGTCCATTCTTGCTTAGGAATCCAGCCTCGGTCAATTGCTTGACGTTCTGGCTGATTGTACTCGAACTCTTGCCCAACGTCCGACCCATGTCCGCCTGGGACATGTCGGGATTGGCCTCGGCCAATAGCAATAAGCCCGTTTGCAACTGGCTTAATTGTCGTTGCTCTGCCTCAGAAACGGCCGTTTGCAATTCTGCCAATTGGGCCGTTAGCTTTTGCTTTTGCTCATCATGATACCGGGCCAACTGCTCGTCAATCTCGGCCTGACCATTCAGCAATTTGGCGTTCATGGCCTCCAGCTTGCGTTCGGTGCCTTCTTTGATTTTGTTTTGTGCTTCAATCGCACTATGCACCTGGTCGCGTTCGGCTCGCAGTCGTTTTAACTGCTCTTTGGCGGCAACAATCTCTCCTGTAACCTGCCCTCGCGTTACAAATGATTTAAGCGTATCGACGAGCGCCTCAGAGGCAAAGAATAAAGTAATTGGGGGGATGCTTGCCATCACTGCTGTAAGAATATTTTGAAGCATATCCCCATCGATGTACTTGGCATGAGCAACGTTAATGGTCGCTGCCAACAACACAAAGACCCCGGTCAGCGTCAAGGGAAAGGCCCGGTTTAAACCGAGCCAGCCACGAACGAGCGACCAAAGCAAGAAGGCGATAAAGCCGAACTCGATAATGAACGGGAAAAGGTAGCATAACCACCCATCCGTTACTCGTGTACATGCCTCTGCCGATGTGGCTGAGAACGACAGGACAAATGAGGCGATTGCCAAAAGAACGACGACGATTGCCAGGATTTGCCCTGAAATTTTAGTAAAATCACGTTTCATCTTATTTTCCTCCAGTTAATTTTCTCTCTAGCCAGCGCATAAACCGCTGACCCACTGTATAAATGCTGTATGGTAACTCAATATCGGGCCAATCCTTGCCCGTTTTAAGCCATAATTCATTGTTTTTTGTTAAATAAAGGGGAGGCTGGTTTGTTTTCCTCCCTCCCCCTCGTTTCCTGCGTCTCTTAGTTGGTTTGGTTGGTTTGGTTGGTTGCCGGGTCTGTTTTTTCACGAGTCGTCACCTTCGGGGTGGGGGAGATAACCCCGCATATATTCCCATCCACGTTGATTTAAGCGACTGCGTTTGCGCCAATCTTGCTCACCGACCATATTGTTTTCCTGTAAATAAGCAAAAACGCGATTAAAAACCCCCTGCGTCATGAAAGAGAACTCCTTACGCAGTTTATTGCGACTCCAGCTGTCATCTCGATTGAGATAACGAGGATGGGCCATCGCTTTGCCGAATAATCGCCAATCATTATCGCTGGCAATGCCGGACTGGTTGGTATCCTCTGCTAGAATCGGGCCTCGGTTTGTCGGGATTTGCCGGAGCGGTTTACCTTCCTCTTCCTCGACAGCCTCAAAAACAGAATCATTCTTGTAGCTTTCACGCTGTATCAACTGCTTATCGCCAGCAAAGACTCGCCACAAGGCCACAACAACGAACGATAACCAAAAGATAATGAACGCTGCTAAAAACGGATTGTAGCCGAACTTGCCGGACGCCAATCCGCCGAGCATGGCAATTGGGACGGACACGATAAAGGCCAACATCGCTGGCACCTTAACGTGCGTTTCCAAATTCTGGAAACCAACTGGCGTATGAAAATGCGCCTCCGTTGGCTGTGCGCCCTCCCCACTAAACATTCGCTGTGTTTCGTAATGAGGCTGACGAATCAACCGAGGTTGATTTGTTTTGTGCCCGGACTGATGCCGATTCGCCGGGACAGCAGGAGGCGGAGTCAGCTTTTGCATCTTAGGAACCGGAGGCAACGTTGGCGGATAACCCGGTGCCACTTCTGGCCCGAACTCCCAAACGATGTCCATGCCATTACGCAAGCCAGCCCGATAGGGGATGCCATTGCTACCAATGAAATCGATGTGTTTATTGTAACTCTTTTTCATTTGCTGCCTCCTGCTCCTGCCGCTCGGCCTTTTCACGAATGGCCTCGCCAATCCAGGCATACAAAAAGTCGCCTGTTTCTAAAATCATCTTTTTCGCCAGGATTAAATCTTCCCGACGAATCTGAACATTGGCATTTTGACCACTCATGATTGCCTCCTTATGCCGGATACTTCACTTTAACCACCGGCACCGTTTCCGTGAACGGTTCCAAATCAATACCGAGTACCTTTGTCACTTTGGCCCAGGCGGTCGTCTCTTTGGTGGTTGTGAACTTTTCGATAACGTCGGAAATGCTATCAAGCAAATCGTCATCGTCGGGATTGGCGTTAATCAGAGCATCGACTGCCCCTTCGTGATTCTTGCTCGAACTGGTCGCGCCATAAACCTTAACGCCATACATTTCTATGTCGCCATACTCGGCGTGTCGTTCTTTGAGAATATCAGCAATCGTACCAGCCTCATCGACCAATGCGTCAACGGCATCGGTGATTTCTGCATACCGTTTCATTAAGTCAGGTGTGGGCATCTCCGACAATGCATCGAACGCCTCGCCCAAAATAGAGACCAGATTCCTTATAACTTCTTGATTCATCTTATTTCCTCCAATATTGGCTCTTTATTTATATATTATCTTATAATACTATTAATATAAGAGAATATATAAATAAGACAGCCTATTTTGTAAAACTGTAATTTTACAAATTGTACCAGATAGCAAAATAACTGTCAATCGAAAATGGAGGCAAAATGCAGATTCATACGTTTCATTGTGGCCCTGGTGGGAATCGTCAGGGATTAAAAGAGGATTACTTGGAGAAAATCGCCAATGCGGGATTGATGCCTCGTATCTTTAGCGTGGACGACTATGGCGTGGTGGTGGAGACGTTACAAATCGCCGACAACGCTGGCGTTGGTGCCGTTGTCGCATGGCGACCAGGCGTGCCAGAGTCGGACGGATTCAATTGGGCGGTGCCGGGCAACAATTACACCCAAGACCCATTTACAGCAGCGAAGGATTACAGCCAACGATTGCAGGCCAAACTCCCCCCTGAGTTTGACCCACGCACCTGGATTATCATTTGGAACGAAATCGATAAGTATCGAATGGAGTATTGTGCCGAAACGGCCATCCATATGACGAACATGCTACCGAACTTGCGCCTTGCTTTCTTTTCCTGCAATGCTGGTGAGCCGGAGCCGGAGGCATGGAAACAACCCTTTATGCAACAACTGCTCAAAAAGTGCGAGAACGAGCCGGAGCGCATCGGCATCTGCCTGCATGAATATTCCTTTGCCAACACAATGAACAACCAACTCGGCTGGCTGATTGGTCGGCTTAATCATTTGGCGCTGGCCTGCCAGGATACCGGCATCGAACCGGGTCGCATTACCACCTTTATTAACGAGTTTGGTTACGGCAAAGACGATGGCACCTGGCCCGGAACCAGCACAGCCTTAAACGAACTCCAGACGATTGCGTGGCCTTTGTACAATCAATGCAAATTACGTGTCCATCTGGTCGCCTGGTGGACAGTGCATGGCGGAACGGCATGGGGCAACCTACCGAACGAAGTGCAAAAGATAATCGCTCCACAAGGGGATTTGATTGTGGCGACCAATGCGCCGGAGAAACCTGTCCCCCCTCCCGGGCCAGTCGAGCCACCAGAACCGACACCGGCAATCCTCAAAAATCCATCCTTTGAAACAGGCTGGACAGACCATCCGCAATATCCCGACCGCATCCAGGTGCCAAACCGCTGGCAACTGCACGTTCACGCTCCTGGCACCGTTTCTCCCTTTTTCAACTCCAAAGAAGGCGTCCATCCGCTTATTACTGGCGTGCCGGAAATCACGCATAAAAGCCGGGACTTTTTACCTCCTGATGATTGGGATTTAATTTTGGATGGGGATTGGACATTAAAAGCGACACAAAACGTTAACATGGTCGCTGCCGTTCAGTATAGCCAGATTATTACTGGTCTGGTCGCTGGCGATGAATACGAACTCACCTTACCCGTTCAGATTCACTACCAACCCAATGCCGGGACGATTGGCGACGATTCGCCGGACGATACCCAAGTGAGCATCACTGTTGGCGTAACCACTACTTACTTTAAAACCAATCCCGATTTGCCTGACCGGCAATGGGTCGAACTCAAAGCGACCGGGCAAGTCAATGCTAATGGGGATTTGTTTATTGGATTCGGCATCGGCACCGTTTGGCAAAATAGCCGGGACACCTTTGTCGATGATTTAAAACTGGTCAAGGTTTCGCTACCACCCGATCAATACAAAGTGATTGTACTCAAAACACCACAGCCGCATGAATACACCAAAGACGAATACCACGAACTCGCTGATTACGCCTTTGAAAAGGGACGCACCTGGACAGCCTCAACCGACGATTTGATTTACCTACTTGAAAACCCAAAGGCCAACAACGATTCGTATGCCGAGCTGTACCGACCGGAACTGCCGAGCCAGCAGGAAGCGATTAAGCAACTGGAAGAGAACGGCATGAAATGGGAGGCATTGCCTGATGAAGATATCCCTTTTGATTATACCCGCTGGCCGACAACCGAATGGAGAGTAACACAACGATTTGGCAACAATCCGGGATATTATGGTCAATTTGAATGTGGCGGCGAACCGCTGCCAGGTCACGAAGGCATCGATATGGCAGCAGCACACAACTCGCCCATCTATGCGCCAGCGTCTGGCACCATTTCAGATATTCGCACCAATCCGACCGGTCACAATTACGGCATCTTTGTACGCATTGACCATGCTGAAGGCTGGCAAACAACGCTGGCCCATTTGAACTCCGTCTCTGTGAGCCTGGGTCAAACGGTCATTGGTGGTGAGATGATTGGTCGAGCAGACAGCACCGGCAACTCGTCCGGCAGTCATCTGCACCTGACCTTGAAACGACCGGGCCTAACGTACACCGACGAGAATGGCACCCGCTGGCCCTGCTCCATTTTCGACCCAACGCCCTATCTGGAAAAGTTTAACCCCATTTGGCCTCCTGAACCGACACCAGGCATCGACATGGCTCCCTACTTCCTGGCTGATGCCGACGCTGGCGATATTATGATTTTGAAAAACAGTTGGGGAGCAGGCGACGAACGTGTCCAGCTACAAAAAGACGGCAACTTCTCGTACATCGTCAAAAACCAGCAATGGGAAGAACGTGAAGTGCTAGCCAATCGCATTATGCTCCTGAAGGATACGAGCCCTGGCAATAACCAATATTACACCGTTAATTCGGGTACTGGCTGGATGCCTCGCACCTGGTCTCCTGGCGACCGCTTCACCCGAACGGAAACCACCCGCTTTTATGATAAGGGGAATTGCCAGTTTGTTTCCGAATCCAACTGGACGTCTGATTTGGTATTTTATAAATTCCATCAAACCTGGACGAGCCAGGGCAACATCCAACTTAATGACGTTGTTGAGCTACTTTGGGATTTGAACGGCGAGATTATCGAACGATACTGGTATGCACCTGGTCTCGGTTTGGTTGCTTGGGAGAACAATCAAGGGATGCGCTCCTGGATTAACGAACTGATACCACGAGGGAGCCAGCAGGATAATGTTCGGGAAAGTGGTTGTTTTTCCTGATTGGTTATGATACACTGTTAGTATCTTATTTTCCTCTTTTGGAATGAAAAAGGGCTTTTATCCTCCCAGGCTAAAAGCCTT
>Ga0208794_1001106_pt1 | contig 13065 bp, 14 predicted proteins | sample 32_taG_FD_184106 | JGI IMG/M metagenome (GOLD analysis project Ga0208794, IMG submission 184106) | Marine viral communities from the Gulf of Mexico - 32_GoM_OMZ_CsCl metaG (SPAdes) (version 2) | ecosystem: Environmental > Aquatic > Marine > Oceanic | place: Atlantic Ocean: Gulf of Mexico... | reverse complement strand
ACTGTTGATCCTGTTTTATTGTACACTGTGCTTTTGGGTCACATAAAAAATCTCCAGTATCTCCTTCAAAAATACCCTCTACTCTAATAGCATCCCAATCTACATTAGGAATATACAAGTATCCATTTAAATACCAGAAATAAGCTTTCTTATTATATTTAAAAGTGCTTGATCTACTTATAGAAGTATAAGTTTTAGATTCTGTTTTATATAACTTAATAGTACCATCAATAGATGTTACAGCTCTTAATAAAGGTCCATATGTTCCTTCATAAGGTAATGGTAATTTTTCTTCAGTTCTTTTAAAGGTACATCCTGAGTAAATACCAGTACATCCTGCTTCTATCTTATCTACATCAATAAGTTCCATAAAAGGTAAAGTAGTAATAAGTCCACTAAGTCTCATTAGTTTATTTTTATCACTTTCTCTTTTAATAAGAGCTTTACCAAACTTTACAATGTTGTAGTATATTTGACGGTCTGTAACAAAAGGATCTTCTTTTACAGCTTTTAGAGTATTACGTATTCTAGATACACTTTCACCTACAGTTGTCATATCTCAAAGTCTTTATAGTTTTTACTATCTAATTCAGTTTTTTTAACAGCATATTCTTTTCTTGCCATCTTTACAAACTGTTCATTTATTTTTTTGTGTGGGTTAACTTCATGATACATAGTCCATCTTTTAGGATATTCTTCAGATACAGATCTTTTAAAGTTTCTGCAAGCAAAAAAGTTCCAACACTCTCTATTTTTGTAATGATACTTTTCTGAGTAAGAAGAATAAAATATTTTAGCTACATTACCATCTGTTTCCCAATTTTTATTTTCAACACTTGTGTTATACTCACTTGATGTTTTAAAATCAAAATTATATTTCTTTACATTCTTACACGAACCTATAAAAATATAACCTATTCCTTCTGGTAATTGAACACCATCTCTGTTCTCAATTACCTCTGACCAAACCTCCTCGTTAAAAAGCTTAATTATATTATTAAATTTAACTTTTGTAATATCTTTATACTTAGGATATTTCTTTTTAAATTTATTAATTAAAGTATCTGTTACTAATACCTTGCCTTTTTGTCTAAATCTTGGAGCTTTAACATCAGGTTTCTTATAACTTTTTTTCATACACTATACTATTTAATATAGTAAATTTAACTGAATTTTTCAAGTATTCCTAGCAATAAAAACAAAACCCCTACTGTTAGTAAGGGTTCTGTTCTTGTTAGTCGTAGAAAAACCAACAAACCACGACATATTTTTATGCCTGACAAATATTATTAATATGTTTTAGTTAATGTAAATGTTTGCGATGTTATTGAATTTAAAATATCTGCAGCAGACCACTCTAATTCAATATCTAATGTATTTGATATAGTTGTATCAATAACAATTTCATCTGTTGTTGCGTGACCATTAAATTTATCAGCGGCATCTGATTCATGTTGATATTTAATTCCTGTTAAAACTGTTCCTCCAACACCTATAGTTCTAATAGTAAAATAAGTTTCAATTAAAAATTTTTTAGATGTGACTGAAGGCATTAGTATTGGTCCTAAAGTTAAAACAGTAACAGCATTAAACTTAACTCTAATTGTTACAGAATCATTATTCCTAGCGAGTATGTTACCAAACATTTCACCTCTAAAAGAATCACCTATTTGAAATGTGTTTGCAGGTACTGTTAAAGAACCTACTCCTGTACCTATTAAAGTACCAGGAGTAGTAGTATTTGCTACAGGAGTACTGTTTGCAGTTTGAGCAAATAAACCATATGTAGTTGGTCCAGGTACATTAACTTCTATTTCAGTACCTGTATCTGTAGCTGTTATACCAGTTCCAGTAAAGTTTATTGTATCTCTTTCTGTTAAAGGAGTTCCTTCATCTTCAATAATATGTCTTGGACATATAGCAGGAGTAGCAAAGTTAATTGTTTCTATTACAGTAGCACCAGATAATAACTCTATTGTAAAAGATCTAATAGTACAACCATTTAAATCTAATGTATCTACAAAATTAACCGTAGAACCATTTATTAGTTGATTATTAATATCTGTAACTTCATCACAAAAATAAGTTACTATTAAAGGTAAAGCATCTACTACACTTGTTCCTGCTGGAACAACCGTATCTACACCACATGTAATATCTGAAGGTACATCTGGAGCACTACCTGCACAAAAGTATGCAGTAATTTGAGCTAATGCATCTTGTACTGTGTCACCTGTTTCTACAACAGTATCTGGTCCACAAATAATACTTGCTCCATTATATATTAAACACTGACTGTCAAATACTTCTGAACAAGGTTGTTCATCAGGACATGCATCAGGTGTTGGACATGGATCGGGTGTAGTTAAATAATCAGTCTTACAACCACAACTTAAATTACTACACTTACTTTTATGTGAATTACTATAATACATAGTTAATTAATTTATATTTCTTTTACATATAATTGAGCTCTATTCAAGAATCCTGTAGCTGCAGAAGCATCAGTTTTAAACTTTAATGATACTGTATCACCAGCAGGTAAAGTTCCTCTCCAGAATATAGCAGAATTTTTAATCATGTTTACTTGAATGTTATCTCCAGCAACACCGCCACCAGCAAGCTCTATAAAAATAACACTTCTACCACCAAAGGTTTCATACTCTACTGTATCAGCTCCACCAGAAGTAGTTACAATAGCTCCATCAACCCAATCTGAATAAGTATCTGAAGATGCCACATCAGCTTTACCTGAATCAAAACTAGCATGTACTTCAATCTCAATAGCACTTCCTGTTATGTTTAAGTATGATAAAGTACCATAACCTGCAGGAAAATGATATAAAGTTGGTAAAGGACTTGTTTTTATATCTACAGCACCTGTTGCATTAAGATATTGATTAACTCCAGGTACTGGAGCAGCTGCTTCAACAGTAAAAGTTGTTAGACCTCCAACATTAGCGGAAGATACATTAATACCTGTACCAGCAACTACATCATATTCTCTAGCTCTTAAATCACATAATGCTATCCATAAGTTTCTAACTGCATCAGCAATTGTAGTACCTGTATTGTAAGTAGGATATGCAGCAACCATACTTGTTCCAGGATTTGCAATTGAATCATCTGTAGTAGCAATACACTGTGCTGCAACAGCCGCTACTAAATCTGCATTATCACCTAAAGTTGTACTTATAGGACACCATACAGCATTAATAAATTCTTCAAGAATTACATCTATATCATATGCATTAGCTGACATAAGAGAACCAATATCACAACCAATTGTAAATTCTGGTATTATAAATACTGGAGGAGGTGCTGTTTCTAAAGCAGTAACCCTACCATCTAAACTAGTAATTGATGCATTAATTAATGATAACTCATCAAGTATATCACAAATTTGTTCTCCTAAATATACTGCATAATCAGTAACTAACATTTGAGTAGTTATACCAAAACATTCTGCAGGTGTAACATATAAACTTACATCACTAGGTGTACTTGGTGTATTAGGATCAACTGGTGTTGTATCACAACATTCACATATTTTTTCAATAAGTGCTTGTATTAATTCTTCAAAAGTTTTAGGAGCACATTCATTTAATGTTAAACAAGATAAATCATAGTTATCTACATTTAATGTATCTAATATGGTACAGAACTCTGTTGCAAGTTTATATACAACGTCTGTTACGGTGTCACCTTTACACAAGCTTAAGCAAGGTATATCAGGTCCATTCCATATCACACAGTTTGATGATGTAGGTGAACAAGGTGAGTTATCTAAATTTACAGGTTTCATAATATAATATACTAAATTTTATTCATTTTTACTAATTAAGCTTCTGGTTCTGGACATTCTGTATAATATATGGTACTACTTATATAACCACATCCTCCACAATTACTACTAGTTTCTGTACATTCATAATCAGGATCATTAAGAACATCTAACATTAGAAGATTAAAATCAATTTCTCTTTTATAAAGATCTTCCTCATCACAACAATCAGATATTCCATACCTAGATTGTAAAACTTCTTTATATAAAAGCTCTGAATAAGAGCAAACTATTTTTTCATATTTATCTGCTGAACAAACTGGAGTGTCATATCCAGGTTTTACTTTTCTTGCAGGTTGAGGTATGCTAGGACATTCACCATCAGTACATGTACCTAATTCATATATGTCAGTAGCATTAGCATCTGCAAAACCAATCATACAAGTTCTTTCTGATCTTGCACCTGGTTGAACAACTTCTGTAAATGCTTCTAGTCCATCACATCCTATATATCTTAAAGCAACTGCTATCTCACTTCCATTAACAGCTGAAGAACAAATACACTTAGGTAAACATTCTTCACAAGTATCTAAACAATCAGCTATAATTAATGAAAATACAGGAGGAGTCACTTCTGGACATTCCTCAGCCTCTGAAACAGTATAACAAAATATTTCATCATCTATAACTACTTGTAAAGTCTTACCAACATAATTACCTAGAAGAGTTCCTGAATAAATAGTTTCAACTTCTGTAATACAATCAGTTAAAATATAACAAGGTGGTACTTCAAGTATTCTACAATCTTCACAAGATTGAAAAGTATTAGTTACTGCATATTCTACAACATCTCTGTCAGGACATTCAGTTAATTCTAAGGTCCAACAGTTATCAAAATCACCAATAGATGTAGGGACTCTTCCTGGAATAATTATATCACCAGGTTCTATGCTTAATGAATTAGTAGCTCCTATTTGACTTGGATTAGTAACATTTAAAATAAATGTTAACTCACTATCAAAACAGTTTGTAGCTAAATAACAAGTGTTTTGACAACTAGGACAATCCTCATATGGTCCATCAGTTACTGTTACAGATATTGGGTCTATACAATCACCTTCATTAATTTCTACAAAGAAACATTCATCTGAACCATCTATTCTAATGTATTGACCATTATATTCAAATAAATTAGTAGTTGTAGTTATAACTTCATCTGGAGTTCCACAAGAAGTATTTTGTGCAGCAATAGCATTAAAACTTCCTCCAGTATTTAAAACATAACCAAGAGGATCTCCTGGAAACATGCTAATATTATTTGGACAGTCATCTGTATTTTTACTAGTAAACAGTATTGTTCCACCATTTGGTGTTCCTGTTATACTTGCTATTTCACGTATTTTCCAAACACCTACACCAGCATCTTGTGATAACTCAAAGAAAGCTCCTGTAGGACCTCCACCATCTATAAGTTCAAATTGCCAAAATGGTTGCGTGTTAGGAAAACTACCAGTTGGAACTGTTAATTGTGCAGTACCAAAACCAGAAAGATTGTCTATTCTTATATCAATGCAATCACATGTAGCATTACAACTAGTTAAAGTATAACAACCACATTCATTAGTTGGACATAAAACATTATCACAATCATTATCATCTGATACTATATATGCTGTATCTGGATCATAAGGTCCTCCTCCTGCAGCTCCACCAAAAGTAGGTTCGTTTGGAAATGAAGGTGTTCCAAAACCATCACCTAATCCTACAGTATAACACAAACCATTGTATATAACAGTTTGTCCATCGCTATAATTACTTGGGTTATCTGCTATGAATTGTAAAGTATCTAATTCTTCACAACAAGGATTAAAATTAATAACGATATATCCAGCCATCTATTATCTTTTTAATGTTGCCTCATATGATTTAACACATGCTGCACAACAAGACTTACCATCTGATGCTTTTCTTTTTTTACATCCACAATTTAAAGCCTTTCCACAATTTCCACATTTACTCATTTTTGTTGGTTTTAAAAATGTTTAACAATTCTTACATTCAAGTTTATTTAGAAGTTTAATTGCATAGTTATAAAGACTCATACCTTTTTGTACTTCATGGCATGTTTCTACTTTTGCTACTGCAGCATCTAAATAACTTTTAATTGTTCTGAGTTTATCTAATTTATCTTTAGTTTTCTTGCTTGGTTCACAATCAGCTAAATCTAAATCACATAAAGCCTTTCTGTATCTATTTAATGCTTTACTAATTCTTAAATGATTATACTCTACGTATACTACATCATTAGGAGACACACTATATTTAATAACATATACTCCGTCAGGTAAAGCTAAATAACTGCTGTCACAGTTTTCAGTTTGTAATTGTAAATCACAAGCTGTTATAACTACATTATCTCCAGGTGTAAAATCTAATTGTATAGAATATCCAAAACCTGGGACAGTTACATTTAAAGTTGGACAAGTTAAAGGTACTAAGTTAGAATATACACTAGTATCAAGTATTTTCATGATACATGTATTCAATACTGTTGGAACCTCTAAACTTAATACATGATTTGCCATAATATTTTAAATAAAAAAAGGAGAGGAGAGATAACCTCTCACTCTCCTTATAATTAGAATTTCACTCTATTTACTATGCTGTATAGTAAGGTGGTTGAAGTAAATCAAGTGGAGGAAGTTCTGGGAAAACTAAATCGTTATCACAAACAGCACCACAAGTTAATTCTTCAATATTACATACTCCACAAGCATCCAACCATGCAGATAAGTCAGTATATACATCAGCTGCACCTCCTTCAGGAAGAATGATTTCTAGCAAATACTGATCATTATCAAATACTCCAGTTGGGTTATTGAAACGAGGAACATTATGTTGTAAGTAAACTCTGTCATAAAGAGCTGCACGATCAATAACTTGTAACTCTTGATCTCCTTGAGTAATCTCACGGATTCTCAAATCTGAGTGGAAGAAGTTTTGACGGTAAGACTCTGACATAATCAAATCTCTTACAGCTTGTTCACCAAATCCATTAGCTTGACGTGATTCACATTCTGTTTCAACACAGATACCACCAAAAGCACAAGGATCTCCATTATAATCTACTTCAGAGATATACAATCTTACTGGCTCTTTTTCAAAGAAGTCAGAAGTTTGGAAAGTACAATCTCCAAAACGAGTATCAACATAAGCACCTGCAATAATCAAACCTGCACATGCACCATCTGTATGTCCTGCAGATACATAGTTATCCCAAGTATCAAAACCAGCAGGAAGTTGAGCAGCAGGAGTTGAAGGTGGATACCAAATAGTACCAGTTTCATCTACTACAAGAATAGAGATAAATGGACGGATAAGTGGAGAGTTCAATAATTGCTCAGCCCAACCTACCATAACTAAAGTAGAATCAACAGGAACTGGAGAAATAGTTTCATCTTCACAACATCCAGTATAGTAGTCTGCAGTATAGTAAGAGTTACGGTTCAAGAATCTTAATGCTGGAGAACCTTTAACGTCTAAACGTAAAGAGTAAGTCTCATCACATAAAAATTCTTTACAACAATCTGCTCCACCTGCAGCATCAGTTATAGTAAGTACATCAATAGTAGCATCATTGTTTCCTCCATCAATTGTTAAAGTATCTCCAATTGTATAACCTTTACCTGGAGCAACAATTGCTACAGCAGTAACTAAACCACCTGCATCAATAGTTGCTTCAACAACAGCACCTGAACCTGTACCACCAGTTACTGTAGTAACCAATGTACCTGGAGCAGGAGCATACCCTGTACCAGCTACTAAAGAACCAGCATCAAGAGTTGCTAAACCACCACCTGCAGTAAAGTAAGTTGAACCTACGTGTACAATCTCATTTTGAGCTGGACAAGCTGGAGAAGCATACAATCTGCTTGCATACCTAGGATTAATCATTTTAGACTTGTTAGTCTCTTGATACCCTCCGTGGAAAGGTCCCACTTTGTCATTAGTGTAAATTGTAGATCCTGCAAGGATTACATTACAACAATCAGTAGCTCCCGCTAATGTAGCTCCTGTAGTGGAAAGTTGAGTGTCTGAATCAAACAATCCAATATAACCATTAGTTAGTCTTGAAGAAGCAGCTGTAGAAAGCTGATTCAAAACAACTGTTGGTAAACCTGTAGTGGTTAACTGACCACCAACTGTATCAGCTGTGGCAGCAGTTCCATCAGGCAAAACAACGGCAGTACCAGTCTGGTCCTCCCCTGTTGCTAAAAACGTTTTACAAAACGCATGATTAAAATAAGCCATTTTTAAAAAATTTAATTAAACAAATATATACTATAATATAATAAAAAGATTTAAATAAGCAAAACTATTTAAGAAATAAAAGTTTATATTTAGCTTTACTTATAGCATCTTTTATTAAATCCATATTATTTACTATTTCAGAATATGGTACTTTACTTTGTACTACTGTTACTTTTTTGTACAACATTCTTAAATAGTTAATTGCATCCTCCACATCTTCCAAAACTTTTGGTTCAACAGGAGAACACTCTAAAATAGTTTCCTCAACACCTTGAAATCCTTCAACTATTGTGTCAACTAAATCAGGTAATGCATCATATAACTCATTTAAAGCCATATGTGCTGCAAAGGCTCCAGGCCCTTTTACTTTTAAATGAAGTAAATGAAATGAAGTTCTAGCTGCCATTAACTCTGCAGATAAATAAGATACATCAGAAGATACTGATTCTTCTGGAGTATAACTTGGTGCTGCAGGTCTAGAAATAGTCTGTACTCTTTTTAGCATTCTAGGTTTTTCCATTTTTTATTAGTTATTACGTTCAGCAGTTTGTGTACCTCTACCAGATTGGTTTATTGATTCAATATCACCAGCTAGTATACTAACAGCTTCATCTATTATTAATTCTACTATATCATCTTTAAATTCAGATTCAACATCAACTGTAGTAGCTGTATTTGTATAAGGGTCTACACAGTCAAGTACTTCAATTCTAATAGGTTGACGATAGTAAGTTAAATTAGCATTATCTATATCAAACTCATTATTAGTATAGATAAATACTCTATTATTTTTTAAGGTAGCAAAAGTCTCAGCCCAATCAAAACTAGGTCTTTTAGAAACATCTCTAAGTAATTGACTAAGGTTTCCTTCTTCAGCTAAATATACTGTCATAGGTCTTTTTTCTTCACAACAATCATTTGTTGCAAAAGCATCTACTCTTTTCCACTGTAAATAGTTTTCAGGAATAGGTGCAGAAAAAGACCTGTCAGCATTTGACAAACTGACAGGTGTAGTATTTAAAAGTATTTGTAAGTCATCTTTTCTTCTGGTAGATTGTTCATCACCTTCTTTAACTACATTTATACCATGCAGCTGTCTTCGGACCCATTCTACTTGAGCTTTATTAAAAGCCTCAACAATTTGCCAACATTCAAAATTATCATAGTCTTGACTGTCTAACTTATTAAGTCTTTCTTTAACTTTTATGATAATAGTACTATTAAGCATTATTTTTATTTATAGTTACCTCTACGTATTTTTCTTGCATACTTCTTTCCACTAATTTCCTTTTGCTTTCCTCCAACTTTACCTTTATAGTATGTATTTTTACCATCTGCTGTTTTTACTCTTGTGAGAGTCTTTGCAGGTTTCATACCTCTACTCTTAGTAGAAGTAACAGCTTCCTGAACAATAGGGATTGTTACTGTATTCTTTTTACCTGTCTCTTTACCTGCTTGAGCTTTAGGTAAAGGTTTTTTAGCTTTAGCTTTAGTAACTTTAGCTTTAGTAACTTTAGCTTTAGTTGCTTTAGTAGCTTTTTTCATTTCTATTTATCTTAGTTATTATTTTTTCTTTTTCATTTTACCTAATGTAATAGCAAGTCTAGCTCTTTTAGCTGTTTTACCAGATCCTTTAGCTTTTTCTTTTAACCAAGATTTTTTAATAGTCCCATCTGACTTAACAGCTCCTGCTCTTTTAGCAGTTGCAGTTAAAGACCCTGGTTTTTTAATAGCCCCTTTAATCCAGTTTTTTTTGGAAGCCATTACTTTTTAACTTTAGGTGCTTTATTCATTCCACCTTTATATACAGTAGGGTTAGTACTAACTTTAACTGATTTATTTAATCCTACCATACAACCTTGCATTGTGCTTTTTTTATTACCGTACTTCATAATATATTATTTTAACTATTCCAATTTTTTTCAATCTTGTCATTAATAGCTTTATAGATATCTTCATTTAATGGATTCTTAAGATATTCTACAACATCAGATACATTTCTTCCTAAAAGAGTTCCAGACTTCATATGATAGATATATCCATCAGACTTAGTAGTTAATTCTTTATAGAATATTGCATCTTTAACTAAAGATCTAATTTTAAGATCCTCCATACTAGAATTTACAGAATCAAGGAAAACTCTTGCTGCTCTTTCTTTATTGGATTCTCCACCTTCTCCATTAATGAATCTATCCATATTATCATATAGTACATCATTAGGAGTATTCTTTTTATATTGAACACTAGTGATATCTACAACTTTTGCTACATAAAACAACTTAGCTGAATTTTTATCAAATAATTTTTGTAATTCAGAAAGTGCTTTGTTACGCAATTTTTTGTATTCAGTTTTAGTAGATACTGTTTCTTCTTCCTTATCTAAATAAAATTTTGGTGGCTTTGGCTTAGACTTTGCATCTTCATAGCTTTTAGCTACAATATCAAATCCTCCAGCCTCTATTGCATAAAATTTAATTCTATCATATGGGTTTTTCATATCCAAATAAACTGGATCATTACCACACTGGATAGATATTTTATTCCAAAACTCAGAATTATTTGGTTTAAGTAACTCTACTTTAGACCAAAATTCTTTATCCTCAATATCAAGGACATTTGAAGCCAATTCTGTTTCTAGTTCTGCAACAGCAGATCTAATTTCTTTTACTCTAGCTTCTTTAATTTCTTTTGGTAAGTTTTTAATTTCAGGAGCAAATTCATTTAATCCTGTAATATATCTAACTACACCATTATTTTCTAAACATGCTAACTGTTCAAAATGAATAACTCCATCATATAGAGCCATGTTATATTCTTCTAGACCCATGTTAGCAACTGCTTGATCTACATATGGTCTAATAGCAATCTTGCTTTTTTTACCTGTCGGTGTTTCCACCATTGTGAAATTTTCCATAATTTGTTGGTTTTTAATTTAAAAATATCAGAGAGGAACCTAAGCTCCTCTCCGATTTATATATATGATGATTAGAATGAACCACCTGTAATTGGGTTTCTCATCACAATTTTCAATACTTTAGTTGGATCTTTAACCCATACTGCAGGCATTGTTTGTGACATCATTACTCGGTAACCATTGAATTGTCCAGAAGACTGGAATCCTTGACTACGTCCCATATAGTCCATAGTACCGTTTTGATACCACCACTTCAATTGATTATCCCAAGACAATTTCAATAAGAAGATATTGTCATTAGTATTATCAGTGATATCAAAGATAATGAATGAATAAGATGATAATGGGTAACCATCAATGATTGGGTTCTCAATATCATTAGTATGAACATTGTCAAATGCTGGGTTCAATACAAACTTAACATTTGCCAAGAATGGAATTACATATGAAGTATAAGCAAATCCAAAGTTCAAGTCCATTCCTTTACCTGTAATAGCACCTATATCAGCAGCTTGAATTACAAGACCTGAAGAAACAGCTTCTTGCTTAATAGCTTCATTTACAAGACGCATACCTGCCATACCTGTTTGTACAATCAATGTACGGTTGGGATCTGGACCTTCAAACTCAACTTTTCCATTGTAGAAGTTGTAGATTTCTCCACGGAATAAATCTAATGTAAAGTTGTTCTTGTTATATACTCTTTTGTAAGAGTTATCAAGTTGTTTCCAAAGACCTACAGACAATCTAACATCATCTGGTCCATCTTGACGAACTCTACCACCTTGTCCCCACATTAAGTAAGTCTCAATATCTTTAGATATTTTTGTAAGGTGTGCAGCTTCCATTTGAGTTAAGAAAGTTCTAGAAAGATCTCCGTTATCAAAAGCTTTCTTTACTTTATCTTTACCCATTACTTTAACCATATCCTCTAAAGAAGTAATAGAAGGATCAACTGAACGATCAAATGATCTCCAAATTTCAGTTACAGGTACAGTACCGTCAGCATTCATTCCACCTTTGATCATAAGATCAGCACGTGAAGATACTGAATAATGTACGTGTGCTTCAGCACCACCTACAAAGTTATAAAACTCACGGAAACCTGCTCCTGTTGTGATATCAGAAAATCTTTCTCCATATTCTCCTCTAGCAGAACCTTTTCTAAAGAATTTAGTTCCATTAGCTAAGTATCGGTTATCTAGGAAACGAGCATTACCATTATTAACAAGAGTAACAGTATAGATAAATCCATCACCAATTGGAAGAATATCTTCATCAGTAATGTAAAGTTCAATACCATTATACTTATCATAAGTAATAATGTCTCCATGACCAAACTCACGCTTGTTAAGTTTAATACGGAATGAATTTCCATCAACACCTTTAGTTTCATTAGCTGCTTCAATATCCTCAACGATATAAGGAAGATCTTGTGAAACTGGTGTTTGCCATTTATACTCTCCACGAGCATTGTCTACGTTAATAACATTCTTTCCTCCAAAGTTAGCCATTTGATAAAGAGGCATTTCAACTCTTTGAGCCATAGCCCAAAGATCTACTGGGCCCATATCCATAGGCTCTGCATCCTTCAACATGTTAACCAAGTGATAAGAATCTACGTGTGAGCTTGCATTGTAAGCCGTATCCCGTAGAAAGATACCATTGTTTAAAACTGGTGTACTCATTTTTATTTATTTATTTATTATTTACTTGTTTATCTACTAAAAAAGTTTTTAGTATTTCTTTTAATTGTTCTAGTTGGTTTACTACTTCTAGTAGTTGTTTCTTCTCTATTAGTATTTAACGAACTAGAATTTTGTTTACGTCCTTCTTCAGTTTTTAATTTTCTTACTGTTTTTTCAACAGCAGTTTTATTACCAATAGATTTAATTTTGTCTTTATATCCATCAGGATCTTGTAAAAGCCATAAAGCTTCTGCAATTAAATCATGTCTTGGTTCTACAAACTGATACTTTTCTAATAAGTGTCCAAGTAAGTTTGTAGGTTTACCTGATATAGAAGGATAATTAGGTTGAACTAAACCAGAATATAA
>Ga0208794_1001105_pt1 | contig 13077 bp, 14 predicted proteins | sample 32_taG_FD_184106 | JGI IMG/M metagenome (GOLD analysis project Ga0208794, IMG submission 184106) | Marine viral communities from the Gulf of Mexico - 32_GoM_OMZ_CsCl metaG (SPAdes) (version 2) | ecosystem: Environmental > Aquatic > Marine > Oceanic | place: Atlantic Ocean: Gulf of Mexico... | reverse complement strand
TGGAGTATCGATGAGGGGATCAAGTCAATTACAAAGAAACAATGTTCAGGTAAGTGAAGATCCAGGATTAACTGCTTTAGCTCAATCTAATGGTTGCACAAATGGAGTTATTGATTAAGGAGTAAAACATGAAATTTGGTGGAACAATAAAACTATTTAAAAGAACAAGCACACTATTTAAAAGCGGTGGAGCTGTTGATAAAACTTTTGACAAAGTAAAAAAGAATCTGAAACCGCAAGATTTAAATTATGCAAAAAAACAATATGACATTTTAACTCGTGGTGTTTTAGGTCGTAATCCTGATTATTTACCTGGCGGCAAGTTTGCTGGTAATAGATCAACAAGAGGATTAGATAAAGCTGTTACAGTTATGCAATTTTCGCCAGTTGGTGGTGTAAGTTTTAAAGGTTATAAAACTTTAAATGCAGCAGCTAACGCTACCAGGACAGCTGTAAATAAAGGTACAGCTACTGGCGGAGTAGTAGTAGTTAAAGCTGGCCAAAAAGGTGGTGGTGTTGGATTGTCTCCATTTGGTGGCAATACTGTAACCAGGCCTACTTGGAAAACATCAAGCAGCGGTAAAGGCGTAGGTACTGAAAGTCCATTTGGTGGTGGTAGAAATCCATATATTGGAACTCAGGGTACTAATATTCCGCCTGGATATACTGGCGTTAGTTCATCAGCTGCTAGCTCAGGTTCTCGTAGAGCTGGAGCTGGAGCAGCTACACAAAAAAAATCAGATAGTTTTTTTGATGTATTAGAGCTGCAAGATCCAAGTAAAGTAGCTAAGTTTAGAAAAAAGAAATCTACAGTAGCTAATAAAAAAGTAGCTATACCTAAAAAAATATCAGCTAAAGAAAAATTAAAGCTGCAAAAAATAAATAGACAAATCGATAATCAAGCAGCTAGCCAGGGAGCAGCTAAAAATCAAAAATTACCAGCCTCAACTAAAAAGAAAATTGAGAAAGCTGAAAAGAAACAAGAAACGCTAGCTAGAACGCAAGCAAACTTAGAAATACAAAAAAGAATAGCTAATTTAGAGCAGCAAGTAGCACAGCAGACAACTGGATTAACTTTGCCAGGTAGAGGTATTGCTACAGCTGCTGCTCCATCAACCGCAGCTATTCCAGGTAAGTTAATAGTAGAAAAATTAGTTGGCGATAAAAATGAAGATAAAGAGTTTGAGCAATTTGTCGAAACTGACATTGGTGGAGCTGACGATCAGCTAGAAACTAATTTAGCTGAAAAACCTGACATTGGTACTGGCGAAAATCCAGTTCCTGATCCTGAAAATGATTTAAATGATCCTCAAGAGGGTATGAGCAATCCAGCAGAAGATTTAAAAGAGGAAGATGTACAAGTCCAGGAATATGATGGCGATCCAATGACAGAACCAGGGCAGCTGCCTATAGAGCTGCCAGCTAGGCCTGAAATTGAAAGAGCTGGAGATCCTGGAACAGATACAGATATTGATATTGAACAAGATACTGAAATTGAAACAGATACAGATACAGATACACAAGAAGAAACAGATCCAGGAACATCAAGAGAATACGAGGGCGATCCAATGACTGAACCAGGGCAGCTGCCTATAGTTTTAACTCAAAGTTTGCCTGAGGAAAAAGAAAAAACTGAGGAAGAGGGCAGCATTGATGTTCAAGAATATACTGGCGATCCTATGGCTGAGGGTATGACAAGATTAAGGCCTGTAACTGGAGAAGAACCTCCACCGCCTCCAGGCGAAGATCCGCCTCCGCCGCCTCCACCGCCTGAGGAAGAAAAACAAACTGGTGGTGGTGGAAGAGATGATGATGGTAAGAGGCCTAGGAAAAAAAAGAGAATCGTAACTTTTGGAGCTGAGGAAGAGGAAAAAATTATAGATGGCGAAACTAGGCGGCCATACAAAGTTAATTTTACAGCTATTACGCCAAGTGGAAACAATAGAATTTTTTATCAAGCGGATACGCTAAAAGGAACTATTAAACAAGTTCCAGCTGGATCAGTAGAGGTTAATCCAGGATTAGGCCTGGAATCTATGAAAGTAGAATCCACAACCTCTAGGAATCCATTAATTAAATCAAAACGAGACTTGCTCTTACGAGCAGAAAGAAGAGGGTTACTGTAATGCCAAAAGGACAGAGTTTTAATAAAGAAATAAAAAAAGCTAATGCTGAAGTAGAAGAACTTTTTTACCAGGGTAGTTTAAATAATGGTGTATCAATAGTCGAAACACAATTACTTAAAGACATAAAACAAGGTAAATATAATTTTAAAGATTCAGTTAATAAATTAAAAAAACCTTATAAATATATTAGACAACGAGAAAATGAATTTTATAAAGAGGGCATTAAAGATAATGATTATGGATTTAAATTTAAACCTAAGCACGATCAACAGGCAGCTAAATTGTCAGCTTTAAGATTTTATGATGAATATAAAGACAAAATAGAAAAAATGCCTAAGAAAAAGAAATCATACAATCCATTTAAAAGTAAAAAAAATAAATTAGTAAAAGCTGAAAGGAAAGGGTTACTGTAATGCCTGACTTAACATTTGATGAAATAAAAGTTAATGAAAATTTAAAATCAGACTTTGAAGAGGCTGTCAAAAACGCAGCTACTGGATTTCCATTTCAAACAGTAGATGTAGGCGGCTATAAACAAACTCCAAACGATCCAGGCCATGTATGGAAAGTAAAAATATCAAAAGTAACTAAAGTTAGTAATGGTAAATCAGTTGATGTTTTAGAACTAACTAATCAATTTACAGATGGAGACAAAGTAAAAAGAAAAGCAGAAACAATAGAAAAAGTGCAGCTAGATATTAATGCTCCATTTTATAAAGCAAATATAGAAAACATTATTAATCAATTTTCAAAAACTGGTTACTTTAAAAGTGATACTCCCAAATTTAAATTAGCTTTCTCAAATAAACCAAGCAGAAAACCAACATCAGAAAAACCTCAAAAAACCGCAGCTAAAAAAGTTAAAGCTAAAGGCGGCGGTTTAGATTTATCAGGAACTGATCATGATTCAGTACATAATGGATTAGATTTTATTAAGATTCCAAAAAATCCTGAGCTAAATAAATTAAAAGGTAATTATTATGTAACTGAGGATTCTTATAGATGGAATGGATCATTAAATAACCTCCAGGGCAAAAAGAAAAATACATATCCTGGAAATAAAGTAAATCCAAAAATGAAAGGTACTGGAACTAGAAAAGAGGGTTTCGAAACAGCTAATCCATATCTTGGAGCTAATAATTTCAGATTAATAATTAATTATGATGGAGACATAGTAAAACTTAAAAAAGATTTAGCTAAAGTTTATACAGATAAATTTAATTTATTAGCTAATGATTTTACTGGCGGTTCATACGATCATAATAGAATTTTAGAAAGCTCACTTACAGAGCTAAGAGAGAGGCCTACATATCAGAATTTAAGCTATACAGTAGCTCCAGTAAAACCTGATGGCAATTTACATGAAGATTCAGCCTCAGCTAAATTTATAAGCGGCTCAGATTATGCAACTGATTACAATAAGAAAAATGGATTTTTTGATTGGAATACTGATGGCCGATCCCCCGAGATTGATATAGCAATTCCAGCTAATAGAGTTTTAAAAAAAGATGATGTTAGCCAGTTTGGTTGGTTTTTGAGCATGAATCAATCAGATTATTCAGGGATAGATGATGGTAAAAATAAATCTTATTTTCAGCAAATAAAGGCCTTTAATGAGGGTTTGAAAAAAAGAGGCCTAAAACCTCAAAAGAATTTAAGGTTTATGATTGTCGGTGGATCAGCTGATCAAAAAGATACAGTAATGCGACAGCTAGGCGAACACTTAACTAAAAGAGAAATGAAATTACTAACTAATACAGTAATCATGATAAAAAAACCGCAATCCAGGGGAGCTGCTGGAACTTATCATGAAGAGCATGATCATACAGGCGATTCAACACATATAATCAGCGTTGATCCTAAATATGTTAAAGCAGAAGATCCTACAGTTATTGTTCATGAGGTAGTTCATCTTTTAAGAAATAAAGACGATAAAAGAAAAGGCGTTGCCCAGTACAGAAAAAAAGCTGGCTATGATATTGATTTAGAAGAGGCAGCTACTGATTTGGAAACTGTTTCAAGAACTAGGCCTTATGAGAACAGTAATACTGACTTGCCTGGATCTCCAAATATAACTGGAGCTGGTTACTATCAGCATTTAGTCGAAAGAAGAATGAATGATGAACGCATGGAAAAATTTGCTCCATCAAAAGAGGTTGATGAAATTTATGGAATAAAAATTTTAAATACGCCTGAGTATAAAAATTATCTTGCTTTAAGTGAGTTAAATTTTGTAAAAAAGTTTCCAACAACTCCAATTACATCTCAAACGCAATATGTTTTTGCTAAAAACTTTGTTGAGGCTCTTGATCGCTTAACTATTAATGATCCAGCTGGCAAAGATCAAAATTTAGCTAAAGAAAAATCTAATGCACAAAGAAAAAAATTGTTTAAAAAAGCAGCTGAATCAGCTATAGGTAAAAATAAATCCTTATTAAAGCCTAGAGTTGGATTGGGAGCTGCCAGGTCTATAAATAGCAGAATAGGCCAAACAGCTATATCCAGGTCTAAATTAAGAGGTAAGAATCAAGAGGTTTATGATCGATACTTTGTAGCTAAAAATAAAAATGGAAAAATAGTAGCTGAGCTGCATATAAACAATAGAACGCCTGATTCTATGAAGAGCTACAACTTATCAAAATTAGAAATTGATAATTTAATTAAGGATAGGCCTGGCGATAGTGTCTTTGAATTAAAAGATGGTAAAGAAAAATTACTATGGCAAAACAAAGGAAATAAATTATTAAAATTAGAACGCAAAGGAAAACTATAAATTGAAAATAGATGTTCCATTTAAAACGCCAGGGCATAAAACAAAAAGCCACGCTGTTTATACAGTTGTTAATGGCAAAATTAAATTAATTCGTTTTGGCCAACAGGGAGCTGATGGTATCGGAAAAAAATCTGATAAAAAATCCTTAGAAATAGCAGAAAATTTTTTTGCTAGACATAAAGAAAATATTAAAAAAGGAAAAAAATCAGCTGCATATTGGGCATTTAAAGAAAAATGGAATGGAGACAAATTATTAAAATTAGAAAGAGTAGGTAAATTATGAGGCCATTTTCAGAATACATTTTATTATTTGGAGCTATGATAATTATGTTTATTTCATATCTTGTTATAACTCTAAGAACTGATGATATTGATTATGAAATTAACGCAGCTGTAATTCCAGGGCAAACAACAGCTAATGCGAATCAATTATATATAAGTCCAGGTTGTACATCAGGCAGCTATGCAACTTTTAAAAAAGATGGCAGCCATTATAAAAATGATGATCATGATGAATTGTTAGCCTCACTTACAATTCCTGGCAGCTCAGCAGCAGCTGGCCTAATTAATATTGGATATGGCGATACAGCTGTTGAATGCGGCTCAGCTCCATCTAATGCAGTACAAGTTTATGGAAACACTATTCCTCAGACAGCTACACTAAACGAACTTAGTACATTAATTAAAATACCTAAAGGAAAATATGCTTATATTTACATAAGCGGATTTAACTTTTCAGCTGCTGCTGTTTCTGCTAAAGACTAAAAACACTATATCTAGTGTGCCGCCCGGCAATTTTGCAGCTAATCAAACACTATATCTAGTGTTATAAGTATTCTAATAATACAAAAAGTTTGCTATTATTCTATTATAGGTAATCTTAAAGGCTGTTTAATTACAGAATAAAATGGCATAGATATTTTAGAAAAAATTAAACAGCCTTAAAAATAAAAAAATGGTTTATACAGATCCAACAAGAATAAAAAATTATATTTCAAAAGAAACTTTTAATTTAAAAAAAGAAAATTTTAATCTTAGCCAAGAGGTAGTTAAATTAAGAGCTGAAAATAAATATTTAAAAGATAAAGTTGATACTATGCTGCATACTCATAGAATTTATAAAAGTAATGCCTAGAAAAAAAAGAAATATAAAAAAATCAAAGAAAAAAAAGTCTACAACTAAAAACAGAAGATATAGAAGATTAACTATTTAAATTCTCCCTATACAGAAATAAACTTCCTGGCCAGCGGAACAAAATAAGGCCAGGGAGTTTTTTTTTATATCTAGCTTATTATTAAGGGATTTAAAAGGTAGTTCGATACCACTTACTAACAAAAGTCTCGTCTATGAGCCTCTGAGAACACCACTTTTCAGCAGCTAAGCCAAAAAAACGCCTATTTAGGGTTTTTCAAGCAATTTTTGATTAGCTACATAAGGATTAAAACTTTTTTGTTTTTCTACTGATTCTAAATTTTTAGCTGCTTTAATATATCTTTTAGCAACGCTTTCTGATTCCCAGCCAAAATTATTCATTAAGTCCAAAGTATCAGCTCCATCAAAAACAAATAATGAGGCCGAGGTTCTACGCAAAGCATGAGCTGAAAATTTAATTCCAGTTTTTTTTGATATTCTTTTGAACATTCCAATAATTGAATTTCTAGCCATTCTTTCAAAATTCTGATTTATAAATAGAGCTGGTTCAGTATCAATTACTTTTATATTTCTTTCTTTTAAGTAATCTTGAATTAACATTACTGTTTCCTGGCTAAGTCCAACAATTCTTTCTTTAGATCCTTTGCCTTTTACTTTTAGCTGGCCAGTATAATCAGGCAGCACATTAAAATTATTTTTATTTAATTCGCATACCTCATTTAATCTGAGGCCTGTTTGTAAAATTAAAAAATATACAGCTTTTAATCTTTTAGCTGTAAGTTTATTAGTAGTTAGCTGCTCAGAATTATTTAAAATAGTTTTAGTAAGCTGATTTAAATCTTCGGGTGGTATTGGTTCAAGAGTATTAGTAATTTCTTTAACTTTAATATCATCAGCAAAATCAAAATCAGTACCGCATTCTTTATTTATAACTTTTTGCCATCGTTTAATCTGTTTAATATATGTAATTATGGTATTTGGCGATCTCATTTCGCCAGTTTTTTTTGGAGTAGTTCTGTAATAATTAATAAATTCTCTATATAGCTCTCTCATTTCCTCGTTGCTTATTTTTCTAGCTATATTTAATCCTTTGGTATATCTAGCTGCAAACCATTGTTTACTTGTCATATTTAAAACTTTTAATGAGTAATTAACATGCTGATTTCTTGATGGGCAGTTTATACAATCAATATTGTGATCATTTTTTAAATTACATAATCTAGGCATTAATTTATCCCAAAGAAAATCTCGCCATTTTTCGTAAATGTGCATATTACTTTGAACAGTTGATTCAGACATAGCCTGATCAAGTAATTTATTTTTATAAAAACCTACCTGGTCGGTTTCATTTATTTTTTTCTCAATATTATTTTGTTTGTACCATAAAGAATTTTTATCCATATCGTTGTCTAAATAGTTTATGTTTTTAATTATTAGATTATTTTTATTATTCATGTCAAATCCTAATATTATTTTGAGGCTACAATTATTATGTTTTAGTAGGGTAAAAAGTAACTTGGTTACATTACTTTAGGATTAGTTAGCCTTAGCTGCATTCCTGTCAAGGAGGAGATCGGCAGTTCGAGTCTGCTCGGGGTCGCCAGTAATCAATCTTCTAGCTCAAATAATTAGTAGCTTAAATACAATTATTTTTTTATTTAATTTTGTAAGACTTTAGCAAGTGCTAGCTGCTTATCTTTAGGCAGTTTTCCAATAAGCATAGCTAACCTAGGAATTATATTCCCCTCGTAGTTTGTGCCATCATAAATACCTAGACTTACAACTAATTCACTAGGTTGAACATGTAATGCTTTAGCTAAAGACATTATTCCGCCAATATCTAGTTTTCTAATTACGCCATTTTCAATTTGAGTTATCCAGCCTTGGCTTTTATTAACCAAGATAGCTAAATCAATTTGAGTTAGGCCTAGCTCTTGCCTTAGTGCTTTTATAGTGCTGCCAAAAGCAGCGGCTTTTTCATAAACTTGATCAGTTATATTTTGTACCATTTCTTCTAGGTTCTCCATATCGCCAATCTTATTCGTGTTTAAAACCAATTTCTACACCTTTGCAATTCGATTTAAGTGTTTTTTATAAATTATTAAAAAATATTATAACTGATAATATTGTTTATTATAATTTCTAATATTATTATTAGTTATACTTTTAAAAATTAATTAAAGGGTTTATGGTAATTAACAATAAAAAATATCTAATGAATGAGGGTAAATCTAAAACTGTAAGTTTTGTTGTTCCGCAAAATTTATATGATGAATTTATTGAGATCAGCCAGTTAGATATAAAAGGAATCACGCCATCAATGATTTTCCGCAGCTGGATAGCAACAGCAGTTGAGGGCAAAACGATTCTCTTAAAAACAGTAAAAAAATAAATAGTTTCTGTAGGGAGACAATATGAAATTAGTTAATAAAACAGCTATGCAGCAAGTTGTAATGCAGCAGCTAGAAACAATTTGGGAAATAAAAATTTATGGCCTAATAATTGTAAAATCTAATGAAGATGATGATGTAGCTCCAATTAATCAACAATGGATTACTGATCATTATGATATTGCATATTCAACTGTTAACCGAACAATAAAATCACTACAAGATAAGGATCTTATAAAAAAAGTTTTTAAAAACAATAAACTTTGTTTTCAATTAGCTGGTGTATTAAAAGAAAAATTCGATTTAGATGTTAACGCCTGGGCAACAGTAAATGCTGACTACGCCAAATTCTTTAAAGATTCAGATTTTATTCCAATTAAAAAAAGTAAATTAACTTATGCTCAATACCAGGCAAAAAAGAAAAAAGAAGAGCAAAAAAAGTATGAAGAAAAACAAAAATATTATAGATCGCCTGAATATGCAGAAAAAAAGAATAAGGAAAATAGGGAAAGAAGAAAAATACAACAACAATTATTAAAAGAGGAACAGCAGCAATTAGCAGAAAATAATTGGTTTGATGATATTAAAGAAAAAACTCCAACTTTTTTAGAACGCAGTAAAGCAGCTAAAGAAATAAAAGAGTTAATTAGTAAAAATGATTAATAAATTATGATTAAAAAAATTATTAATGATGATTGCATAAATATAATGCCTAAGTACGCTGACGATTACTTTGACTTGGCTATTGTAGATCCGCCTTATGGAATAAAAATTCAACAAAGTGGAGGTACACCAAAGCATTTAGGTTTTAAGAATTACACAAAAAAAAATTGGGATAACAATATACCTAGCAAAGAATATTTTGAACAACTTTTTAGGGTAAGTAAAAATCAAATAATTTTTGGAGCAAACTATTACACAAAATATCTGCCAAGCTCTATGGGCTGGGTTTTTTGGGATAAAGGCCAGGATTTAACAATGTCAGATGGCGAGTTAGCATTTACAAGTTTTCAAAAAGCATTAAGAAGAAAAATTATAAACAGAGCCGAAATAAAAAAAGATGTAGCAATCCATCCAACACAAAAACCTATAAGGTTATACAGATGGTTATTAGAAAACTATGCAAAACCAACAGACAAGATACTTGATACCCATTTAGGTTCAGGTTCAATAGCCATAGCCTGTCATTATTTTGACACAGAAGAATTTGTCGGTATTGAGATTGATAAAGAATATTACGATATGGCAAATAAAAGAATTGAACAAGAAACTAAACAAATTAAATTATTATGATTAATAAAATAATTAAGTTTTTTAAATATAAATTTACTTATAAAAAAATAGGAAATGGAATATATATCAAAAAATAAAACACTATTGCAGCCACGCTATACTATAGCTTTTGTGCTATATGACTATAGCAGCCACGCTATACTGACTATAGCAGCCACGCTATACCACTATAGCAGCCACGCTATAACACTATTGCAGCCACGCTATACAAATAACTATTACTTTACTATTACTTTACTATTATTACTATTACTCTACTATTAATAATTTTTATAAAAAAAATGAAAAAAAAGAAAAAAGAAATACAAGAAGAAGAGCTGCAAGAGCTGAAAAAAAAAGAATGGATTAAAGAAAGAAAAAATAATCCAGCTCATAGACTTATGGATAATATTGAAATGGAATCAATTTTTACTGGAATCGAAACAGCTTATTATTCAGCTAATGAGCAACATAAAGAATTTTGCATTCAACATAAAATTAGGCCTCATGATTATGAACCTGGCTGCTGCAATATAGCTGGCGATATAGATATGGCAGCTGTTTATATTTTAAAATTACTTAATCAATTAAAAGATGAAAAAAGAGATAGAGACTTTACAAGAATTAGGCCAAACATGATGGCTGACTTATTTATGATTATGCACATTATTAATACAACTTTTGTTGGCAAAGATTTTCAATTAGTTAAAAGGCATGACTATTCAAATTTTGAAAGCAGCCAGTTTCTAAAAGATTTTAAAAGTGAATATTATGAAAATATGTATTTATTAGATCAGGCAAAACATAAAAAAAATCCAAGAGAAGATAGCCAGTATATTTAAGGCCTCATTAATGTTTTTTTATTAGCTGGGGAGCTGTAAAGCATTTTTGAGGCCTAATACCTAAAAACATTCTAAACACGCTTAAAATCGGAATTTGTCCAAATAGAGTATGGACAGTTTTAAAATCTACTTTTTACCATATTGCCTCAAAATGGTAAGTATTTTGAGAATTAAATTATTAATAAAATAATAATTCAACTAAAATCAATTTCTAATAGTTAAAAATATTTACCAATTTGGGAGGGTGGTAAAAATGATTAAAAAATTACCAAAATATTTATCTAATGACGAGATCCAGGAATTGTTTATTTATGCTCCCTCAGAAAAAATTAGGCTGCTTATGTATATCCAGTTTTTTTTGGGAGCTAGAATTAATGAGGCTGTAAATCTGCGGCCAGCTGACATTTCATTTAAAAACAATCAAGCTATGATTATTGATGGCAAAGGCGGCAAAGATAGAATCTTGCCTCTGCCAGCTAGATTAAAAGAAAAATTATATGATCAAAAAGTTGCAGCTAATAAACCTTATGTCAAAATGACTAGGCAAAATGCTAATGGATTATATAAAAAGGCATATCAGGCAGCTGTAGAAAATAATAAAGAATTTCCTATATTTGAATTTAGCAGCCATGTATTTAGACATTCAGCTATTCGATTTTGGGTAGAGACTATAAAAGATATAAATAAAGTGCAGCTATTAGCTGGCCATTCAAAATTAGAAACTACCGAACTTTATACAAGATTAAGGCCTGGCCATGATATTGATATAAGAGAGCTAAATAATTTAAGTTTTAGATAATTAGCCTTAAATAGGCGTTTTTTTGGCTCAGCTGTTTGTAATCGGTGTTCTCAGAGGCTCACAGACGAGACTTTTGTTAGTAAGTGGTATCGAACTACCTTTTTTATTCATCTAATAAAAGTAATTTTAGATCTTCTGCCTTTTTGGGCAAAATTACGCCAAAAGCATTACCTGATCTTTTAGTTGATAATCCAAAAGTGTTTTTTAGGATCTTCATCATGTGTTTTGATTCTAATAAGTCTCCAGTATCAGCTACCCATTGATTTGTAATTTGAGCAGCTGACACTTTTTGGCCGCCTAGCTGAGGGATAATTCTATCTTGCAGCCAATAACCAATTTGTAGCTCTCGATTCATTTCTACATTTTCTCGAACTTTGTCTTTTGTGTAGCTATCCAAAATATGAGAATCATCAACCATGTTTGTAGTCGAATAAACATTATAAAATTTTTCAGCATTATTAATTGTTTTTAAATGAGATTTTTTAAATCCAGTTGGAGTATTATCAGTAGCTATATAACTGGCAACTAATCTATGACTTTTTAACATACCCGCTTTAGCTCCAGTTGTATAAAAACTTAAATATGATTTTGGCGATATTACATAATCAATCTGCCATCTTAGCCTGGAGCTTAAAGTCTCCAGCTGCTGAGTTGTCATATAAATAGAAATATTTTTATGTCTAATCATAGTTACATAATGAATTAATTTACCCAGGGCATTAGATCCTGATTGCCAGGAATCAAAATAAGTCTGAGCCTCGTCAAGTGCTATTATGCAATCTTGTAGCTCATTTTTTTCTGCATAATTAAACAGCTGGTTTATATCTAGCTGCTCTCCAAAGTTTAGAAAACCATTATGAAAGATTTTCATTCCTCTTTTATGGTACATATACATATTGATTGCAGTCCATAAAGTCTTTCCCTGGCCTCGTGTTCCTCGAACTACAATAATAAATGAATTATTAATATAACTAGCTGGAACAAATTTAGAGCCAATTTGTTTTATTTGATTGTTTCCTAATATTTTTTCTCTATTCATCATTTTCATTTATTGGTTATGTTTTTTAGCATTTTTAGGTTTAAAATCATGTAAAAAAAAAGAGGCCTCTTTTTTTATGTTTTAGCTAATATGTTTGACATCATTACATAAATTAAAAATCCCTCGCCGCCTAAAATTCCTAAAATCATTCCTTTTTGAATAACCTCAGCTACAGCTGATTTTTGGCCTCTTTTGCTGTACCTGGAAAGAGCCGATTGTTCCAGGACAGCTGTAAGTTTTTGAGGGTGTACATAAGTCTTTTCAATATCAAATGGATTCCATAATCTGTATTCATTATCAATTTGAATTATGACATTTATAAATTTATTTTTTTCGCCAGTCTGATAATAACTTGTTGGCGGTATTTCTTTTTGCATTGTGTGCGGCATAAAAACATATTCCCAATACCGAACACCATCTTTCATATAGGCAACTAAAACAGGCCTTAAATAATTATTTAGAGCTACCCAAATAAGGCCTACAGCTACAGCTAAACATATTCCAAGAATTGCAGCTCCAACAGTTCCAGCTATTGCAGCTAAAAAAAGTCCAATGGTTGTAAATAAAAATGCTCCAGCAAAAAATACAGTATTGCCGCTATCAAGAAACCAGGCCTTAACTGGCAGCGTTCTAAAAAATGTTTTTTTATCCTGGTATTTATCTAAGTATTCAATATAGTTCAT
>Ga0208794_1001103_pt1 | contig 13079 bp, 20 predicted proteins | sample 32_taG_FD_184106 | JGI IMG/M metagenome (GOLD analysis project Ga0208794, IMG submission 184106) | Marine viral communities from the Gulf of Mexico - 32_GoM_OMZ_CsCl metaG (SPAdes) (version 2) | ecosystem: Environmental > Aquatic > Marine > Oceanic | place: Atlantic Ocean: Gulf of Mexico... | reverse complement strand
GCGGAGGTTCACTTTGATCTGGTTAATGATGAAGCGGTAACCGTTCCATACTAGCCTGTCGTTCATCTTCAACTTGCATATCACTTCAAGAGGTAGGATAGCTCTGAAGCTATACACCCTCCTGCTTACCGAGTATAGGTTAGTAATGTAGTCCTCCCAATAGCCTTTGTATAGTGTCTCGTTGAAGGCTTGGTTATGGTATGGCTCTATGTTCAAGCCGAAGGTCAGCATCCTCGTCACGCTTGTAATAGTGTCGCTGTTGACGTTGGCAATGAAGTTAATCTGGTCTACCCTTCCGTGTGTACCGCTTCCTGTATCGCCAGACTCATCAAGGAAGCCTATAGGGTCGCTACTGATGTCCTTAGTATTTGGTGAGTAGAATATCATCGGTGCGCCTATGTATGGCTTCAGCTCCTTATCTATGGACGAGCCTATGAGGAAGTCTACATTGGTAGAGGTATCAACATCTACTAGCTTCTCGAACTTGAGCAGCTCGAAGTTGGTCTGGTTAGTAAGCTCTCCACCATCGAACGTAAAGTCCGCACGGAGGTCACCATATCCCACGCCTCCATTGGTCAGCCTAAAGTTGTTCATCTGTTGGCTGTCTGCCAGTTGATGCTCTAGCTTTATCCTTCTATATAACTCTGGCTTTGATACCTTGCGTGTAGTGATGTCCGTATGGTTGGTGATGTCGTACTGATTACCCTCCGCATACCAATCGTCTAGAGGCTCGAGCGTGAAGGCTGTGGTGCTTGTGGGCTCAAGTGCTAGATTAAACATCTTGATAAGCCCTACCATAAAGTCGCTCACCTTCTGCTCTGGCATTTGGTCTGCAATGACCACCTCCTGCGTGACCGTCTGACCTGCTGATGTAGAGGCAGTCCAATACACATTCGTAAGGTCTGTAAACTCCCTACCCGATGCACTCACCGAAGTAATAGAGGTATTGGTTGTAGCTGGTAGGAAACGCATCTGTATACGGTCTCCTGTGCTGAGGCTGTTGAAGTATATCTCCTCGTCTGTGACATTACCGCTATGACTGACTGCCGTAAAGAACACATCGTTGATGTAGAAGTGAAACTGGTAGTCATCGGTACACGTTGCGCTGTATCGCCAGATGAACCTGTCGTAGGTAGATGGGATGGTTAGCTCATCGGTACTGATGTCAAAGCCAGACCCTGTAGCAGACGTAAAGTCTACCGCCTGTGCTTGTTCAAAGCCTGTAGCTTGACCCTCGAACATATACCCCTCCCTACGGTGACACCACATATAGAGGTCGGTGAACTCATCACTAGCGAAGAACTCGCTGTTGAAGGTGATGCTGTACTTGCTCTCTATGGCATCTATGATACGAGCTAGACGGATGGCAGGTTTGAGTTCGTAGTAGTGACAGCCGTGTGTATCGTTAGTCGTATGGTAGGCTAGGTTGTAGTCATCGTGAGACGAACTACTGCTATCGTAGAACCAATCCTCTTTAGGAGAGATGAGAGGGTAGATGATATTGCGACTGCTCAAGCCGTCCTCTAGCCCTGTCTTAATGTTTGCGCCTGTGTAGTCGTGGTCGTATGCTGATAGGTCAAGGTCGGTAAGTTGGTCATCACCAAACAAGTCCAATAGGTTCACCCCTGCTGAATAGAATACTATCTCGTAGCTGCTCGGTAGGTTGCCCTGCATATTCACCGCAGCAAGCTCAATACTACCCTCTCTGAATGTCTCCTTATTCAGTATGATGGTAGCAGACTGCCTTTGGGAAGCAGAGAAGCCACCACTCACATCAGCGTTGTAGTAGTGCTTAAATAGGTCGTTGTTGATCCTAGAGGCAGGTACGCTGAAGGACTGGGTATAGTCAGCATACACCTTGCTGATGTCCTGTATGTTCTGGACATTGAGCGTAATGTTTACATCCTCATCCTTGAAGGTGTCTACTCTATCTGTGCCTATGTAAATCTCTATCATAGTCTAGCGTTCTCTGGTGTGGCAAAGCTCACCTCTAGCGTGTAGTTGATAGTCTTGTCGTTGATGTGTTTCTGTATCTCCACAGACTGCGTATCTATAGTGACGGCACGGAAGTCCTGCCCTATGGTATAGGTGTCAGCTACTCGTACCGTAGTGCGGTCTATGGTCATTAGGACGTAGTCGCTCATTAGCATATCCTCTATGGTGTCGCTCATGCTCTCGTCTACGAATCCTGTGTTCAACGTAGTACGCTTAGTGAGGTTGTGGTTGTACGTTCTCGCTCCTCGTGAGTATGTTTCCCAATCATATCCCGATGAGTCAGCAGAGCCTACCACTTGGCGGTAGCTCTCTTTGGTTACCCCTACCGACTGGCGTGATGCCTTGAAGAAGGTTAGGGTATCCCACATACCATAGCGATTAATGAACTGCAACTGTACAGGCGTGTACTTGGGTTCGCATTGTACATAGAATCTCCTGCTGTCTACGACAGTATCGCTAGAGTCTAGTATCTGCACATCATAGTAGTCCAATGTACGAGGCTCAGTAATACCTGTGAGGCTCTCGTCATAGAGGTAGTTCTGTAGGTTAGGTATCCCGACAGGGAAGAGTAGTACCCTATCCTCTGCATCCTCTCCTGTGCCTATGGTGATAGTCACCTCGTCACTCGTGCCGTCTGATCCAAGTAGCTTAACCTTGACTGCGTTGGTCTGGTAGCTACTACCTACGTCCCCTAAGTAGATAGGCATATTGTAGGTGTCTAGTTCGTATAGGTACTTCTCACTTGCCTCCATTAGGATAGCCCTGCCGATGTCCTTATTGGCTAGGTCTGTGAAGTCGCTATAGCCATCTGTTGCTAGGAAGCGTGTGGTCGTGCCTGTGTCGTTTACTACAAACGTACCATCCAAGTACTCAATGTCATAGTCTACCTCTACCCAGAGGAGGCTGTCGCTGCTCAAGGTAGTGAAGGTGTCCGTGTCTAGGTTGGTAGTCTTCTGGTCGAATAGGTTCTCTAGGAAGGGGGCTATGTCAGCGGTAGGGTATGAGTTCACGAAGCCTGTAGTCCTGTCTATGGTGTACACAGGATCAGAAGGGCGCACATCCTTATCACCTGTCCAAGCGTAGATTTCTAGCTTGAAGTAGTAGATGTCACTTGCATCTGTGCCTGTACCGTCCCAAGTGATGAATATAGGACTGCGTACTCCTAGTAGTCCTGTGGGGCTATTTACTGCCATTTTTATATCTTACATTTAATTCGTTCAATGTGAAGTCTAGGAAGTCTTCTAGGTCTAAAGCATAGGCTTGGGTAAGCTCTGGCGGTAGCCTATTGAATCCTAACTTGAAGGGTCTGCTGTAGAAGTTGGTAGCAGGTATGCCTCGCTTCCCGATGCTTCGGGCGATGAGGAAAGCTGTGGTTCTGTAGGTCTCAAACCTACCTTTGTTATCACGGAACTGAATCTTCCGTTGGCTAACCCACTTCTCTATCGCAGATACAGGAGGCATCTTACCAGCCTTACGTCCTTTGTCTACCCACTCCCCATACTCCTGCATAAGGAAGTCGAAGTTGATGCTGTTCGGCATCGCCTTCACCTCATAGTCTAGAGACTTATACAAGCCCTTTGTGTTGTTCTTCTTCTTGCGTGTGAGGTTCTTCCTAGCCTCTCTGACTAGGTACTTACCAAACTTGTCTAGAGCTGCCTCTGTGTTCTTTGTGTTAATGCCCCCATCCATTAGCAGATGTTGTTAGGGTTGATTGCCTCAATAGATAGCGTAGCCATCCAGCCACATACGTTAGCCTCATAGTCCTCATCAAAGGGCTGGGCTAGTGGGTCGTTCACCAATCGGAAGTAGGCATCGTACTCCGTACCTCTACGGAATGTAGCGAGGATTTCAGATAGGGTAGCTAGTGTTCTATGGTAGATATCTTGCTTCATCATACCACCCTCATACAAGTCCTTCTCGTCCTTGCTGTAGTCTACCACGTCCATAATGAGTAGGTCGAACTCGTAGGTAATCGTGCGCTCGTTGAGCGTAGCGTTCCCTGTGATGATATGCGCCAGAGGGTACATATCCATCTTACGGAAGTCTAGATCAAAGATGTTGCCCCAGCTCACTTGATTGATGTGGTCGTTAGATTCGGCTGCTGATTTAAGTGCCTCAGTTATTTGGTAGTATCCTTTCTTCATACAATTAAAAAACCCCATCCGTAAAAGATGGGATAAAAAAAGAGGGAGCTACTGCCCCCTCTCAATCAAACCTATCTAGTAAACCACACTAGATACCCAAATGTATATCCTCTTCTGAACCACACTCACACGCTGCGTGAGTTTTTGAACAATCGTGGCAGCAGTCGCATCGCCAATCATCATCATTGTATTCACCACATATGTCGCACATACGACCCTCGTAGTCTTGGTACACCGCTAGTTCCCAATCTAAGTAGTCCATCACACCAAGCTAAATAGGTTAGACAATGAGAACGGCTCGTAAGGGAAGAAGATGGTGTGTATGTCCATCGCTTCCTTGATAGTCAACCCCATTACCGAGCTATTATGCTCTAGGGCGTATTTGATTAGCTTCCCTGTTGTAGGGTACTTGTCTGCCTCCTCTTGGAGCTTGTCTCTATGAGGCTGTGTGAGTTGTTGGTACAAGTTCATCTCTCTTGTGTATTGATTAATATGTAACAATAATACACAAAGGATTCTTAATAACCTACTTTTTCTTGGAGTTGCTTAGTGACTTTTCAACATCTGCCTTATCCATCACAAACTCCAGATAGGTGAGGCAGGTGCGCATAGGCATATCCGTTACCTTGTCAAACTTCGTGATATCGCCTCCAGCAATTTTATGGACTGCGCTATACCATCCCCACTTCCTTGCGAACTGGGTAGGTCTGTCAAATGCTGGTTCGTCTCCTGTTCCTTCTGTGAATATCGAAGGAAAGTTATTAGCAAGGCGATTTCTAAACGATAAAAAAAAAGCATACACCCTAGTAGTACATCCGTGCCTAACACACCAAAGCCCTCCCCTGTGTGCTTGTCTGGGTCGTAGTTCTCTATGAGGTACTTGCCAAACTTCGTATCTGTGATAGGACGGTAGAGGATGCCTAGCACCTTCTCAGCATTCTTGTACGGCTCTTTCAGTAGCTCGTCAAGGTCAACGTATTCCCCCATACTGATGTCCTCTAGCTTGGGATGGAATCCATACTTGACTCCCTTGTGCTTGAAGGTCTGCACTAGCTTAGGCTGTTCGTTCAAGACCTTACCTAGTTGACTGCGTAGGTTGTTCTTGTCGGCTACCTTCATACGCTCCTGCTGATCTGGTGTGAGACCGCAGAAGTGGTAGAGTGCTTGTTCGTCACCATTATCCTCATTCGCCATAGCGATGAACTTCTTGTACTTAGAGATAGGGATGTCTGCTAGTCTCTCTGGTATCTCTATCTTAACGGATTGCGTATCGCCCATAGTTAGGTTTACTTAGTTTGTTATATACACCGTATCTCGCTGCATCAATAAGGTGATTCCATTTATCCTCTGGCTTGTTAAGGAGGTTGCCATTCTTGTCCTCTATCCATCTATAGTTCTCCATCTCCTTCATCAAGTTAGCCCCCACGATGTGGAGCTTGTAACGCTTGAGCATATCTATACCAGCGTTCACACTATCTGCGCCCTTAGTAGTAGGCTTGATGTTCCAGCCCATCCTGTGTAGCTCTTCGATACTCTTAGGCTCTGCCGAGTCTGCAAATATCTCCTCGTACCTACCTACCCCTATGTCATTGAAGCGGACTGCTAGGTCGTGGTTAGTAAGGTTGGTAGAGTATAGCATCTCCTCAAAGTAGAGGTTATTTCCATCTTGGTAACAGCGCACCAATGCGCTAGGGTCGTTGGTGAATCCAAAGTCCAGACCATAGGACAGGAACTTAGCTGAGGTAGGTACTTGCTGTAGGGTTGTGAATTGGAATACCTGCGCTCGGTTAGTGCCTCGCTCTCCTAGTCCATAGACACGCCAGTAGTGTTCGTCCGTCTCCTTGAGTCTCTCTATCTCCTCCTTGATTGTCTCGTCAAGGAAGGGATTGTCTAGGTAGGTAGTCTGATAGAAGTCTACATCCTCACGAGGGATAACTCTATCATATATCCAATGGTATGTGTCGGAGGGGTTGTAGTCGAGTATGATCCTACCGTTAGTACGGAATACTATCTGCTGCCAATCTTCAAAGCTCAACTCGTTAGCCTCGTTCAAGAATGCGAGGTCACGCTTACGCCCTCTAATCTTCTGAGGTTGGTCGAGGGATACGAACTCTACTAGGTTGCCGTTGAGGACGTACTCGCTGTTGGACTTGTTGTGCTTGTCCTCTTGGTACAGGTCGTGCTGCTTGAGGATGCCAAAGAAGTCACGCATCACAGAGCTGCGGACAGCTGGGAAGGTCTTACGAGCTATGGTCACCGTCTTGCCTGTGTTCTTGGTGCAGTAGTAGAAGATGAGCCAGAGGAGGATGTTGTAGGTCTTACCGCTACGAGTACCACCCTGCTCGACTACTATCTTCTTGTCTGACCTCTTGAGATGTGTGTAGACTTTATTGACCGCTATCTTCCCCATCCAGTTCCTCTATGGTAAAGGTCTTGATACCCTCGTGTGCTATCTCTTGTCGTTCAATATAGCCACGCTTCTTACCCTTAGTCTTTAGATAGAAGATGGTAGAGGTAGGATTGTTGCTTTTGATTTGCTCGTGCAACTTACCCTCTGCGAAGTCGAGTGCTACATTCTCCAACTCATCTACTGCTCTCTTGTACTCTGGGTCATCCTTGAGCCAGTTGTAGTGTGTCTGCCTAGATATACCCACGTCACTACAGGCAGCAGTCACTATGCCTAGTTTTGCCTCTAATGCCTTGAGCATTGCCTTCTTGTGTTCTTGTGTGCTATCCATTTTTTATGTGTCAAATTTAGTCAACCTCCTAACTATAAAACCCTATTTTTTCATATTGCGTTTGCGCTCCTCTCTTATGATGTCGTTTATCACCTTCTGGTTCAGCCTACGCTGTGACCTGTTAGGCTGTTGAGGTGCAGGAGGTAGGTCTACAAACTTGGCTAGGAAGGCAGACTCATCTGCTGACAGCTGACCTCGTAGGTGTACTTGTGTTAGGATGCTTATAAACATCTCTAGGTTTTTCCTATTGACTAGTATCTGTTCGCTCTTACTCATTGTTTTTATTTTATGAATGTTACCCAATGGGTCTGCATCTTCTTTCCAGACTTATGACCAAATAAGGGTTTGTGTTCGGTGAGTTTTAGTATGTCCTTTATAGGGAACTGCACCTCATTCCATTTGAATATGAGTGTACCGTTTGGCTTTAGAACTCGGAAGCATTCCTTGAATCCTTTGGAAATCATATCCTGCCAGTCACCTTCTAGATTTCCGTACCTCTTAGTGATTTCACCCAATGCATTGCGCTTGATATGTGGAGGGTCAAATACCACAATATAAAAAGACTCGTCTGGCTGTTTGATGTCTGTGAAGTCTCCTATGATATCGGGAGCAATGGTCATAGACTTTGTACCGCTTGGGTAGTGGTTAGTATGTGTTTCATTTCTCTTGTCAAGATATAAAGCTCTCTGGTCGTGCTTGTCAAACCACATACCCCTAGCACCACAGCAAACATCTAATACTTTCTTGTCCATTACATTCTTATTAGCCTCAGTCTTCTCTGGTACTTGCGTATGAGTAGGGCTGAGTTGGTTAGCTGGTTCTGTATCTCGTCACTCCATCCGAACCTACTTGCCTGTATGCTTAGGTTGATGTTATCTAGCATTAGCATATCTAGGTATGCCTCTGTTGTTTTTATGTGTCGCTTCTTACGAAGGTAGGCACTAATCGTTCTCAATACCATAAGTCTCTCTGTCTCTATTGCACAAGTCTATTATACTTGGCGTGTTATCTTCTTTCATCTCTTTGTCTTACTATTTCCATATGATTACGCAGCTTGTCTACGATGTCCTGCATATCCCTCCTATCATAGAGCAGGGCATACAGTCTCATCAGCTGGTCAGTATCTAAGTCTATATAGTGTCTCATTCGTTTTCCTTTCCTGTGAGGTATATGAACATCGCACTCAAGGCGATAGTCAATATAATCACAAACCATTTGAACTCTATCATAATCTTCTCTTGTGTATCTGCTTTAGCCAGTCTATCTTCTCTGGTACGTCTCCGTGTTCTAGGTGACACGATCTACATACTGCCATTAGGTTCTCTATTCTGTCTTTGTTTTTAGCACCTCCTGCTCCTCTGTTCTCTATGTGGTGTATGTCTACGGCTCTTGATCCACATACCTCGCAGGGTATGAAGTCATCTAGGACGTAGTCAAAGTATTGCATATAGATCTTGGTGTGCTTCTTCACTTGAACAAAGGCTTTATCTTTTCGGCTATCGCCTGTACCACATCAGTAGTAACAGCGTTACCGCATTGTTTGTAGCGTTGGGTGTTGCTCATCTTCTTAACTTCCCCATCGTAGTTGCCATACTTGGTATGGTTATCTGGGAAGCCTTGTAGTCTTTCACATTCAATAGGTGTTAGTCTACGGATGCGATAGTCTTGTACAGCTGCTTGATTGCAAGAGGTCTCTAGTGTTTGAGCCTTACCTTTACCTACCCTACCTCTACGAGTATCGCTGTTAGGGTTAGATAAGTTTATACTATCTCCTTCTTCTGCTGTCTCATATCCTGATTTAGTTGCTGACTTTACTTTAATGTAGTCTGCATCGCTTGGTAACTTATAATAACCTGCCACAAGAGTAGAGGCTTTATCTGTATCACGCTCATTACCTCTCTTATCTGTAACTCTTACTTCTACAAAGGTGTCTTCGCTTCCGTATCCTTCGTGGGCAGGCAATGATCTTGCGATAGAATTCGCAACTTTGCTACTTGCCTTCCGTTGTGATTTGTTCCGCTCCTTTGTATTAAATACTTTTGCACCTTTTCCGATAGGAAAAACTCCTCTCCAATTTCGTTTGGTGGTTGTAGAATATCCGACAAGGTATATGCGCTCTCTATTTTGGGGTAGAAACCACGATGTATTAAGCAGTTGCCATTCAAGTCTATAGCCCCCAATGTTGGCAAACGCTTGGAGGATTGCCGCAAAATCTTCGCCAGAGTTGGAGCTGAAAGTTCCTTTAACATTCTCCCAGATAAATACTCTTGGTCTGCATTCCCCAATGAGACGAATGGCTTCAAGGATAAGGCTGCTTCGCTCTCCTTCCATTCCTTTACGCTTTCCAGCAAGGCTGAAGTCTTGGCAAGGACTTCCAAAGGTGATAAGGTCGATGCTTGGGAGGTCTGTCCCTCGAACATCTGTAACTGACCCGACATATTCTGCTTCTTTAAATTTGTGTTTATATACTGCTACTGCGTGTTTGTCTACCTCTGAGAAGTAGCTCTTGACTTTATACCCAGCCTTCTCAAAGCCTAAGTGGAAGCCACCGATACCTGAGAATAGGTCTAATTGATTTATCTTTCTCATAGTGTGTCTCTAATGATGTAGCTGTCTAGGTCGTTACCAGTCACAAAGAAGTCCTTATAGATGGCGATGGCTCTGTTGAACTTCGCCTCGCCTCTCTTGTAGAACTCCTCGCTCACATCGTAGATACCAATGTCGCAGGATGCTTTGTCTAGGACTATGAAGTACCAATCCTTGTACGACCTCTGGAAGAGGTTGCAGTAGAGGTAGCATTGCATATCATATCCGTACTTGTCTGCGCTGTATCGGAATGCCTTGAGGTCTGTCGTGGTCTTGATGTCAGCTAGGAAGCTGTCATTCCAGATATCCGCCTTCGCTCGGAAGGGGAAGCCCCCCAGCATATCGACCATAGGCTTCTCCGTTTGGCTCTGCTTCAAGAAGTACTTAGCGTGTTCGTTTCTCTGGAATGCATCTACTATACGCTCTCCCTGTTGTAAGTCCTTTGTAGTGATACAAGTCTTGCTCGTTGAGGCTTGGGCTTCCTTGTACTTTTTGGTGTTCTTAGAAGCCACGTCTACGACTTCAAATATATCATCGAATCTATGAGGCTCTAGTATCATAGTATGAATGATACGCCCCTGCAATAAGGCAGGGCTAGACTCATTAGAGCCATAGGTCTGTACGTTGTAAAATGTCTTGGGACTATCCAGTAGCATCTTGAGGCTACTAGAAGACAAGGCTATCTTATTCAATGCTCCGTAGTAGAAGTCATCGTCTCTCGCTTTGTCTATGAGCCATTGCTGATCGTAGTCAGCTCCGTCTAGCATTATCATATTTAGGACATTATGTATTCAACAAGTGCATAGGCTACCATCATAGTGCTTATACCAAGTCCTACGAGTACTGTAGTTACTGCCCAGTAGAAGGCGTTCTGTCGTTTAGTGTACTTTTTCATCTCTCTATTTTTTTAGATTATAGATGCAATGTAAACAAAAAATGTTAACAACTACTCCTCCTCGTCAATTTTTTTTAACGCATCGACTATCTGTACTAGCACCTCCTCGCAATCTTCGAGGCGTTTACCCAGTACTCTGATCTGATTAAGTGCAGCTCCAAGCACTACACCAAACAATATGAGTATCATTTCTTGTCCCATTGTGCTATACATACAGCTACCCTCTGCTTGGGGTTAGGGTACTCCTCAATAATTGTGTGGTCTTGTACACAACGTCTGAGGAACTCGTTCTTATCCTCTGTTGATTTCGGTGTTGGAATCGGCATAATCTTCTTTTTTGTACCATTTACAATTTTCTTTAGGGACTCTATAGAAAGCGTCAAGACCTTGTCGGTCTCTCTTGTTGATGTTTCTAAGCTCCCTATATTCTTCCTTATATATGTCTTTGCTATGAGCAATACATACCGCTTCTGTTTCTTTGCATACTATGCAATAATAGAATCCTATGTCCTCCCATTTCTTTTTACGACCTAAGAAAGAAACGGTAGCGAATGGGAAGTCTTGTACTCCTGTAAAAGCATAGCCTGTTTTAACTTCTGCCTCAAAGAAAAAGTGGTGTCCGTTATTATCTATGACTGTTAAATCAACACCATAGTCTTCTGTGTCATCTATCTCATTTACCCAGTCCATAGTCCTCAATAATTTCTTCACGATGTTCTTAGCAAATTCATCGTTCTCATTGTAACTGCGTTGGCTAAACTTTCTTGCTTCGTATTTCATCACGCCTCGTCTAGTAGTAGTTGTAGTTGCTTGACCCATTGCATCCAGATTTTAGGACTGCAAGTACAAGGCACATCGAACTTATGATTAAATACCCTTGCGTGTATTGTAGCAATCTGTACACGGTCATCATAGGTGAGGGTCTTCTTCTTCAGTACCCCTGTAGAGAGGTAGGCTATCTCCTCCTCGTTCAAGCATTCTGGCTCACGTCTATAGGGGAACATCTTATTGAGCTTCTCCTTACGTTCATCACAGCCACAGTCCTCACCGACTACCGCCTTAACCACAGCCTTGATACCAGTAGCCGTAGTTATCTTCTCAATGGTATCACCTAGCCCCTTAGATTTTGTCGAAGTCTCCGTTCTGGAAGTCTTCGTAGTCTTCTTTGATTTTCTCGTAGATCCTCGCTTTGCCATTTTTTATCGTGTTCTTAATTGATGTAAGTCCTATATCAGACTCTCGGTGTATTTTATTCATAGACGTACCCTGCATATGTATACGCATTAGTTTTGCATCGTACCAATGGAAGTCCTCCATCTCCTGCTCCATCATATTGAGGAGCTTGTCCATAGCTATCTTGTACTCGGTGTGGTCTTCGTCTTCTAGGATGTCGTGAGTCAAGTCCTCGATGCTGACCTTGTTGATTCGCTTCTTGGTCCGCTGGTATTTGAGTGCCGTGTTGATGCACGACCTATATACATAAAAAAAGTTAAGGGAGTCCTCCTCGTAAAAGTTGGTTCTCCCTTCTGCTTCTAATTCTAATAAACGTACAAACACCATCTGAACTATGTCAGAGGCTATCTCATACGATCCATCACAGTACTCCTTAATGAAGCCTGTGAGTCTCTTGAAGTTCTCCTTGTAGAATGTTTCTATGTTCCCCACGACACTTGCACCATAATCAAACCTATGCCGATTTGTACTAGGTGCAGTCCTTTGTATTCATCTGTCGCTTCGTAGTAGGCGTAGTTGATGCCTACCATAAGACCTGTCAATGGACTAAACTCTATCTGCATACTGGTTTAGGTTTTTATTTTCTTCTTGTAATATACGATTGTTTTCAAGTAATTCAATAGTCCTGTTTTTCAAGTTATTAACTTCCGCCTCCAGCTCGTGTATTCTCATCTTGTGTCTAGTGAGTGTTGCTGCTAGTTTGTTTCTAGCTTTGATGTCCTTCGTAGGGTTGCTGTTCCAGACATCTTGTGCCACCTCGTAGAAGTGCTGGTACATCTTAGACCAGTTATAGTTATCATCGTGGTTGCGGATGGCGTGTAGTACACTTGCGTGGTTTCTATCAAATATCCTGCCTATCTGCATCAGAGTCATATGGTTACGCATCACGACCATCATAGCAGACCTTGCAAAGACTTGATCTTCTTGGCGTGTGTTGTTAGGTATTACTCCAATGGTCTCGTAGTATTCACTTAGTATCGGGCTTAAATCTTCCATTTGATTTGCTTCTCTTTTTCTATTATACGTTGGAAGGGGATTCTATGTAGTCCCCCTGTTGAGGTGTTGCGTACTATGTAGTAGCTGCCTCCTACTTCTATGTCTGGCTCATCGCCATCCAGTCTAGTCTGTAGTGCGATGTGAGTCTCTAGGCATATGAACTCCATACCATTGATCTCGAATCGCTGACCGTTTAGCATCTTCCTTTTAAACTCCATCCATACATCCCTCTAGGGCTTTTTGTAGTTTGACGTTTTCCTTCTTTAAGTCGTACACCTCCTGCTTCAGTTTGCCGTTCTCAATCTGTGCATCTAGTATCAGCTTGTCTAGTGTGGTGAAGTAGTCGGTGATATGTCTATAGACTGCTGCCGTATCAGAGCAGATATGAAATACCTCCCATAGTTGCTCTTGGTTCATCGGCTCCTGATTCCCTAGCTCTTGGCTGAGATAGGTCAAGCACTTGTACAGCTCGGCTTCTTTCTCTAGGTAGTA
>Ga0208794_1001101_pt1 | contig 13097 bp, 24 predicted proteins | sample 32_taG_FD_184106 | JGI IMG/M metagenome (GOLD analysis project Ga0208794, IMG submission 184106) | Marine viral communities from the Gulf of Mexico - 32_GoM_OMZ_CsCl metaG (SPAdes) (version 2) | ecosystem: Environmental > Aquatic > Marine > Oceanic | place: Atlantic Ocean: Gulf of Mexico... | reverse complement strand
ACGGGTGCGAACAGAATCCTTGATCGTATGATTGATTGTTATAACCACCGCAGAAAAGAAGGGCGAATAAAACAAGTATAAGCGCAGGTTTAGGGCGTGGTTCAAAGCAGGATCGCGCTAGTGCCTGTTTATGTATTCGGTAATAAGTAAGTTTATATATAAGCTTATGAACCTGAAAAAATGGTAAAAAACACCGTAATGCAACAAAAAAATGGGCAGTTTATCGTAACGTTCCCAAAAGCTATCGCCACCATGATTGATCTTAAGAAAGGTGATGGCATTGAATGGAAGTTATATCATGGTGATATCATAATCAGGAAGTGTTGAATGCTTCCTCATCATATGTGCCAGTGCACATGCATTCGTTATCATATCTAATACCTGTACGTTGCATATGTATTATCCTTAATTTACTAATTAACATAGGGTAATCCTCTGGGTGTTCGTGCAGTTCTATCATCAACGGCGTCTCTCTAATTATGCGACCTTCAACCATTTGGCATTTATTTGCACCATCGATAAAAGATATCGCCATTTCATAATTTTTGTCATATGTCATTTTCAAAACACATAATCATAGTGTGCTATATAATAAAACGGGGAATAGCCCAATATTCACCCCCGCTTATCTGATCTTTAAGCCCAGCTTCTCCCTTTAACCCCGCCTTTATACTTGCCTTCTTTTTTAGCACGTTCGATTCCGATCCGTTGCTTCTCTCTCATATCTTCAGGCATGTAACAACTAACAGCCATCTTCATTCTAAACATTAAACGACCGCTTGCCGTCTGTAAATCAATAGGTTCGCTCATGCTTAGCAACTGACAACCCTCTTTAAAGTATTCTTCAAGTTTCGCCTGATCCCCCCAGTTACGAGTGAGCCGATCTATATTATACACAAGCACCGCGTCGTACCTGTCGAGTGTGTCGAGTAACTTCTTAAACTCTTTACGTTCCAGTAACTCCTTGCGCCCGCTTTCTTCGTCCTTAATTACTTTCAGGATTTCCCAGCCGTTACGTTTGGCATATTCCCTGCACTTCTTAACTTGTTGCTTAACGTTCTGTTCTTTCGTGCTAACACGACAATAAATAGCAATCTTCATCTATCGTAACTTTGCGCGTCAACATAATCTTCAATCTGTGACCAGTGATGAAATGCCATCTGCGCAATGTGTCGTCGCTCTTGAACCTGTGGATCTGTTGGCGGGTAAAACCCATAAGTGTTTTGAATCTTGCGACGCGCCCGTGTTATACTTTCAGTAGCGCCCAGAGAATAAATCCGTTGCCATAACCCGTACGGCAGTTGATCCATTGCTTGCTTGTCCATTTTTTGATAGACCTTATACAATAAATAACAGTCGTCATTTCTAGCTTTCGGATAATCGCGCAATACTTCAAACACCAGTTCTGATGTGCCGTTCAATTTGACAATAATCTGTTTAATCTTATCTTTATCTAATATTTCCATTTGTTTTTTTGTAAGTTAATCATTCGGTAGTGTCTTATACAGTACTCACCCTTAAATCGTTCACGGTGGCACTTGATACATCTTTCTTCCTCAGGGATCGGGCGGTGATTCCAGCAGTAGCCGTCATAATTCCCACGACTTTTGCAGGGATCACCTGTCACCCGTATGCCCTTGCATCTTAGTTCATCAATCGTAAGATCTCCCTCACGTCATACAGTGATCCGTAACAGTACATGCCATATAAACAAACCCCCATAGGAATATGAATATACAAGTGCGATAATAAACCAACATGGCTTATAACCTTTGCACACACCATTAACCACAGTAAACCTGATAATATGCCAATCCATAACACAATAATCTGTTGTTTACCCGTAATCTTGCAGGGGTTACGCGGGAACATCTCAAATTCGCCGTACGGTAAAAATGGCATAATGTGTTTCCAGACGTGTCGCCACCACACATAACCTTTCTCATTAGGTTTTGGCACATGAGTGTTCACCCATCGAAAGATTGGTGGTTCTCCTGTAAAGTAATAATACATGATATAATGACCTAATTCGTGCCAGCCAATAGCAGCGAAAAAAAAAATACTGTATATCATGAACCAGAATGCAACAATAAGAACTATTCCAGCCACTGTGCCATATCCTTTTTGTATTGTTCGAGTGCTTCCGCGTCTTTACCGCGCAGTCTATTATATTTGCCAGCCATAACTTTACCTTTTCCACTCGTACTTAATGCCATCAACAACTTATCAGTAGCTATCGCGTCCGCATTTTCAAATTCTTTCTTAGCTTCGGGCGACATTCCAGCCATCAACTCTTGATTTTTACGGTTTTTATCAACCACCCATTGGTTGAACTGCCGTTTACCGATACCCCTCATGCGCTTTAATCTTTCTATACTATTCTTAAACATATTCTTCTACCTCTTAACATTAATCATACCGCCATGTTATATATTTTTGAACTATCCTTGCCCCAGAACTAACCTTCTAAAGCTTCCAAATATTTCTTTGCTTCACGTTTTATCGTCTTGACAGTGCCAGTGCTAATAGCCATAGCGTCTGCCATATCCGCCTGAGTCAGGGGACAATTAAGAAGTAGTTTGTAAAACCTAGTTTTCAGTTTATCTTCCTTGCCGACACTCATGCTTTTGATCAAGCCTTGAATACTCTTATCTTTCTTAGCTTCATACGCTTCTTTATCAATAAGTTTCTTACTGTGATCCCGAAATGTGAACCTATAAAGCGGGTTCACCTTCTTATGTTTACCGTCACGATACAACTTATAATACAACTGTGTGCCTGATTTCGTGTATAAACTCACAAAGCCACGTTCAAAACCGCGTGTGTACACGTTAAACATGCATAATGCCCGATGTTTCATAATGTAACTGTTCAGTTTATCGCAGGATGGAACACACAACACATAGAAATTGTTGTTTTTACGAGCCATCATCAATGCCTGAATGATTAACTTCTGTGTTTTATTCTGCCAGTTCGCACCCATCAAACCCTCAATAGCTTCGTCATAAAGTATAACACTATCTTTAAGGTTGGTTGCCATCTCTAAAAATTCTTGACCGCTAAACACCACGTTATCGACCGTAAACTTTGCGCCAATCAAATTGGCATACTGCGCGCATAACCCGACTGCAAAACAACTTTTTCCCGATCCTTCGTTGCCCTGCACCACTATCAAATTGTCGAAATCGTGTTTATAGCGCGGTATTACAATTTCGCGAACAAACATTTTTTGATACCCGTCAAACCAGTAGTCCTGACCGTTAATAGTCTCTTTATACTTATCTTTCATGAGAAGTGTGTCACCCAGTTTTTAGCGTTCCGCATTTGTAAACCCTTGCTTTTACTTGTGATCATGTACCGATTAAATGTGTCCTCTAACTTGTGCATAAAATCCCTGATCATCGCTTGTGAGTTCTTGCTTCTGATAATCTTAAACTCATCGTTTCGTAGCATAGCAATATCTTTCTCTAACTGTTCGCGTTCCTTGTCGTCCATTTCAGGCACTAAATCTGTAACCATGTTCATAAACTGACTAAACATCGTCAAATGGTCACGTTTACGACGAGCAGTATAAAACGCCATAATCTCTTGATGGTGACGGTAAATAACCGATAGACCACCGTCGAATTCTGTTAAATTAATTTCCTGTGCCATTAAATATAACCTTTTGTTTAAACCGTTTTTGTTTACGGTAGTGAGTAGCACAGAGCCCGAATAACGAGCCGTGCGCTTTGCATTGTGTACCCTGCCACGTTACAGCGGCACAGCGTGGTTGCGATTGTAAACGTTCGCGGTCAGTTAAAGGAAGTGATAAATCAACTGCCGATGACTGTGACATTTACCACCTCACTGTTTGCAGCGTTTTCAGGCACAACAAAACCGTTCGCGTCTAAAATCTGAATGAGTTCTGCAACACGGTTCACTAGTGCCGTCTGTGCGTCGCCCATCTGTAACAAGGGTTGCGCCAGATCTCCCCAAAACACCATTAACATTACAATAACCACCGTCATAAACAAGCCAAAACCTAAATTCATAATCAACTGTTGAAAGCTGTTGCTTGCTTCAATTTCGGCAGCACGTTTATACTGTTCAAATAATACGGCACGTTCGATAGGTTGCACGGGTTCATATTTGAATTTCGTTTTTAACATTTCTTGCTTCAAATATAAAACTTCGTCGTCGCTCACACGTTGAACGGTAGCCTGTAAAATACCTTTACCCTTCTTATAATAAAGCGTGGATTTTGGCGGGGACGGAAACTTGAATTTACCAGTTCCTAGCAGTGACCATTGATGCCACCATACTTGACCGTCAACTTTATCCTTCTTGCTCACCATTCGCATATCTTCAATCAAAAAACTGTCATGCGTGGGATATAACACGCGGACACGGTGCGCTTTTTGATAACTGATTAACCGTAACATGAATAGCATCAACACCAAAACAAGCACGAAAAAACTTGCTAAAATTCCAGTTGTGCCTATCATTTGCGACTCCCGTAACTGCGTGCGTACCCGTGACGTTTTACCTCGACAATACCATCTTTTTTCTGTCGTAATTTGTTAAAATACAAGTGCGCAACAACACCCAAAGCGTACCCAACAGCTAGATAAATAATAAGCCAGCTTTTAACTGCCAGCTCTGACATATAACATTCATTCATCTTCAGGGATTTCCAGCGTTAATAGTCCAGCGTTTTTGTCACGGTTAGCTTCTAATGCCATCTTTTGTTCTGCGTTCAAATCTGCACAAAAATAAAAACGATCTGCCATCGGGTTCCCATCGAAACCCTCACTTTTCAAAAATAATAACTCAATCTTCACCATTTGTAGAGTACCTTATGCCAAAACCTATACTTAATTATTCCGTTACGTTGATTCGAGTGAATTCGTTACGAGTTGCACCACAATCACATGTCCAGCGCGGCATACTGCGAGATTCATTCTCACCATGCAATAAATAACCGCACCGTTCACATTGCAGATATACAGGAGACATAAAAAAAAGAATAATAAAGAAATATAAAAAATGTAGTTAGCACTTCATAGTAGTCATCGCTTCTGTTTTCTTAGTTCCCTACTATGCTTTTCAGCTTTAACATTTTCCTGCATTTTGATTAAAGATTTACGACCTTGTGCCGTAATTAATAGATAATCTGTATCCTCATAGTTCTCGATCCAGTCGCACTCGATCATATCGTTTAACATCTTCTTTATCATCTGTTTACTGACACCATTCAATAAACTTAATTCTGACATCATAGGTTTACTACGAATAGGCATAAAATACTCATCAAGATCAAATCCATCAGAATTTTCTAGTGCATACTTCATCAACATGATCGCTAGATCTTTCTTTTTGATTGGTTCTAGCGAGGGCATTGTTCAACAGTCACAGTATAATAAGTATCTAAATCTAGTACACCGTCATCAATTAAGCTCTTTTCAATAGAAATTATATAACTACTGCCATACTTTTTCACCTTCTTTGTAAATTTCATTCTAAAAATGAAAAATACTAAACCGTATTTAAAATTTTAGTTACACCAAAGAATAGTAAAAAAAAGGGGGGAGGGGTAGGGAAGTCAAATAGAATAAAATTATAGTAGTGTTATAAGATTCATCACAATGATTAAATATGTGTTTTGACTTATAGGGCATGGAACGCAGTATTATAAGTCCTCTTTGCAGTGCAGGGGTTTATGATCATTATGCATGAAATTTCCGAAAATATATCTTAGAGTATAGGATATTACGGCGAGCAAGCAGGTCATTTTGCTAGTGACCATGCCGATGAAACTCTTGTTAAATTTCAAAATTGTTAAATTTTGATGGAGTAAATTATAATTTTCTTATAAAATAAAGACGGATTTACTTAATTTTTATACATACAGTCTTTTTTTTTTAGGTTCTCCCTACCCCCCACCCCCCCTTTTTCTAGTTTAATTATTTTATAAAATTCTTACAAAACATTTATAAAGTAAAGCTCATTACTAGTATATAGAGGTTACAAAATGACAATTAAAACAGGAATCGATATTAAGGGATATGTAGATAAAGGGAATTATGCACTTTATAGTGATAAGATGATTAAAGGAATTGATCCAGATGCACCCTTAACAGAATATAACTATTGTAAAATGTTCACCGCGTGTTTAAGTATTAATGGATATGAGCTTAAACAATTGTGCAAGGTGATGGAAAATATCAGAGAGACTTTCACGCTAGAAGTTGAAAAATGCGATGATCTAGTACACGCGACGATTCATAACCAGAATGATTTAAACAAAGGATTGGTTTATAATCTTATATGCGAGGATATTAGCGCAGACGTTACACACATCAAAAGCAAGTACGCGTTTAAATACATTAAACCGTTTTTGAATAAATACACTGCAAGCGTATTAAAGAATATGGATTTAAAATTATATTTCGGTGATGAATATCCTTTATTAATTGTAAACGATTTAAACCAAAGCGACTTCATGCTTTTAGCGCCACGCGTTGAAAACGATTAATTTTTTTTATTATAAAATTTATAAAATTATTACAAAACATTTATAAATAAAAGCGTATTACTAGTATATAGAGGTTACAAAATGACAACAGAAAACACAAAATATCAAGGATGGACTAATTATGATACATGGCTATTAGCTTTAAACTTAAATAACGATTACGGTTTATATAATATGATGCATGAGTATTATATGCGCAATTTTGATCAAGACGACGAAATAACATATAGCGACGGGGACGACTTAAAAGAGTATTTAGAAGATATGTTTTTTATTGAGCAGTATAATATTTATCAAATATGTGACACGTGGACTATTAGAGATTGGAACGAAATAAACTTTAAGGAAGTATTAGAATCTTTTAAACCTGAAGATGTGGAGTGGGAATAATGACAACAGAATATAAACAGTTTATAGAATATGTTTATAGCTTTTATAATGAGAACGATGGAGTACACGTTATAAAAGGTTTAAAGAAGGAAATGATAGAAGATGCATTATATTTTTATTTGCATAATCCACACGAAAATAAAGCGTATAAATGGGGTGGTGGCGATTCATTTGACCGTGAACACGTCAAAGACATTATACTTAAAGGTTTAACGCAATGATGATTGAACGAAATCCTTACCTTTTAGTATTTGGTTTATTATGGATTTATCTACTGAATAAATTGAACAGTAATACAGTGTGGTTATTTATGGCGTTAAGTGTCTTTATAGCGTTTACATTCAAGTATTTTGTGAGGTATAAACATGCAAGCGAGTATTAAAACGATCGAGCGCACAGGTTCAGGACGTGCGCGCGTAACATTAGAATTGGATTTATCTTTTTTTGAGTTATCTCAACTATTAAACAACAATAAAGAAGGAACGGTTATTATAAAATGAATCAAGAAGCAGTATATTACGGAAAAATCACCGCAGTAGGCGGTTCGGAAGGCTTAACGATCCCTAAACTAATCATGGATACACACAAATTTAAGCGTGGTGACACGTTGCAGGTTATCATAAAGAAGGTGGGACAATGAGAAAATTAAACAAAAGTGAAGCGTTGCAGGTTACACTTAAACGAGTACACGCGCTTAGAGACGATATAAACGAGCAGATTAAACAGATTGATCTTAAAGAGAGTGATGAACTGATTGAAGATATTGACGCGTTAGAGCGCGTTAAAACGGTTCTAGAGCGCGAATTAAAAGCGTCAGAACATGATGATCTTGATAAAGACGTATTGTATAATGAGATTGTAACGATGATAGAGCTATACAAAGAACGTTATCAAGAATCCTTAACACCCGAGCAACACAATTTATTTAACATGTACGGCTCTATAAGTGACACCATCGAGTTATTAACAGATGAGTTAAAGAGGTTATAACATGAATAATGAAAAAGTACAGGAACTAATAAAGGATATTTACGACTACCACGCGCGCGATTTATGCGGCGTTTGGGACACCGAGCAACTGCACGAGATCACAAAGGACTTATTAGCGTTGGACAGATTAAGCGTGTTGGTGAATCACTGGTTTGAAATGAGTGAAGAAGAAAGAAAAGGGGAATAACCCCCAAAAATTTATTTTTTTATACGCGACTTCGTGCACGATCTGACCGATCAACACGAGTTTCTGTATAACTTACATAACGTCGCAGTTCAGGAACGTACACATACCGTCGGCCAGGCGGTAATGCCGAACGCTCTTTGTCTGCTCGTCGTGTGTACGCGGTTCTGTTTGTAGGCGTTTGCTTAGCCGTTTTAACGAAGTACTTCTTACGTTTATGCGTCATTTGTTTTAGTCCAGCTTTCTTTAATTCAGACGCGGTATAGGTTTTCTTAGTAGTACCCATGTTGCTCATTTTCTTTGAAGCAGGTTTACGCGTTGCGGATTTCATACGAAACTCATAGGTATTTGCGCCTGTTTTCATTCGCTTATACTCTACTTTGTTTTGACGTAAACCCTTAGCGTACATATCCGCTTTACCTTTTCCGCGCACCTTTACGGTTCGCATATTAGATTTATTTGTCATTTTCTTTTTCATTGTTTTCATCTCCTTGCCCGCAGCTTTACCAAACTTTTTCATGCCAGTAGAAGCGGCACGAGCTTTCTTTTTTGCATACGCTAAAAAATTGTTTTTTGGCATGTTTATTTTCTCCCGTAAAACTTTTGATACAAATAAAGCCCGTAGCGTCGACCACCCCATAATAACAGTGCCTGTTCACCCTTAGGAGTGCGAACATTCTTGAACCGTGCGTAAAAACGTGCGACCTTTCGCGCGTCATCTTCTGAAATTGTTTGTGATCTAATAAGTTGTTTTGCGCGTTCCACCCCAGACGCTATGCCTAGTTTGGACGCTTCTGATTTTGTTAAACCAGCTTTATTGGATTTAGAAGATTGACGACGTAAAGAAAGCCCTTTTTTCGCGGACTGTTTTGCATAGAGTGGCACGACTACCCGAGCCATATTAATACCGTTTAAGTTTTTTCGCAGCTTGTTTCCCAGCGCTAATTTCTGCACGACCTTTGCTCATACCTTTAACTTTGGTAGAACCGCCTTGCTTCTTTAACGTGTTTAACATTTTTCTTATTGCTTTATCCATTTGTTTTACCTGATTAAAAAGTTGTGAAAAGGCATAAAGCCCTTTCACTTATTGTTCAATACTTACTGAGCGAAGCGGTTGAACAAGTAAACCACAAGGATACCGATGATCACAGCTGCCACAACAATGGTAGCGATGGTAGGTAACTTTCCAGTTACGTTACTTACAGCGGTTAATGTGTCTGCGGTAGCGTTGTATTCAACACTGTTCGTTGTGAAGTCTGCCTGAACATCTCCAATAACCTGAAGTCCGTATGCCAAACCAATACCTAATACGATTAATGTGAAACCGATACCAAGTAATTCTTGTAAACTAAATTTTGCTTTGTGTTCCATTTTATATTCTCCATCTGGTGAAAGATTATATAGTAGATTGAATTACTATTTTATAAGCTATATTCCCATATGGGATATAAGGGCGGCATATCTGGAGTAAAATGGGAAAAGCGAGCGACGCGAGACGGGCAAGAGAAGCAAGCGCAAGGCGAGTAGCCAAGCGGTTAGGCACAAGCCAAGCAGGTTCTGCAAGGGCGAGAACAGCAACGATAAAAAAAGTTACACGGTCAGGCGGTGGCGGTGGCGGTGGCGGTGGTTCATCAAAAACCGTTACAGTTGTAAGCGCGCCGACAGCACCTGAAACCGTAGGGCAACAAACAGTAACGCGTGACGGTACAACCTTAACGTTCGCCGCAGGAACAACGCAAGCACAGATTGACGCGGCATTCGCGAGCAGCGCAGCCACAAGCGCGGCACTAGAACGTGATGTTAAAGGATTAACTGAAAATTATACAAAAGATTTAAGCGCGCGTGATTTGGAACGGTTACGCGTCAAATATAATTTAAGTAGTAGCGAAGTGCGAGATATTGGCATAGCAGGTTCACAGATACAAAAAACATTATCTGCGCCGCAACGATTTCAAGCCAGAGTACAGGAAGCAGTCAAAGACGGTTTAACGGCGCGAGAAGTAGAATCTATTAGTCAAGAGTTTAATTTAACACAGCAAGAAAAAAGAGACTTAGCAAAATACGGTGCGGATTTAGAAAAGCAAGCCTTGTCACCATTTCAAGAAGATGTGTTCGGGCGAATTCAAGCAGTACCACAAACTTTCGCGTACCCAGTTGGTAGAACATCAGGATTTTCACAAACAGAAGTTGGTATAACACAACCACAAAAGACCGCTGCCGAACTTCGTGAAGAACAAATTAGAAAAGATCTCCGTAGTTTAGCAGAGGCACAACAAAAAACTACATCTTATGTCAGTAAAATTATTTTTCCCAAAATAAGCAAAGCAAGAAGCGAATTTCAACCAGTAGTACAGTATGCCGAAAAACAATATCAAAAATTAAAAGAAAAGTACGAAGAGCCATTAGGATCAACAGCGACACGAATCCGTGAAAAATTTGTTAGTGCGGCGGCAGACATAGGGGAATTACAATTAAAAAGCCCTACCGAACGTTTAGTTGAAGGCGTAGAATCTTTTAGACCAATTACGGAGACAGGCAAGCCGCGTAGAGTATCAACAGCGAGAACTGTTGATGAAGCAACACAACCAATCGCTCAAAGAGTATCGGCAGGATTTGGAACATTTGCAAGCGCACCATTCACAACCATAGAACAGACAGCACGTTTTGTGACAATACCCTTCGGCATTGGTGCGCCTTTCCCGACAAAATTTGAATTAACACCCGAAGCACAAGCGCTTAGAACTACCTACCGCACAGAACTTAAAGAAATTCAACAAAAAGATTTGTATCCAAAACCGATTGCAGAGTTTACCGAAGCACTGTTACCAAAAACACGAGGGGAAGTTGCGTTGTTTGGTGGCATGGTATTAGCTGGTGCAGCAGTAAGCGCAGTAGGGCGTGGCGCTGGACTGTTAGGAAAAGCAGGTTTACGAAAAGCATCAGGTGCGACTTTTGGTGCAGCGTTTAAAGCAGGTGATCGATTAAGACAAGTAAGCGAAGGGGCGCGTGGTCTCCAAGTAGTAAATAAACAAGTTTTTAGAATTGGTGCAGGCATTCAGAGAGCCGCAGCAGGCGCACAGACCTTTACCCTCACCCAAGTGCCACAAACAACACAACTTGCGTTACAAGCGGGTTTTGTGGGCTTTCAGGCGTACAGAATTGGTGCAGCGCCACAAGAACAGCGAATCCAACAAGCAGCGCAGATTACACAAGAGTTTGCGGCATTAGGAATAGGATCGAGATTATTACAAGCAACACCTATCGGACAGAGATTAACGCGAACGGAACGTATTGAAGGTTTTCGTTATGAATTGTTAGGAAAAGAACCAAGTGTGGCATTTTTTCCAAACGAACCAAGTACTATACAGGGATTTACGCGCAGAGAAGCAGTTGAACTGTTAGCCAAAGGCGCATATGCCATTCCAAAAGGGTACAAGCCCACAAAAGATATTGCAGATATAGCAGTTGAGGGAGTTAGCAAAAAAACAGCGTTACAAGTGCAACAAGTTGGTAAAGAGTACGGCATAACATTTGGTGGTAGGTTAGCAACTAAAACGTATGGGGTTACAGATCAAAAAGTTACACCTAAAACATTTACAACGGCAGGAACAAAGGTTAAGAATACAAAAGAATATTTTGGTAGTGTTAAAATCTATGATCAACCATCAGTAACAAGCGATTATGATGTAGCAGTGCCAAGTTTATATCGTCGTACTGTCGGGGGGATTAAAAAGTATGGCTTAATAAAAGGTTTAACAGGGTTCAGAAAAGATTTTGATCTATTACAAAAAATAGCGCCGTTCGATGTTAAAGGGGTTTACAAAGTATCAGACATTAAATTGTTTAGTCCTGAAAAAGGATTGAAAACATTTGTATTTGGTGCGCAAGATTTTACAGGCGCAAGTTTTGGTGCGAAAGCGGCATTACAACGTACACCCTCAGGAAACTTAGTCCCCGATCTAAGAACACAGGGATTAAAAGCAGTTGAGGGAACCTATAACTATGTTTTAACCAGTACTGTTACAGGTGGCACACCACAATATAACCCGTACAGGCGACCAAAAGATTTTGAGCAGATCAAAAGCATCTTAAAATTTGTTAATCAAAAAACACCATCACCCACAATTACAAAAGGCGTGAATTTTTTTGAAAAAGCCACAGTCACAAGCACAAAACAAATTCTTACCGATCCAATACAAGCGCGAACGGCAGTGTTTAAATTAGGGGAGATTACAGGCGGGTTTAAAGGACAAACGTTTTCACGAGTGCAACAACAAACACCGACGGCAAGCAAAGTTACTGCGCCGCTTAATCCACAAGACACAATACCTAAAATTAATCCTAAATATTTTAGTCCGTTACGACGTAGTGCCTTTTCAAGACGTACGAACCCGTACAGTGACAGAAAACAAAAGAGTGCATGGAATGTGCCGAGCGTTAGCAAGTACAGTTTTGGACGGGTTAGCCCGCCAAGTTTAAAGCCGCGTAGTTCAAGCAGTATATTTTCAACCAGCTTAAAGTTTAGTGGTAAACCTAGCGTAAGCCCAAGCCCGAGCAAACAACAATCATTTAGTGTGTCTAGAAGTGCCAGCAGATCCAGAAGTGTTAGCCCGAGTTTTAGCCCGAGTCCATCACCAAGCCCGAGTTTAAGCCCAAGTTTAAGCCCGAGCATTAGCCCGAGCGTAAGTCCAAGTTTTAGCCCTAGCCCGTCGTTTAGTTACGGGTTTAGTCCTAGCCCGTCGCGTAGTATTAGCCCTAGCTTATATTACAGTTACCGCAGACCGCCAAGAGTTCCATCGTTCGCGATTGATTTCCCAGCAGGTGCGCGAACAGGATTTGCATTTGCAGTGCCTAGATTTGAGCAGCGAAAAAGATATGCACCGACGCTACGCGCTGTTTTTGGTGGCATAAAAGCAAAGCGCGGTAAGACGAAACGTTTAACAGGTTTAGAGGAGAGACCTATATTGATCTAATATGGAATACGAAGATAACACCCACATAATCGAACACGACGGA
>Ga0208794_1001099_pt1 | contig 13119 bp, 10 predicted proteins | sample 32_taG_FD_184106 | JGI IMG/M metagenome (GOLD analysis project Ga0208794, IMG submission 184106) | Marine viral communities from the Gulf of Mexico - 32_GoM_OMZ_CsCl metaG (SPAdes) (version 2) | ecosystem: Environmental > Aquatic > Marine > Oceanic | place: Atlantic Ocean: Gulf of Mexico... | reverse complement strand
GGCTGACACCCTGAGCCGGGCGTCGGGACAAGACCACCAAAGAGAACTCGCAAGGAGAGGGAACTCCATGAAGACCAATCTGATACGCATCGGCGCGGCCCTGGGAGCCGTGCTCGTCGCCGCCCCTACGCTGGCCCAGGATCTGACCCTGTGGAGCTGGCGCCAGGAAGACCGCGCGGCCTATGAACAGTTCATCGAGACGTTCGAGGCGGCCAATCCGGGCATCACCGTGAAGTTCGAAACCTTCGAAGCCACCAATTACAACACCATCCTGTCCACCGCCCTGGCCGGTGGCACCGGTCCGGACCTGGCCATGGTGCGCGCTTATGGCGGCCTCGAAAACGTCGCCTCGGCCGGCTATCTCGAGCCACTGAGCACCGAAACCGTGCCGGCCCTGGCCGACTTCTCCGCCGCGTCGCTGGCGGCCGAAAGCATGCGCTCGGACGGCCAGATCTATGCTGTGCCCTTTGCCAGCCAGACCCAGTTCGTCATCTACAACAAGGCGATTTTCGACGCCAACGGCCTTGAAGAGCCGCAAAGCTGGGCCGACCTGGAAGCCCTCGCGCAGTCGCTCAAGGATGCCGGCGTCATTCCCTTCGCCAACGGCACCGCCACTGCATGGCAGAACGAGACTGTCACCTTCGGTCTCGGCTCCTCGCTCATGGGCAAGGACTTTTATGAAGAGCTGATCGCCGGTGAGACCGATTTCACCGATGAGCGCTTCACCTCGGCTCTCGGCGAAGTCGCCGACATTGCGGCCGACTATTTCCCCGATGGCTTTATCGGTCTCGACTACCCGTCGGCCCAGCAGCTCTTCGCCTCGGGTATGGCGGGCATGTTCATCGGCGGCTCCTATGAGCTGTCCAACTTCAAGAACCAGAACCCCGACATCGAGCTTGGCATGTTCGCCGCGCCTGGTGAAACGGCCGAAGACGAGAAGCTGGTGGCCGTTTATTTCGACGGTGGCTATGCAGTGAATGCGGCCAGCCCGAACAAGGACGCAGCGATCACCTTCGTCAACTATCTGGCCAGCCAGGAGTTCGGCCAGGCTTTCGCCAACACGCTCAACAACATCTCGACCGTGCCGGGCGTGACCTTCGACAACCCGCTGCTGGGCGAAGTGGCAGAGCTGAACCAGTCATCGATCCCCTATCTGATGCTGGCGCATTTCCGCTATGGCGAACCCTCCGGCTCGGTGCTGATCCAGGGCGAGATGCAGAAGCTGTTCGCCGGCGAAACCACGCCCGAAGCCATTGGTGAAGTGCTCACCACGGGTCTCGCCGCCTGGTACGAGCCCTTCCAGAACTAAGGCGGTCTCCCTCGCCTGCATCTCCTCGCACCCCCACCTGACCTCCCCTGATAGGGGGAGAGACCGGCTGGTGGGTGTGAGGAGATCACTCAAATACTCGATGCGGCTCCTCCCCCTTCTGCAGGGGGAGGCTGGGTGGGGGTGAACCCTCACAGAAATTCAAAGCGAGCCCAAATGCCCAAACTTCGGATGACAGGCCGCGGCCTCTGGATCACCGCACTGATCGTGCCGCCGCTGGCCTTTGTGGCACTGTTTATCGTCTATCCGATCATTTCGGCCTTCGCCTATGCCTTCTTTGACTGGCAGGGCCTGAAGCGCCTCGATTTCGTGGGCCTGGAAAACTTCCGCACGGTGCTGTTCGTCGAGCCCTATCGGAGCTGGACGCTCAACGCCTTCAAGAACAACATCATTGTCTTCTTCGCGCTGATGGTGCTGCAGAACGGGCTGGGCTTCATTCTGGCCTATGCGCTCTGGCGCGAATTGCCCGGCGCCCGTTTCCACCGCATTGCGGTGTTCCTGCCCGTGGTGCTCTCCACCATCATCGTCGCCTACCTGTTCAAGTTGTTCTATCACCCGCTGTTCGGGGTGGTGAACATCAGCCTGCGCGGTCTAGGGCTCGATGGGCTGGCGCAACCCTGGCTGGGCCAGAGCGGCACCGCGCTCTGGAGCATCATTGCCGCCCAGGCCTGGCATATGGTGGGTTTCCCCACCCTGGTGTTCCTCGCCGGCATGCAGCGCATTCCGGGCGAAATCCTCGACGCCGTGCGCATGGAAACCGAAAGCGAATGGGTCAAGATCACCCAGATCGTCTGGCCGCTCGTCGCCCCCAGCGCCACCATCGTGTTCACCCTGCTCTTCGTGGGTGCCTTCAACTGGTTTGAGCTGCCCTACATCATGGGTGGGCTGGATGGGTCGCCCTTTGGCTCGACCGATGTGCTGGGGCTCTATTTCTACCGCACGGCCTTCGGCAATGTATCGGCCGGCCAGCAAGATTTTGGTCTCGGTTCGGCCCTGGCCGTGCTGATTTTCCTCTTCATCGCCGCCATCGCCACGGTCATCACCGTGCGCCTGCGCGCCAGGGAGATCCAGATATGAGCACCGCGACCACCACTGCCATGGCCTATCAGGACCGCAGGGGCATTCTGGGCACGCTGGGCCGCGACGGGCTGTTGCAGATCATTTTGATCGCCAACACCATCATTATGCTGGCGCCCATCGTCATCATGGTGTTTTCGGCCTTCAAGACCACGCCGCAGATATTCGCCTCGCCTTTCGGGATTCCCGATTTCACGCAAGTGGGCAACTTCGTGAAAATCTGGACCCAGACCAATTTCCTGCGCTACTTGCTCAATTCCTTCGTCGTCACCGGCGCCTCCATGGCGCTGATCCTGACCCTGGGCACCATGGCGGCCTATGCCATTGGCCGCTATGCCTTCACCGGCTCGAACTTCATCCTGATGTTCTTCCTGGCCGGGCTGACCCTGCCATTGAAGCTCGCCATCATCCCGCTCTTCATGCTGATGCGAGACCTCTCCATCCTCAACAATCAGCTCTCGCTGATCTTCGTCTATACCGCCATGGGCCTGCCCACGACGGTCTTCATCATGACCGGCTTCATCCGCACCCTGCCCAATGAGCTTGAGGACGCCGCGCGCATGGATGGGGCCTCCGAAGCGCGCATCATGTGGTCGATCATGTTGCCCCTGGTGCGTCCGGCCATGGTGATCGCCGGTATTCAGAATGTCGTGCCGATCTGGAACGACTTCTTCTTCCCGCTGGTGTTCATCCAGAACGATGACCTGAAAACCCTGCCCCAGGGGCTCACCACCTTCATGGGCGAATACACCACCGATTGGGGCGTGCTGTTTTCGGGCCTGACCCTGTCTGCCGCGCCGATCATCCTCATTTACATCGTGCTCTCGCGCCAGTTCATCGCCGGCATGACTTCGGGCGCCGTAAAATGAAGCTGCCCAGGGGACTGATCGTTTCCTGCCAGGCGCGTGCCGACAATCCCTTGCATGGTCCCCAGTTCATGGGCGCCATGGCCCTGGCCGCCCGCGACGGTGGCGCCGTCGGCATCCGCGCCAATGGCCCCGCCGATGTTGCCGCAGTGCAGGCTGCGGGCTTGCCGGTCATCGGCATCCACAAGGTCTTCTCCGAAGACCATCCGGTCTATATCACCCCCAATTTCGAGGCCGCTGCGGCGATCTCTGCGTCGGGCGCACGAATAGTCGCGCTCGATTGCACCGAGCGGCCGCGCAATGGTGAGCATCCCCGCATCCTCATCCGCCGCATTCAGGAAGAGATCGGCGCCGAGGTGTTTGCCGATATCTCGACCACTGAAGAAGGTTTGAGGGCCGCCGATTGGGGCGCTGATTATGTCGCAACGACGCTTTCGGGCTATACCGAGGCCACACAGCCCAAGCCCGAAGAACCGGACCTGGCGTTGCTCGAAGCCTTGGCATCCCGGCTCGATATTCCGGTGGTGGCCGAAGGGCGTTACAATAGTCCCAATCGAGTCGCCGATGCGTTCTCTGCCGGGGCACACGCTGTCGTTGTGGGTACCATGATCACCAATCCCCGTGAGATTACCCGCCTCTTCGTCGATCGGGGCGTGCCTCGGTGACCAGCATCCATCTCGGGCTCGATGTTGGCGGTACCGCCAGCCGCTGGGTCGCATGCGATGCTGCCGGCAGCGTCGTCGCGCGGGGCAGTGTCGGCGGGGCCACCGCGCATGTCTTTAATCCCGCCGAACGGGCAAGGCTGGCGACGGTGTTTTCCCAAGTGGCCAGCGCCCTGGCCGACCGGGGCCTGGAGCCCACGACTTTCTCCGGCGGCCTGACCGGCTTCGGCGCTGCTTGCGCCGACGAAATTGCCGGTCTCGCCCGGGAGGCGCTCGGCTTGCCCCGCGATGTGGTCCTGCTCATGGACGATATCATCCTGGCCTATGCAGCGCATTTTCAACCGGGGCAGGGGCATCTGGTCTCCGCGGGCACCGGCTCCATCGGTATCCATGTCGGCGCGGGCGGCGAGGTGGTCCGGGTTGGGGGCAGGGGCATTTTGATCGACGATGCCGGCTCAGGAAGCTGGATCGCCCTTAGGGCTCTCGACCGGCTTTATCGCACGCTCGACCACACCGGATCTTTTGCTGGACAGCAGGTTCTTGCCGATCAGATCTTCGCGTTGGTGGGTGGGTCGGACTGGCACCATGTCCGCCAGTATGTCTATGCCGGCGACCGCGGCCGCATCGGCGCTTTGGCGGTGGGTGTCGCCAAGGCAGCGGATCTGGGTGATGAGACAGCACTTGAAATACTGCGCGAAGCGGGGGGCGAGTTGGCACTGCTCGTTCAGGCCATGCAAGCCCGGGTGGGCGAGCGACCCGTCGCCGTTATCGGAGGGGTCCTGACGCTGCACCCGGCGATCGGCAGTGAGGTCAGGGCGCAACTGCCCGGCTGTGATGTCTCCCAACCCACCCTCGACACCGCCCTGGCGGCAGCACACCTGCAACTGGGCGGCGCTTTGGAACCCTGGCGGGCAACACTGGCGCCTTGAGAACCCAGCACGACAATCTCTTCGTCGATCCCTGCCTGCTTGCAGCCAAGAGTGGTCAGTGCTCGGGATCACTGGTTTGGGGCGACACGATGCTTGTGTACGACAAGGCGGAAACCCTGCCGCCGTCCGTGCCGTAAGGCTCCGTGGTACGCCCAAATTGGCGTTTACTGCGATATGCCCTGGGCCGGTTGTCTGCCATGGATATAGTTTCCGGCAGTGTGCCAGCATCACTAGACGGTCGGCCACGCGCCCAATTCAAGACATCGAGGCGGCATTGACGGTTTCCTGTTAGCCGCCATTCGTGCGGCGGCCGGCCAATGTCGTTTTCGGGGTAGGGGAGGGGACAGTCTGTTACTGGTCGCGAGTTACTGTAAGCGGACACTGATTATTGTATCTCCTAGCCCTGCAACACAGGGGCTATATGGAAGGAGGACGGCCAGATGTTGGTTCTGATCAACGGAAACCCAGGCACCGGAAAACTTAGCATCGGCAAAAATTTGTCGGAGCGAATTGGCGGACGTTTGTTGGACGTTCACACTGTCTACAATCTCTCGTGGCACTGGCGGACCATAAGTCTGATGAATTTTTCAGCACCATTCGCAAAATCTGGTCTCTCGCTGACGACCTTATGGCAATACTGCCCCTCCAGCAGCCGATCATCTTCACAGAGGCGCTGGCGGACGAATCCGACTGGGCCTCAGAAACCTGGAGCCGATACCTTAGATTGGCGGAAGCGCGCGGACCGCTTTACGTCGTTCACCTCCATTGTTCATTGGAGGAGAACATCCGCAGGATTACGTCGCCGGGCCGTCTCTCATCGCGAAAGCCGGTCGATGCCGATTATGCGAGACGGTGGCACAGCCTTCAGAGGCCACTCGTTGGACGAACGGCATCCAGGCTTCTCAAATTAGATGTCACTAATCTATCTGTTGAAACCGCCGCCAACCACATACGCGAATGGATAGGAGGCCAAGTGTCCGATTCCGATGCTGAGAAGCGCGAAGACGGTTGACCTGAACGTCCGCTACAAACCGTCGTCGACAATGGTTGGACCGTCCGCAACGGGTCGGTATCTGCCGATCGGCAACGCCTCCCAAAATGGTCATTTAGGTGGCTTCCCTATAGTAGCTGTTCCCGACCTCTGGGTCGTCGCCGCCCAACATTCCGGTGCCGCCGGGCGAAGCGCTCGATTGGACGCCGGGAGGCCGAAGCATGCCAGGGAGCGGCATGCTGACGGCCGGTTGCCTAGGCTTCTGGTGCAGTCTTCAATTCCCCTGAAATGGTCGGGACCAATTCAGCAACCGTGGGATGGATGTGCATGGTACCGGTGAGCGCATCGGCCGTTGCGCCCATCTGGATCATGTCCAGGACGGAGTGAATTGCTTCATCGCCCCCTGGTCCGAGGATCGCCCCGCCAAGGATTGCCCGGGTGTCCGCGTCAACGACGATTTTCATGAGCCCCTGTGTTTCACCCTTTTCAACGGCGCGGCCCACCCGCGTCATCGGGCGTTTGCCGATCAGGACCTTGTGGCCCTTCGCCAGGGCCTGGGCTTCCGACAGCCCGGTCCGGCCCAACGGCGGATCAATGTAGAGACCGTAGCTCATGACGCGGTCCGAGACCTTGCGGTCGCTGCCATCGAGCAGGTTGGACGCAACAATTTCATAGTCATTGTACGAGGTGTGGGTGAACGCGCCCTTTCCGTTGCAGTCCCCTAGGGCCCAGATGCCGGGGATGTTGGTTTCCAGGCGATCATTGACCCCAACAAAGCCACGCTCGTCGATCTCCACCCCGGTCTGGTCGAGGCTCAGATCGTCAGTATTTGGTTGGCGGCCGACCGCGAGCAGAATGTGTGAGCAGCAAATTTCGGGTTCACCGGAAGCGCAGTCCACCCCCACGACGGGTCCGGCATCCGAACGCGAAAAGCGAATGCAATCGGCATTGGTGCGCACCGCGATGCCTTCTGCTTCCAGCACGTCGCGGATCGCCTCGGAAATCTCTGCATCTTCCTTGCCGGCCAGATGCGGGCCGCGCTCGATAATGGTCACCCGAGATCCAAAGCGCCGGAACATTTGCGCAAACTCGAGCCCGATATAGCTACCGCCGACAATCGCCAGATGCTGAGGACGTTCCTTCAGCCAGAACAGGTCCGAATTGGTCAGCGCCTCGACCTGATCGAGACCGGGGATATCGGGAATGGCGGCACGCGCGCCGACATTGAGAAAGATCTGATCGGCCTCATAGCTGTCGCCGCCCACGCTGATGCGCTTGGGTCCCGTAAAGCGCGCATGACCGCGTACCAGCGTCAACCCGTCCATGCCATCGAGCCAGCTTTCCACGCTGCTGCGGGACTTGGCGCTGATGGCCATGGCCCGGCGCAGCACCGCATTGAAGTCAACTTCTGGGGTCGCCCCGATACTGATCCCGTATTCTTTCGCATGGGCAACCGAATGCGCGATCTTTGCACTGGCCACCAAGGCCTTGGTTGGCGTGCAACCCGTGTTGACGCAGGTGCCGCCCACCTGTTCGCGCTCGATCAGCGCAACGGTTTGGCCCGCCGCCGTCAATCGCGCGGCCAATGGCGGGCCGGCCTGACCCGCTCCGATGATAATCGCATCAAAGGTCTTCGTCATGGCACTTGGTCCCCTTATCCGGCGGCTCTTACAGAGCCGCGCTGCGTTGTCATTGCAGGGACAATCAGAGGGGCGCGTGCATGGTTGCACGCCTGATCGTATCAAGAACCGCTATTCCGGCGGATGAACGCCCCGCAGATTTGAGCCAGCAAAGCCAGTATTGCATGTCAAATGTCGACGGCAGAGGGATACTGTACAAGTCCGGGCGGATCGAGGCGACCGACGCCAGGGGCAGCACGGACGCAAAGCCGTAATGCAACACCAGGTTGAGAATGACCGGGATCGAGTCGATCTCAACCAGGGTCAGCCGGTTCCTTTCGGTGTCGTCGAACGTCATGTCCAGCAGCGCGTCGATGCGCAGTCGCAGCCCGCTCCGTGGACTGGGCAAGGCAATCGGCCGGTCCCGCAACGCGGCCGCAATATCGTTGCCCTTGGCTCCCACGACCGCCAGTCCCGACGCCGCTATGGGCGCGCCTTCGAGATCCTCGGGCAATGTCTCGGTATCCAGGAGGACGACGTCGAAAGCACCGCTTTTAAGCCCCCGCAGCAGCTCCTCGGCCGTGGTGGAACTGATGAACAGCGGTTGCCGGGGGTGGGAGGCCGCCCAACCCGCCGTCAACTTTGCCAACTGCCGCGCGATCTCGCTTTCGTAGCCAAGCGGCATGATCGAGCCCAGCCTCACGGTCGTCTGGGCGCGACGAAACCGATCCTCTGAGGTTCTCGATATCTGACCCCAGAGCTGCAACAACCGGCTGCAATCGTCCCAGAGCCGTACCCCTGTCGCCGTCAGCATCGTACCGTCAGTGGCCCGCTCGAGCAGCCTGTGTCCAAGGGCGGCCTCGAGATGGGCCAATTGCCTGGACAATTGGGGCTGTCCCAGCATCATGGCCCGCGCTGCCTGCCGGATGGACCCGCGTTCGGCCACTTCAACAAATCGCCCCAGCGCTTGCAGTCTGACGGTGGATGCGAAAGGATCGGTTCCAACGGCGTAGAGGCGGCGCGCCAGTTGGGCTGCTTCCGCGATTGATGGTGCGAGACGATTGGCTTCAAGGGTAAAGGCCAGTCCCGAGCCGGCCCGCTGGCAGAGACTGGTTGACAGCGCGCTTTCGCAGCGCGCCAAAGCGGCGGCGATGCTCGCTGCCGGGCGTCCCGAATGCCGCGCTGCGCCGCGCAGACTACGCTGGTGCAGAACAATATCGACCAGAAGCAAGGTCGAAGTGTCCATCTCGATGCCTCTTTGTTGAGCACATAGTCGACGTGCCCACAGATAGAACATAGCCTGTTCAGCTTTTGGGATATCCCATGGTTCAAGATTTTCCAATAGCGTCGTCCTTGCAAGGAGACCCGGACGACGTGAACGCGCAAATCGCCATACCGACCGAAACAATCCGGCTTGAAGGCAAGCCGCTCAGCTTTGCTGATTTTGTCCGGATTGGTTCGCGCAGCGCGTTGATCGTGCCGGATGCCGCAGCGCTTGAGCGTGTGCACAAGGCCCGCCAGGTCATGGAAGAAGCCATCAATTCCGGGCAGCCGGTCTATGGGGCCACCACTGGCGTGGGGGCAATGAAAGATGTTTCCTGGTCAGACGACGATCTTGATGCCTTCAGTACCGGCCTGGTACGCGCCCACCACTTCGGCACGGGCAACGCTTTTCCGCTTGAAGTCGTCCGCAACGCCCTGGCGATCCGGATCAATATGGCCCTGACCGGACGCGTCGGTTGCACACCGGAGCTGGTTTCGGCCTTCCAAAGGCTGCTTGAGGCGGACGTCATCCCGGTCGTGCGCCGCACCGGCTCGATCGGCTGTGCCGATATTGGATTGATGGGGCAGATCGGCGCTGTGTTGACCGGGGTGGGGGAAGCCTATCACTCCGGCGAGCGTCTGCCGGCCGCCGAAGCCATGGCGCGCGCCGGCCTCAAGCCGTTCAAGCTGGCCCCGCGCGACAGCCTCGCCTCGGTCTCCACCAATGCCGTCGGCTATGCGGCGGCCATACGCGCCATCCGCCAGGCCACCACCACGGTGCGCGTTCTGCTGGCCACCGGCCTGACCACGGCCGGGGCGCTGGGTGCCTCCCGCGACCCCTGGAAAGCGGTGGCCCATGTCGGGACCGAGCGGGAAGCCGGCGTCGGGGCCTGGCTCTATTTCAACGCCATGGGCTGGGACTGGCCCACGGGCACCCATGTTCAGGATCCGCTCTCGATCCGCATGATGAGCCAGGTCTTTGCCACCGCCTTCGAGAGTCTTACGGTCGCCGGCCGCACGGTTCTGGCTGCGACGGGCCGCACCGACGACAATCCGGTGGTCGCTGGCGGTCAGGTGCTTACCTCGGGAGGGTCGCTGCCGCTCGATGTCACGGTGTTCCTGCAGACCGCCCAACTGGCGCTGGCCCATGTCGCCCGCAATTCCTTCAATCGTTGCGTACTGCTGGGCAATGGCGGCCGGCGCGATCTGCCGGTCAACCTTGTAGCGCCGGGGGCAATCGCGACCGGGTTTGGACCGGTCATCAAGCTGGCGGGCGAACTGTTCGTGCGCTGCCTATCGCTTTCCAACGCGATCTCCGCGCAGTCTCTCGTTGTTGCCAATGGACTTGAGGATGAGGCGGCCTTTCTCCCGTTGGTCGTCGAGCGATTCGAACGTCAGGCCGGCGCGCTGCGACGCCTTGCAGCCCTTGAAGGCCTGCTCGCCGCCCAGGCGATGGACATTTCGGGGGACACCCCGGGCAATGTGCCGGGCATGGTCTATGAGCTGGTGCGCCGGCACGCGGCTTTCTATCGTGAGGACCGCCCCCTCTCGGCCGAAGTCGAGGCGGTGGAAGCCGCTCTGGCGTCCGATGACTTTGTTGGCGAACTGATTTCACATTCCGCCATTATGGAGTTGGACGAGTATTTTGCACTCGGCCCACAGACGGGGACTGAGACAACCACTGTCATGAACTGACAGTGCTCACAGGGTAGGGACAGCCGGAAGCTTCCGGCTCACAAAGGAGAGAGTCATGCGCCTAACGAAAACGCTGATGGGTGCGGTCGCCGCACTCGCATTGACCATGACCGCCGCACAGGCACAGGTGGTCGTTTCGTCCAAGATCGACACGGAGGGTGGTGTTCTGGGCAACATCATCAAGCAGGTGCTTGAGGCCAATGACATCCCGGTCGAGGACAGGATCCAGCTTGGCGGCACGCCAATCGTGCGCGAGGCCATCACCGCGGGCGAAATCGACATTTATCCCGAGTACACCGGCAACGCGGCTTTCTTCTTCGAGAAGGCCGACGATCCGCTCTGGAACAATGCCCAGTCGGCCTATGAAGAAGCCAAGAAGCTTGACTACGACGCGAACAAGATCGTCTGGCTGACCCCGTCGCCCGCCAACAACACCTGGGCTGTGGCCGTTCGTCAGGACCTGGCCGATGCCAACGGCCTCGATAATTTTTCCCAGTTCGGTGAATACGTGTCCGGCGGTGGCGAGGTGGTGCTTGCGGCCTCCGCCGAGTTCGTCAATTCTCCGGCCGCACTGCCCAAGTTCCAGGAAGTCTATGGCTTCACCCTCTCGCCAGACCAGTTGATCACCCTTTCGGGTGGCGACACCGCGGCCACCATCGCGGCAGCGGCCCAGGGCACCAATGGCGCCAACGCCGCAATGGTCTACGGCACTGACGGCGGTATTGCCCCCTCTGGCCTCAAAGTTCTGGAAGACGACAAGGGCGTGCAGCCGGTCTACCAGCCCGCGCCGATCATCCGCGAAGAGGTGCTCAATGAGTACCCGCAGATCGAAGAACTGCTTGCGCCGGTCTTCGAGGCGCTGAGCCTGGAAACGCTGCAGGACCTGAACGGCCGGGTGCAGGTCGGCGGGGAAGCGGCTTCGGCGGTGGCCACCGACTTCCTGACCAGCAACGGCTTTCTGAGCTAAAGCCCGGCCCTTCGCCGCTGGCGAAGGCCATGCATATCGGGGTGGCGGCGGCATGTGTCCGCCACCCCAAAGGCTGCGGCCCGCCTCGATACCTGGGTCGATGAAACAGCGTCCCGGAGACGCGACGCCCACCATCATCAGCGAGGGGGCCCATGACGACCGTCGACTCCACGCGCCAAAGCCGCGCCGCCTGGCCCTCTTTGGACAAGCTCGGCCTGCTGATCGCCCTGATCGCCGTTGCCGGCGCTGTTTTTCCTTTTGCCGTGTTCCGCGCCAATCGTATTGTCCTGGGCGAAGGGCTATTGGCCTCATCCGCCCTCCCACTCCAATTGGCGATCCTGCTCGCCCTTGTCGCCCTCATCGGTGTCGGGACGATGCTCCTGCGCGTCAATCCTCTCATCAAGCTCGGAATTGGTTTGCTGGCGCTGGCCACCCTGTTCGTCCTGATCGGTCAGGCGGCGACATTTCTGACGCCGCCTGACAACACTTTCGCACGGGTATCGCCCGGCGCCGGGTTCTGGCTCCTGAGCTTTGCCTTTGCGCTGATGGTCACCGACGCTCTTACGCGGCTCAAATTCGGGCCATGGCAACGCATCGGCATCCTCGCCGTGGTTGGGGTGGCGATGGCGGCGCTGCTCTGGAGTGGCGCTTGGAACGATCTATCGATCCTCAAGGAGTTGGCCAATCGCGCGCCGGCTTTCTGGGCCGAGGCCCGCACCCATCTGCTTCTGGCTTTCGGGTCGGTCGCTATCGCCATTTTTGCCGGTGTGCCACTGGGCATCCTACTCTACCGGGTCAAGCCGCTGCGCGCCGCCGTGCTCAACACCCTCAATATCGTCCAGACCATCCCCTCGATCGCCCTTTTCGGGCTGCTGATCGCGCCGCTGGCCTGGGTGGCGGCCAATGTGCCGGGTGCGTCGGCCATCGGCATCTCGGGCATCGGCGTCGCTCCCGCCATGGTGGCGCTCTTTGCCTATTCGCTGCTGCCCATCGTCTCCAACACGGTGGTGGGCCTCGTCAACGTGCCCGAGGCCGCCAATGATGCGGCGCGGGGCATGGGCATGACCAATCGCCAGCGCCTGCTCTCCGTGGAACTGCCACTGGCCTTTCCCGTGATCCTCACCGGTATTCGCATCGTGCTGGTCCAGAATATCGGCCTTGCCACCATCGCCGCGCTGATCGGCGGCGGCGGCTTTGGCGTCTTCGTCTTCCAGGGCATCGGCCAGACGGCCATGGATCTGGTGCTGCTCGGCGCCGTCCCTACCGTGGCCCTGGCCTTCGCCGCCGCAGTGGTCCTCGATGCCTTTGTTGAAATGGTCAGCACCAGGGAGCGTGCCCAATGATCGAAATCCAGGAGCTGACCAAGGTATATGGCGAGACAACGGTGGTCGACAGGGTTTCCCTGACCATCGGCGCGGGTGAACTCTGCGCCATTGTAGGCACCTCCGGTTCGGGCAAGACCACGCTGATGCGCATGGTCAACCGGCTGGTCGAGCCGACCTCTGGCACGGTGCTGATTGACGGGCAGGACACGCGCGAGGTTCCCGCCTATGAACTGCGCCGCCGCATCGGCTACGCCATTCAGGGCCATGGCCTGTTTCCCCACCGCACCGTGGGACAGAATATCGGCACGGTTCCGCATCTGCTCGGCTGGGACAAGTCCCGCATTGCCAATCGGGTAGACGAACTGCTTTCGCTGTTTCAACTCGACCCGGGTCAATTC
>Ga0208794_1001095_pt1 | contig 13151 bp, 12 predicted proteins | sample 32_taG_FD_184106 | JGI IMG/M metagenome (GOLD analysis project Ga0208794, IMG submission 184106) | Marine viral communities from the Gulf of Mexico - 32_GoM_OMZ_CsCl metaG (SPAdes) (version 2) | ecosystem: Environmental > Aquatic > Marine > Oceanic | place: Atlantic Ocean: Gulf of Mexico... | reverse complement strand
CGCCTGCAGAACACGATGATCAACAGCCTCGACTGGCACGACAAGACCACCGGCCTCATCACCATGTGCGTCGGCGGCGGCCAGGGCATGGCGCTCATCCTGGAGCGGCTCGCCTGACGCAGCGGTCGCGCGGGTGGCGGGGTCGTTCACACCCCCGCCACCTGGGTGCCACCGCGACGACGTCCGGGCGCGCGATGCTGCCCGCATGAGGATCGCGCTGGTCTCCGAGTCCTTCTACCCCGCCACCGACGGCACGACCACCACCGTCCGCAACGTGCTCGACCGCCTGGTCGACCGCGGCCACACCGTCCGGCTGCTCGCCCCCGGGCCCGGCCTCACGTCGTACCGCGGCGTGGAGATCGTGCGGATCCGCCCGCTCGACAAGCCCGGCCGCCAGGTGCACGCCGCCCTCGCCGGGTTCGCGCCCGACCTCGTGCACGTCACCTCCTCGGTCGCGTTCGGACCGACGATCGGGCGCAAGGCCCTCAAGCACGCCCGGCGGCTCGACATGCCGACGCTCGTCGTGCAGCAGACCCCGGTCAACGAGCTGAGCGCCGCGCTGTGGCAGTCGAAGGTCGCCGACCGCGCCGACCGGGTGCTCGTCACCGCCCGGTGGATGGGCGCCCGCCTGGACGAGCTCGGCGTCGCCACCGAGCTGTGGACCCCGGGCGTGGACACCGCCGCCTTCTCCCCCGCCCTGCGCGACACCTGGCTGCACGACAAGTGGGCCCGCAGCCGCGCGCGCGGCGGGCCGCAGGTGGTGGTCGGCTACGTCGGCGCCCTGGAGAAGGAGCACGGCGTACGACGCCTGCCCGAGGTCGCACAGGTCCCCGGCGTCCGGCTCGTCGTGGTCGGCCAGGGCTCCCAGCACGACTGGCTCGCCCACCGCGTCGGCGGCGCCAAGCTCGCCGGGCCGCTCGCCGCCGGTGACCTCACGACCGCGATGGCCTCCCTCGACGTGCTCGTGCACCCGGGCGAGCACCTCACCTGCGCCCACGCGCTGCGCGAGGCCGCCGCGTCCGGCGTACCGGTCGTCGCCGCCCGCACGGGAGGAGCCCGCGACGTGGTCGCGCACCTCGAGTCGGGCCTGCTGTTCGACCCCGCGCGGCCCGGCGAGCTGGGGCGCGCCGTCACCGCGGTCGCCCGCGACCGCCACCGGGGCCTGCTGGGCGCCCACGGACGGGTCGCGGCGGCCGGACGCTCGTGGCGCGACGCCGTCGACGAGCTGGTCGACGAGCACTACGCCGCCGTCACCGGCAGCCGCCCGGCCCCGGCCCTCGCCACCGCCGTCTGACCACCCCTAGACTGAGGACAGCCTTACCTCACCCTGAGAACGCGATGAGGGCTGCCCTGATCCATACCGGTCGGTAACCGGGCATTTGTCACATTCGGTGAGGCCCACCTTTGTTACAGGCAGTGACACCGCAGGAGTAACGTCCGGCTCGTGGCAACCCCGACCCTCGTCTCTCCCAGCCGGTCGACACGCTCGACCATTGCCCTGAAGCTGGTGATGGCCGTCAGCGGCCTCCTCTTCATCGCGTTCACGCTGGTGCACATGTACGGCAACCTCAAGGCCTTCTCCGGACAGGAGAAGTTCAACGACTACGCGCACCACCTGCGCGAGTTCGGCGAGCCGATCCTCCCCTACGAGGGATTCCTGTGGATCACGCGCGTCGGCCTCCTGGTCGCGCTCGTCGCCCATGTCACCTCCGCCGTGATCCTCGCGCGCCGCGCCTCCCGGGCCCGGACGACGAAGTACCAGTACAAGAAGAACAAGCACTCGGCCCTCTCCTCGCGCACCATGCGCTGGGGCGGCGCGGCCCTGCTGCTGTTCATCATCTGGCACCTCGTGAACTTCTCGTTCGGCAAGGTGAACCCGCAGACCGGTGAGACCGGCGCCGCGGCAGGTGACCCGTACACCCTCATGGTCGACACGTTCGACGTGTGGTGGATGACGGTCATCTACCTCGTCGCGATGCTCGCCCTCGGCTTCCACCTGCACCACGGCACGTGGAGCGCGACGCAGACCCTCGGCTACACGAACACCGCCACCTCGCGCCAGCGCGCGAAGCAGGCGGGCTGGCTGCTGGCCATCGTGATCGCCGGCGGCTTCTCGCTCGTGCCCCTGTCCGTGATGTTCGGCATCATCGAGTAAGGACTCCACACCGATGGCAATGCACGACGGCACCCAGGCCCTCAACCAGGCCTCGAACCAGCTGTCCGACGACGCGCACGGCTACTACACGCGCGGCGAGAACATCGTCGACGCGAAGGCGCCGGTCGGCCCGATCAAGGACCGCTGGACCAACCGCAAGTTCGAGAACCGCCTCGTCAACCCCGCCAACCGCCGCAAGCTCGACGTGATCATCGTCGGCACCGGCCTGGCCGGCGGCGCCGCCGCCGCGACGATGGGCGAGGCCGGCTACAACGTGAAGTCCTTCTGCTACCAGGACTCGCCGCGTCGCGCCCACTCGATCGCCGCCCAGGGCGGCATCAACGCGGCCAAGAACTACAAGGAGGACGGCGACTCCACGTTCCGCCTCTTCTACGACACCGTGAAGGGCGGCGACTACCGCTCCCGCGAGTCGAACGTCTACCGCCTGGCCGAGGTCAGCGCCAACATCATCGACCAGTGCGTCGCCCAGGGTGTGCCCTTCGCCCGTGAGTACGGCGGACTGCTCGACAACCGCTCGTTCGGTGGCGTGCAGGTCTCCCGCACCTTCTACGCGCGCGGCCAGACGGGCCAGCAGCTGCTGCTCGGCGCCTACCAGGCCATGGAGCGCCAGGTCGGGGCCGGCACGGTCCAGGAGTTCACCCGCCACGAGATGCTCGAGGTGATCGTGGTCGACGACCGCGCCCGCGGCATCATCGCGCGCAACATGGTGACGGGCGAGATCGAGACCCACCTCGCCGACGTCGTCGTGCTGGCGACCGGTGGCTACGGCAACGTCTTCTTCCTCTCGACGAACGCCATGGGCTCCAACGTGACCGCCGCGTGGCGCGCCCACCGCAAGGGCGCCTACATGGCCAACCCCTGCTACACGCAGATCCACCCGACGTGCATCCCGGTCTCCGGCGAGCACCAGTCCAAGCTGACGCTGATGAGCGAGTCGCTCCGCAACGACGGCCGCATCTGGGTGCCGAAGAACCGCGAGGACTGCGAGAAGGACCCGCGCGACATCCCCGAGGAGGACCGCGACTACTACCTCGAGCGCATCTACCCGTCCTTCGGCAACCTGGTGCCCCGCGACATCGCGTCGCGCCAGGCGAAGAACATGTGCGACGAGGGTCGCGGCGTCGGCCCGCTCGTGGGCGACTTCCGCCGCGGGGTCTACCTCGACTTCGCGGACGCGATCGCGCGCATGGGCAAGAAGGCCGTCGAGACGAAGTACGGCAACCTCTTCGACATGTACGCCCGCATCACCGGCGAGGACCCGTACGAGTCGCCGATGCGGATCTACCCCGCCGTGCACTACGTGATGGGCGGCCTGTGGGTCGACTACGACCTGCAGTCCAACATCCCGGGGCTCTTCGTGACCGGCGAGGCGAACTTCTCCGACCACGGCGCGAACCGGCTCGGCGCCTCGGCCCTCATGCAGGGCCTGGCCGACGGTTACTTCGTGCTGCCGAACACCATCCGCGACTACCTCGCGGACGGCCCGTTCGAGAAGGTCTCCGAGGACCACCCCGCCGTGGTCGAGGCCCGGACGTCGGTCGAGGAGCGCATCACGCGGTTCCTCTCCATCAACGGCACCCGCTCGGCCGACAGCTACCACAAGGAGCTCGGCCACATCATGTGGGAGTACTGCGGGATGGAGCGGTCGGAGGACGGCCTGCGCAAGGCCATCGACCTCATCCGCGAGCTCAAGGCCGACTTCTGGAGCAACCTCAAGGTGCTCGGCACGGCCGACAGCCTCAACCAGAGCCTCGAGAAGGCCGGCCGCGTGGTCGACTTCATCGAGCTGGGCGAGCTCATGTGCATCGACGCGCTGAACCGGCGCGAGTCCTGCGGCGGCCACTTCCGCGCCGAGTCCCAGACCGAGGACGGCGAGGCACTGCGTCACGACGACGAGTTCGCCTACGTCGCGGCCTGGGAGTGGGGCGGCGACAGCCTGGACGGCGGACAGCCGGTCCTGCACAAGGAAGACCTCATCTACACCGCCATCGAGATGAAGCAGCGGAGTTACAAGTGAAGCTCACCCTGAAGATCTGGCGCCAGGCCACCACCGACGCCACCGGTGCGATGCACACCTACCAGCTCGACGGCGTCTCCGAGGACATGAGCTTCCTCGAGATGCTCGACGTGCTCAACGAGCAGCTGAACGCCTCCGACGAGGAGCCGATCGCCTTCGACTCCGACTGTCGCGAGGGCATCTGCGGCATGTGCGGCCTGATGATCAACGGCCAGGCGCACGGGCCCGAGGTCACCACCACGTGCCAGCTGCACATGCGCTCGTTCAAGGACGGCGACGAGATCACCATCGAGCCGTGGCGCGCCGACGCGTTCCCCGTGCTCAAGGACCTCTGCGTCGACCGCTCGGCGCTCGACCGCATGATCCAGTCCGGCGGCTACATCTCCGCCAACACCGGGTCGGCGCCCGACGCCCACGCGGCGCCGGTGGAGAAGAAGAAGGCCGACCGCGCCTTCGACGTCGCCACCTGCATCGGCTGCGGCGCCTGCGTCGCGGCGTGCCCCAACGGCTCGGCCTCGCTCTTCCTGGGTGCGAAGATCACGCACCTGGGCGAGCTGCCCCAGGGCCAGCCGGAGCGCTGGGACCGGGTCATCGGCATGGTGAGCCAGCACGACCACGACGGCTTCGGCGGGTGCACCAACATCGGCGAGTGCGCCTCGGCGTGCCCGAAGGAGATCCCGCTCGACGTCATCAGCCAGCTCAACAAGGACCTGCGCACCGCCATGGTCAAGGGTCGCTGACCCCGCCCACCAGGTCACGCGCCGGTCACCGACCGGTCACGAGACGGTCACGGCCCGGCTCCCCGCGAGGGAGCCGGGCCGTTCGTCGTCCCGGTGGTGTGCGGCCCGCCCGAACCCTGGTAGTGTCGAACGAGTTGGGGAGGATGCCGTTTCCTCTCGGAACCCGTTGGGGTTCCGATTCATTTGGTTTCTTGGTCTTCGGTTCGCTGGACATCAGGTAGCACGCAGATGTCTTCAGCCGGTGGCGACCATGTTGGTCACCGCCCAGCACGATCGAAGGAGAAACACATGACTCAGGGCACCGTGAAGTGGTTCAACGACGACAAGGGCTTCGGCTTCATCGCGCAGGACGGTGGCGGCGCTGACGTCTTCGTTCACCACACGGCGATCTCCGGCACGGGCTTCAAGTCCCTCGCCGACGACCAGCGCGTCGAGTTCGAGGTCACCCAGGGCCCCAAGGGCCCGCAGGCCGAGAACGTCCGCAAGGTCTGATCTCTCGCACTCCCCTCGGGGCGTGCACCACGAACGGCCCGGTTCCCGCGAGGGAGCCGGGCCGTTTCGTCGTTCCGGGGCCGGGAGAGCCGGGCCGGGTCAGGCGTCGACGGAGCGGTCGGCCCGCGTGGCCCGGAAGGCCTTGAGGCCCAGCCAGGCCAGGACGGCGGCGATCGCGAAGTTGCCGACGATCAGCAGGACGTGGGCCACCCAGTAGCCGGTGGGCCGCTCCTCCCCCGCCTGGTAGGTCTCCAGCAGGTTCTTCGCGAAGTTGCCGAAGGTGACGACGTTCCAGACGGCGACACCCAGCAGCAGGACGGCGTGCTTGCGCTCGAACCTCACGGGGCTCTCCTCACTTCCGGGCGCTGCGCAGCAGCGCCAGCAGGGCCAGGACGGTCGCCGAACCGAAGGCGAACGACCGGGCGGCGACCTGGTTGGTGGTCAGGTCGACCTCCCCCGGCTTGTCGAGGTCGACCCGCAGGCCGGCGAGCCGGGCCTCCTCGCGCGCGGCCGCGCCCTCGCGGATCAGGCGGGCGGACGTCGACGTGTGGGCCCACGCGGCGGCGTACATGATGACGCGCGAGAAGTAGTTGATCCAGACCACGAGGATCAGCGCGATCCCGAAGGCCTGGAAGGCCGGCTGCCCGCGCGTCGAGCCGAGCAGGAGCCCGGCGACCTGCTTGAGCAGCTCGAAGCCGACGGCGCCGAGCAGGGCGCCCTTCCAGAGGTCGACCCGCGGGATGTCGGGCCGGGCGAGCAGCCGGAAGATCGCGGCGAAGAGCAGCGAGCTGGCAGCGATGCCGACGAGGACGGTGAGGATGCGCAGCACCCACGCCAGCTCGTCACCGAGCCCGACGAGGTCCAGGACCTCGCCGGAGAAGCCGTTGAGACCGCTGGAGACGGCGACGCTGAACAGGAGGACGCCACCGATGCAGACGAGGGCGGTGAGGTCGCGCAGCTTGCCCTTCACGAAGTTGGGCTGCTCGTCCTGGCCCTCCTCGAACACGACCTGGAGGGACTCGCGGAGGCCGGAGAGCCAGCCCAGGCCGGAGTAGAGCACACCGACGAGGCCGATGAGCCCCGCCGCCGCGGCGGCGTCCTCGAAGTCGGAGAGCGCGATCTGGCCCTCGTCGTCGCCGATCATGCCCGGGAAGACGCTCGTGATGGCGCTGACGAGGTCGCCCTCGGCCTGCGGGTAGAGGCGCGCGACCCAGCCGACCACGAAGAACGCGAGGGCCAGCAGCGGGAAGAACGAGAGGAACCCGAAGTAGGTCACCGCGCCCGCCTGGGTGTTGCCCTTCACGGCGCCGTAGTGCTGCACCATCCGGACCGTGTGGTCGAGCCAGGGCCGCGCCGTGCGCTGCTCCTCGAGCCCGACCTTGAGGCGCTCCACGAGACTCGCCACGTCAGCCTTCCGTCGTCTGGAGCGCGAAGTCGTCCGTACGGCGCCAGCCGTCGGCGGCGTCGTGCACGTAGAGGTGGAACATCGTCACGTCGAAGACCGCCTCGAAGCTCGCGAGCTCCTCGAAGGCCCGCTCCATCGCCGGCTCGTCCAGGTGGTGGGCGACCGTGACGTGCGGGTGGTACGGGAAGTCGAGCGCCTGGTCGAGGGGTCCCTCGCGCAGGTGCTCGGCGAGCTGCTCGGTCTCGCCGATGCCCTCGGCCACGGTCACGAAGACCACGGGCGACACCGGCCGGAACGTGCCCGTGCCCCGCAGGTGCAGCCGGAAGCCCGCGTGCTTGGTCGCCACCCGCTCGAGGTGCTCCCGCACGGCGGTGAGGCCGTCGGCGACCACCTCCGTCGGCGGGACCAGCGTGACGTGCGTGGGGATGAGGTCGGCCGTGGCGTCGCCGAGCGCGCGCCGGTAGTCCTGGAGCTGCGTGCCCCAGGGCTCCGGGATGGCGAGGGCGACACCGATCGTGGGCACGGGCTCGACCCTAACGGAGAGGCGCGACGAAGCCGACGCGCTCGTAGACGTCGGCGAGCGTGCGGTCGGCGACCTCGCGGGCGCGCTCCGCGCCCGAGGCCAGGATCTCGTCGAGGGCTGGACGGTCCTCCAGCAGGGCGAGCGTGCGCTCGCGCAGCGGGGTCACGAACTCGACGACGACGTCGGCCAGGTCGCCCTTGAGGTCGCCGTACCCCCGGCCCTGGTAGTCCGCGGCGATCTCGTCGGGGCCGCGCCCGGTGAGCGCGGCGAAGATCGCCAGCAGGTTCGAGACGCCCGGCTTGTTCTCCGGGTCGAACGCGACGACGGCCTCGGAGTCGGTGACCGCCGAGCGGATCTTCTTCGCGCTCACCTTGGGGTCGTCGAGCAGGTCGATGATGCCCGCCGGCGAGGAGGCCGACTTGCTCATCTTCGCCGTCGGGTTCTGCAGGTCGTAGATCTTCGCCGTCTCGCGCAGGATGTAGGGCTCCGGCAGGCGGAACGTCTTCTTGTAGCGGGTGTTGAACCGGTGGGCCAGGTCGCGGGTCAGCTCCAGGTGCTGGCGCTGGTCCTCCCCCACCGGCACGTACGCCGGGCGGTAGAGCAGGATGTCGGCCGCCTGCAGGATCGGGTAGGTGAAGAGGCCGACGCTCGCCGCGCCCTCGCCGCCCTTGGCCGACTTGTCCTTGAACTGCGTCATGCGCCGGGCCTCGCCGAACGCGGTGATGCTGTTGAGCACCCACGCCAGCTGGGCGTGGGCCGGCACGTGGGACTGCACGAAGAGGGCGGACCGCTCGGGGTCGACGCCCATGGCCACCAGCTGGGCCGCGGAGCGGTAGGTACGCTCCCGCAGCAGCTTCGCGTCGTGCTCGACCGTGATCGCGTGCAGGTCGACCACCATGTAGAACGGCTGGTGGTCCTCCTGCAGGCTCACCCACTGGCGCAGCGCACCGAGGTAGTTGCCGAAGTGGAACGAGTCCGCCGTGGGCTGGATGCCCGAGAGCACCCGCGGCTTCGCCGTACCGCCCGCCGCACTCGCCGTCACGCCCGTCTCCTGGGTTCCCTGAGCCGCCGACATGCCGGGGATTCTGTCACCCGGTGACGGAGGAGCGGGCACCGGTCTCGGAGCGGGACGACGACGTACGGCGCTCCGCCCGGATCGAGACGACGAAGAGCACGAGGCCGGCGAGGGCGAGGCCGGCGCCGACGAGGCTGGGCGCGCGGTAGCCGAGTCCCGCGTCGATGACGACGCCGCCCAGCAGGGCGCCGAGGCCGTTGGCGATGTTGAGCGCCGAGTGGTTGAGGGCCGCACCGAGCATCTGGGCGTCGCCGGCGGCGTTCATCAACCGGATCTGCAGGTTGATGGCGAGCACCGAGCCGAGCATGCCCATGAGGAAGACGAGCACGACGACCGCCGCGGCCACGCCGGCGAGGGGCACCACGAGGGTCAGCACGACCACGCTGGTCACGAACCCGCCGAGCACCGAGCGCTCGATGTTCCAGTCGGCCAGCCGGCCCGCGATCCAGGCGCCGATGACGGAGCCGAGGCCGAACGAGAACAGGAAGAGCGGCACGGTCGCCTTCGCGAGGCCCGTCTCCTCCGTCACCAGGGGCGCGACGTAGCTGTACATCGCGAAGATGCCGCCGAACCCGATCATGCCGGTGGCGAAGGCGTAGAGCACGGCGGGCTTGCGCAGGGCGGAGAGCTCGCGCCGTACGGTCGCCGTCTTGTCGCCGGGCGTGTGGGGCACCGCGAGCATGACCAGCACCGCGGTCACGACCGTCACGCCGAGCACGAACCAGTAGGCGCTGCGCCAGCCCATCGACTGCCCGAGCCACGTGCTCGCGGGCACGCCGCCGACGGTGCCGACCGACAGGCCGAGCATGACGCCGCCGATGGCGCGGCCCTGCTGGTCCGGGCGCACCAGCGACGCGGCGATGAGCGAGGCGACGCCGAAGTAGGCCCCGTGGGGCAGACCGGCGACGAAGCGGGCGATCATCACCTGGGTGTAGCCGTCCGCGACGGCCGTGAGGGCGCTGCCGAGGCCCAGGGCGAGCACCAGGCCGACGGCGAGCTCGCGCCGCGGGAGCTTGGCCGCGAGCGCGACGATCAGCGGCGCACCGACGACGACGCCCAGGGCGTACGCGGTGATGATGTGGCCGGTCGCCGGGATCGAGGCGCCGATGCCGTCGGCGATGTCGGGCAGGAGGCCCATCGTCACGAACTCGGTCGTGCCGATCGCGAACCCGCCCAGCGCGAGGGCGACGATCGCCAGGACGACCCCGCGGCCGCCCGGACGCATACCCGTCGGCAGCGGCGTCGTGACCTCGCCCGACGGCCCACCCGGCTGGTGGTCGGCGGCGGCGGTCTCGGCGGTGCTCACGGGGCTGGTCACTCCTGGCTTCAAGACGTCGTCGGCACGGGATGTTCCGGATGGGCGGATGAGGTGGGTCACGCGGGCGGGCGGGCGGCCCGTCAGCAGACCTGGGTGAGGTCCTCCACCGCGGTGTCGAGGGCGGTCTCGGCCTCCGCGACGGCCTCCTGGTCGACGGCACCCTCGGCGCCGGCCCGGGCCTGCGCGACGAGGGTGTCGAGAGCGGCGCGGGCGTCGGCGACGTGCTGCCGGGTCTCGTCGGACAGCGACCCCTCGGCGGCCGCGAGGCCGTCGCGCAGGGCGGTCAGCTCCCGCTCGGCGGCGGCGGGGTCGGCCCCGATCTCGTCGGCCGCGCGACGCGCCTGGCTGGCGACGCCGTCGACGGCCTCCTGGGCGATCTGGCAGCCGGCGTCGGACGCGGCCTGGCTGACGCGCTCCTCGACCTCGGAGCAGCCCGTCAGCACGAGCAGGGCGCCGCTCAGCGCCAGGGCGGTGTGGGTGGTGGCACGCAGTCGTCTCACGCGTTCCATCATCCGACCCGACCCCGGTGAGCACGAAAATGACGACGGCCCCCTCGACCCGGTGGGGTCGAGGGGGCCGTCGGTGCCGGCGCCTCGGGGACGCAGCGACGTCAGACCGCTCAGATCGCGTCCGAGAGCACGGTCAGCGCGTCGTTCAGCGTGCCCGAGGGCCGCATGACGGCGTCGGCCTTGACCGGGTCCGGACGGAAGTAGCCGCCGATGTCGGCCGGCGAGCCCTGCACGGCGTTGAGCTCGTCGACGATCTTCTGCTCGTTGCCCGCCAGCGTCTCCGCCACCTGCGCGAACGCGGCCGCCAGCTCGGCGTCCTGCGTCTGCTGCGCGAGCTCCTGGGCCCAGTAGAGCGCCAGGTAGAAGTGCGAGCCGCGGTTGTCGATGCCGCCGACACGACGCGTGGGCGACTTGTCCTCGTTGAGGAACGTGCCCGTGGCGCGGTCGAGGGTGTCGGCGAGGATCTGCGCCCGCGCGTTGCCCGTCGTGGTCGCCAGGTGCTCGAAGCTCGCCGCCAGGGCGAAGAACTCGCCCAGGCTGTCCCAGCGCAGGTAGTTCTCCCTGACGAGCTGCTGCACGTGCTTCGGGGCGGAGCCACCGGCGCCGGTCTCGAAGAGGCCGCCGCCGTTCATCAGGGGCACCACCGACAGCATCTTCGCGCTCGTGCCGAGCTCGAGGATCGGGAAGAGGTCGGTGTTGTAGTCGCGCAGCACGTTGCCGGTGACGGAGATCGTGTCCTCGCCCTTGCGGATGCGCTCGAGCGAGTACGCCGTGGCCTCCGCCGGCGCCATGATCTCGATGGTGAGGCCCTCGGTGTCGTGCTCCGGGAGGTACTCCTTCACCTTCGCGATGAGGTTGGCGTCGTGGGCGCGGTTCTCGTCGAGCCAGAACACGGCCGGGACGCCGGTGGCGCGGGCGCGGGTGACGGCGAGCTTCACCCAGTCGCGGATGGGGGCGTCCTTCGTCTGGCAGGCGCGCCAGATGTCGCCCGGCTGCACGTCGTGGCTGAGCAGCACGTCACCGGCGGCGTTGGTCACCTGGACCGTGCCCGCCGACGGCACCTCGAACGTCTTGTCGTGGGAGCCGTACTCCTCCGCCGCCTTCGCCATGAGGCCCACGTTGGGCACGGAGCCCATCGTCGACGGGTCGAAGGCGCCGTTGGCGCGGCAGTCGTCGAGCACGGTCTGGTAGACGCCGGCGTAGGACGAGTCCGGGATGACGGCCAGGGTGTCGGCCTCCTCGCCGTCCGGGCCCCACATGTGGCCCGACGTGCGGATCATCGCGGGCATCGAGGCGTCGATGATGACGTCGCTCGGCACGTGCAGGTTGGTGATCCCCTTGTCGGAGTCGACCATCGCGAGCTTCGGGCCGTCGGCCAGGCCCTGCTGCACGGCGGCCTTGATGGCCTCGCCGTCGGGCAGCTGCTCGACGGCGCCCAGCAGGGCGCCGAGGCCGTCGTTGGGCGAGATGCCCGCGGCGGCGAGCTGCTCGCCGTACTGCTCGAAGAGCGTCGGGAAGAAGGCCTGCACCACGTGGCCGAAGATGATCGGGTCGGAGACCTTCATCATCGTGGCCTTCAGGTGGGCCGAGAAGAGCACGTCGTCGGCCTTGGCGCGGGCGACCTGCTCCACGAGGAAGCGGCGCAGCGCGGCGACGTCCATGAACGTGCCGTCGACGACCTCGCCCGCGAGCACCGGGATGCCGGACTTGAGGACCGTCTCGGTGCCGTCGGTGCCGACGTGGGTGATGGTCAGCGTGTCGTCGGCGGGCAGGACGACCGACGTCTCGTTCGAGAAGAAGTCACCCTGGCCCATCGTGGCGACGTTCGTCTTCGAGTCGGCGGTCCACGCACCCATGCGGTGCGGGTGCGCCTTGGCGTAGTTCTTCACCGACGCCGGCGCGCGGCGGTCGGAGTTGCCCTCGCGCAGGACCGGGTTGACCGCGGAGCCCTTGACCTTGTCGTACTTGGCCCGGACCTCCTTGTCCTCGTCGGTCTGCGGGTTCTCGGGGTACGCCGGCAGGTCGTAGCCCTGCTCCTGCAGCTCCTTCACCGCGGCCTTGAGCTGCGGGATGGAGGCGGAGATGTTGGGCAGCTTGATGATGTTGGCCTCGGGCTGCGTGGCGAGCTCACCGAGCTCGGCGAGCGCGTCGTCGATGCGCTGCTCGGCGGTCAGCCGCTCCGGGAACTGGGCGATGATGCGGCCCGCGAGCGAGATGTCGCGCGTCTCCACGTCCACTCCGGCGGTCGAGGCGTAGGCCTCGATGATGGGCAGGAAGGAGTACGTCGCGAGCAGCGGCGCCTCGTCGGTGTGGGTGTAGATGATCTTGGCCATGAGGGCGGTCGACTCCTGAACTCTCGAGGTCTGGGGCGTCACAATTGTCTCGACGTCAAGATACCTGACGCGTCGAGCGCGCCGGACGCCGGTGACGACAGCCTCGCAGGTGCACCGCGGGCCCACAACGGCCTCAGGGGGCGACGTAGGTCCACTCGGTGCGACCGTCGGTCCAGCGCACCAGGCCGGTGCCGCGGGCGAGCTCCTGCTCCTCGACGCGGTCGGGCGTGCCCGCGGTGGTGACCTCGAGGGTCACCACCTCGTCGGCCACGCCGTCGACGGTCGCCTCCGCCCCGACCTCGAGCACGCGCACCCGCTGGGAGGCGACGTCCGGCACCTCGACGCGGACGTACCCGTCCCCCACGCGGGGACGGCCCGTCACCACGAGCCCGGCGGGCACGTCGTCGGTGCCCGCCTCCCAGACCGTGCCGTCGGCCCGGGTGGCGCCGACCAGCCACACGTTGCGGCGGCGGTCCTGGCCGTACCAGGCGGTGACCGGCGCGGGTGCCGTGCCGGCGGGCCAGGTGGAGGCCACCGGAGCGACGGTGACGCCGGTCGCCTGG
>Ga0208794_1001094_pt1 | contig 13151 bp, 28 predicted proteins | sample 32_taG_FD_184106 | JGI IMG/M metagenome (GOLD analysis project Ga0208794, IMG submission 184106) | Marine viral communities from the Gulf of Mexico - 32_GoM_OMZ_CsCl metaG (SPAdes) (version 2) | ecosystem: Environmental > Aquatic > Marine > Oceanic | place: Atlantic Ocean: Gulf of Mexico... | reverse complement strand
GTAACAACAAAGTCTTGTTTGTTACCCTTCTTGTCGATATATAAGACTTCGTAATCTTTCATTTTGCAATTTCGATTTTAGGAGCTGGTGGAAGATACTTCTTCTCAGCAAGATAGACTTCGACTTCCTGACGTTGTTCAGTAGAGAGATAACCAAAAGTGAGGTTGAGTATCTGGTTGATATAGAACGTAGGAAGTTCTGGTGAGTCTTGGGCCAGTGCTGCGTGACACAGCAGTACGACATCGAGGATGTCATAGTCATTCAGTAATACGGTGTTTGCCATTAATCATTTCAAGGTATTCATCTGGATGCTCTGCGTAATGATCTAATAGACCAAGCAAAGATGATACAGATGTTTCAGTAGTAACAATTGGAAGATTAAGGAGGACGCTAGTTAGATACGTCCTCGCTGTCCTCAGTCGTGAGACTGGATTGCTCATTAGTTTTAGTTGCTTGATCTAATACATATTCAACCCAGGCATCAATTTCTTCATACACTGGGTCGAAATTAAAGTCGCCATCTGTTTGACATAGATGCCACACAGCACGACGCTGTTTAAGCGTCATGTGTGGATACTCAGCAATGAGATACTCATTGACATCTATACCAACAAAAGGGTCATAGTCAGGGTCATCTTCGTAGTAAAGAGACCGTCGCTCAGACATTCGTCCCATCAGAAATCGGCAGCTTCAGAATCAACAGCAGGCTCATCGACCTTGACATCAACAGGCTCAGCAACGCCAAGTCCTTCACGGATGGTGGCCACTGCGTTACGGCACAGTTGCTCGACTTTGACACTGTCACGGTCACCGCGAGCGTCAGTCAGCAAGTCATACAGCTCTTGGTCAGACACTTTCTGTTGACCAATGCGCACTGCAGCAAAGCAAGGCCGCATTTTGCTAGTACCTTTCCAGCTGTCGAGTTGGAAGGGAGTGTTGAGGTCATAGCTGTTGTACAGCCCCATAAGCGCGTTGAGCACGCACTGAGACCAGATGGTGGTAAGACCGGAGGTCAGCATGACTACGCGTCCCTGAGACGATTGCAGGAACAGATTGAGCTTGGTTGACTTGAACTCACCAATGTCATCAGCAACGTCAATACCAGCAAGGGTGACGTTGGAAAGACGCGTCAGAGGACGACCAGAGGGCATCATCAAAGCGCTAGGTGTTTGCTCTTCTCCCAGATACTGGAAGAACACAGCTTCACTATCTTTGACGAGACCAATGCCAATCATCATGGAGACATCAGTGCTTGAACCGCCGGCAAACTCAGTGACGAGTGCAGCGTTGTCATAAGTAGCGAGATTTGTCATGTGTGAAAAAATAAATAAGGTGTACACATACCCCTAAGGGCACTAGTTGAGATAGCCGCTGGTAAGCGGCCAATCAGTTATCGATTACGGAGTGGATCTAAAGCACGTAGACGATTTACCTTTGCTTCGGCGTGATGCCAAATAAGGTCCCACATCTCCTGCTCATCCAGGTAGCGAGTATTAATCAAAGCACTGACAAAGTTGTCAACACTTTGAAGACATTCTTTTTCCATCAAGCGAATATAGCTTCAGTATTGTTTTTGTTTCTACGATACCGACCGTACATTACTTGATAACCAATGCCAAGTTTACGTGCCCAATCAGCAATTGACAAGGTCAATCCATCGTGCGTAAGCATAATCACGCTACGACGATTAGCATTTTGGTTAGCACGTGAAACCCAGACACAGTTGTCTTTACAGTAGGGTCCATCGTTATCTTTACGCTCAAGGGTATACCCTTCAGGACGTTCACCCATTTGCTCTTCAAAGACAAAGAAATCGTCCCATTCAGGGCAAATAGTGATACCACGACCACCATAGTAGTCATAGTCTTTACACGTAGGCTGAAGGCACCTAGCTCTCATTCCTTGCCATACGTGATAGCAAGGGCTGTCTTTCTTAAACACTGGCTAGCTCGCCTTTAAGCTCAGCAATCTTTGCTGTAGCGAGACACTCCAGTACGGTCCAAGCAAGCTCGCCTGATACTTGTTCTTTGTCGCAAAAATATTCAATTGTGTCCTCCACGACCTCAGTGAGCTCTTGGAGTTGTGGTCCAGATATATGCATCTGTAATCAGATATAAACAACGGGTTTTCGTTAACCCACCCTACAAATATAGCCGCTGGTAAGCGGCTAAGGGAGGGTTATTTATGCTTATTTAAGGTCAGCTATCAGCTTTTTTAGCACGACGTGCAGTGATCTTAGACTTCATAGTCTTTTTAGCTGTGTTGATTTTCTTTTGGAGACCTGCAGTGCTCTTGCCAGCAGCTTTAGCAGCAGCACGACGTTCTTGAAGACGCTTGATGCGTCCGCCACGTCCTTTGCTGTCAGTGGTAGCACTCTTAACTTTGTTAGCAGCACGCACAGCTACAGAACCTTTCTTCTGCGTGGTGGTCTCGCCTTTCTTGTTAGTCCGGCTAATGTTGGCAACCTTCCCTTTAGCGTTAGTAGTGCGGGTAGTGCTACGTCCGTCTGCTTTAGTCCGGGTCACAGATTTGCGACCGGCAGCGTTAGAGGATTTTTTAACCGTACCGCCGCTAGCAGTCGTACGTTTCACCGATTGACCAACTTTAACGCGCTTACCATCTTCGCCAGTTTTGAACTTGCGAGTAACGGTAGAGCCGTCTTTGCGGGTACGAGTAACAACTTTTTGTCCTTTCTTGTTAGTACGGACAGAACGAGATGCAGCCATTGCTATAAATCAACACATAAATAAATTGTATCTTATTTACCAGCGTATTCTTAGGTTAATAGTGGGTCCTGAGTAGAACCCACCAGACCAATCAAAGAATACCGGGAATGAGATCTCCAGTAGTGAGATAAGCGCCAATGGCAGCAATAACACCAAGCATTGCGAGCCGGCCATTGAGCATTTCAGCTTTTTCATTGTGAGTCACGGAAACCTCCATTACTTTTACTTGTGGTTCTTTAGCGAAGACATTTTGTTGTCCTTGCTCGTTAGTGGTAACAGTCATTTGTGTTCTTGTATAGATTTACTTAACTTTTGTAGTATAACTTCATATTCGTTATACCGTGGGTTTTTGATTGAAATATGTCGCTGCATATAGTATTTAACTGCAGCCCTTAAATCTCTTAGCTGCTCATTAGTAAAGTCCATAGGTAATAAAAAAGGCCCACGTATATGTGAGCCTAACAAGAATTAAGTTGATACAGGTATCAACCAATAGCAGGAGCAGTAAGAGCCACAGGAGTGGTCTCAGCAGCAGCCAAATCCAATGGAAAGTTGTGTGCGTTTCTCTCATGTTGCACTTCAAAACCGAGGTTTGCACGGTTCAAGATGTCAGCCCAGGTGTTAATGACGTGACCGTCAGACGACTGGATAGACTGATTGAAGTTAAAGCCGTTGAGATTAAAGGCCATTGTTGAAACACCCAGTGAAGTAAACCAGATGCCCAAGACAGGCCAGGCAGCAAGAAAGAAATGGAGACTACGGCTATTGTTGAAAGAGGCATACTGAAAAATCAGACGCCCAAAATAACCGTGAGCAGCCACAATGTTGTAGGTCTCTTCTTCTTGACCGAACTTGTAACCGTAGTTCTGGCTTACTTCTTCAGTCGTCTCTCTAATGAGACTAGAAGTGACCAAGCTTCCGTGCATAGCACTAAACAGAGCCCCACCGAATACGCCGGCAACGCCCAGCATATGAAACGGGTGCATGAGAATATTGTGCTCCGCTTGGAAGACAAGCATAAAGTTGAAAGTTCCAGAGATACCGAGGGGCATCCCATCAGAAAAAGAACCTTGTCCAAATGGATATACCAGAAATACAGCAGATGCGGCAGCGACTGGAGCTGAGTAAGCAACAAAGATCCAGGGGCGCATACCTAATCGGTAGCTAAGTTCCCATTCGCGTCCCATGTAGCAGAAGACACCAATGAGGAAGTGGAAGACAACGAGCTGGTACGGACCGCCGTTGTAGAGCCATTCGTCAAGGCTACCGGCTTCCCAGATCGGGTACAGATGAAGCCCAATTGCGTTTGAGCTAGGCACGACGGCTCCTGAAATGATATTGTTTCCCCACATGAGGGAACCGGACACAGGTTCTCGGATGCCATCGATATCTACGGGTGGTGCTGCTACAAAAGCAGTGATAAAACAAATAGTGGCTGCAAGCAGCGTGGGGATAGCAAGTACGCCGAACCAACCTACATAGAGGCGGTTATTTGTGCTTGTAACCCATTCACAGAATAAATCCCAGTTACTTTTAGAGCGGGACTGGGAACCCGCCAAGGTTGAAATAGACATTAATTAAGACGTTTAGTTTGGCAGGTATGACTCAGCCAGTATTTCAGGCTTACTTACCTATGTTAAGTTATGAAACGCAAACATTACGTCCGTATATTTACTCAAACCTCTGCTGTAGGAATGAATTGTTCGTCAAAATCGACCCACATATCTTCATTCTTTACAGCACGAATGAGTTTACGTGTGCGTTGTTGAAGAGCCAGCTTATCCAGAAATCCTTTTGTCTTCTGATTGCGAATAGTTTTGCTCATTTCATTCTCCTATTTACAACAGTTAGGAGTAGTTGAGTACTCCCAACTGCCTTAAGTATATGCGTAGGCATAGACAAATGTGAGGGAATTATAAATAAGAAACCTCAACATTTGCTACGCCAGGTGATACTAAGCCGACGGCTTGCGCTGCTCCGTACGACAAATCAAGCTCACGGGCACCAATGTAAGGGCCGCGATCATTGATACGTACATCCACGCATCCTTGGTAGCAAACACGTAGTTCTGTGCCGAAAGGTAGGTTTTTATGTGCGGCGGTAAATCCGTGCATATCGTACCTTTCACCGTTAGCTGTCGTTCTGCCATGGAAACCTGGACCGTACCAGGAAGCCAGCATTGTGCTTCGGCTCTCACTGGGGAGGGCAAAAGCACAGAGGCCAGCGACAGCGGTAGCAATAATCTTGCGCATAAGTATTTATACATAACAGCTTCTAGAGTAACAATTAAGGAGCACTATTGTGTGCTCCCCAATATATTTAAGCAGAGACTAAGTCTCTAGCGACAGCAAAAGCACGCTTGCTAATTTGAGCGCCAGCACCGAAGGTGCCACGTGCAAATTGAGCACGACCCTTGGCAGCAGTAGTGCCACGAGTGCTTGTTTCTACCTGTGTGACAGCATTGACTGCATTCCACAGGGAATACGGAGCAAAGTCTGAACCGTAACCTGAGCGATAAGCTTCAGTGAGCTTGTCACGCTTGCGGAAGACTTGACCATCTTCGATGTTGTAGACCTCGTTGACAAAATCGTGGAATGCACCAATGCCTAAAGAACAACGTGAAAACTCACGCATCAGCTCGCACTCAGTGACAAAGTCCTGACGTGCTACATCAATGCTGCTAATAAGAGCATCGAAGTTGTTGTTAGCACCGTTTTTGTGAGTGATGCTAGAACGAGCACCACTCTCACCTAGTGCAGCGGTGAGCGTGTTTTGGCAGACAACGCGGATGTTTGTGAACTTTGCGCCGCATCCTGTCTTACCATCGTGTCCGAGGTAGCCAATAATGCGTCGTTTGACTGTGTCGCCAGGGACGATGTCCGTCTCCGCACCACGGAGTGTGGCGGTAAAGCATACTTTGGCACCATCTGATAAAACGATGACGCAGTCCATGTCAACCTCTTCCCGGATGAACTCTGCCATCCGAAGGAGCGAATCGTTCTGCACGATCTCGTATTGCTTAGAGACAACTCCAAGGAGTGCTTGGGTGTCAGTTCGGACAACTCCGAATGAACCTGATGGCAACATAAGTTGCTGACCTTCGTCGTCAAAGTTTCCTGCTGGTCCAGTGACTGGGTATTGAAGCTCTCGCTTCTCGACAGTGAAGAGGGCGTCTGCAGTTTCAAACGCCTCTCGCGCTGGAAGTGTGCCTTCAGTGACGACCCCTTGGCCGTGCCAGGCAGCTTGTCCGTTGCCGAGCCAGCCAGATGTGAAATTTGCGGGCATTGTTTTCCCATATATGTGAACACCAGTTGAGACAGCCGCTGGTAAGCGGCTCATCAGTTGTAGCTAGCAGCACATTCGGTTCGGTAACGAATAGTACAGTTTTGAAAGATAAGAATGGTTCTTAGTGTAGCCAACTTTTATCAGTGGTTTTTTGCTCGAATGTGCCTGTATTTACTGGCTCTCGTCATTTTCTGGGGTACAGGCAAAAACTACAAAACTACGCAAAACCACGCTAGTTCTCTATATATTCCTTTTTTTATTACGCACCTACGCTCTCTCCCTACCTATTTAAAAATAAACTATATAGGAAAGTAGCGTAGTTAGCGTAGCTTTTTGTAGTTTGCGTAGTTTTTAGCGTCCGTAGGTGTCTCTAACGTGCCTAGCAGCATTAGATACGCCAGTCTCAATGTCACTCTTAATGTTGGCACCTTCAGCTACATCGAGTTTATAGTCATTAAGAAAGTTGCGTGCTGCATCTTTTTGGTCATCAGCTTTAGCAGGCTGTGCATTGTCTTTATCGAACAATCCAGGAGGAGTATTGCCGCCACCAGCAGCTTTTTCAAGCCGCTCTTCAACAGCAGCCATACGGTCACTAGGTTCAATAGGGACACTACCCGCTGCTTTTTCAGTAGCTTCTGCCATTAACTTATCTTTAAGAGCGTTGAGGTCAGTAGTTTTGGCATACTTCTCATCGTATGAAGCAGTCTGAGCTTCACGGTCTGCTTTAACAGCTTCATAAGTTAGACCAGCAATGTTCTTAGCACCTTGCATGCCGCCGCCACCGACATACTCTTTCTTGAGATCTTTCAAAGTATTCCAAGCATCATATATTTTGCCACCTTTGAAGCCTTTCTTGGCAAACTTTTTAGCGTCTTTATTGCCTGCCATAGCAGCAGCTTCTATCGTACGACGAGTGTCGTAGTCATTCATCATTGCTTTTGCAATATCTTTATCAACATCTTCCATGCTACGATTGCCAGTTCTGCCCATAGAACGGCCATCAGGATGATAGCTTTTGGCACCTTCATCTATGTCATAGCGTTCCATCAAGTCACCAATCTCTCCAGATCTGGTGAAATACTCAAAGTAGCTAGATTTTTTGTTCTTCTTGCCCATCGTTAGTAGAAGTCAATGCTTCTACTATTTTAATAACCTTTGCGGTTGTCTTTGCCAGTGCGTGAAAACTCAGATGCATCTATAGATACATCGTTTTGGCCAGAAGCAACTTTAGAAGAGTTAGTAGACGTATCGTCATTACCAGGGCGATAGTTACCGTTTTCAAGGCGTTCACCAAGTCTCATTTTGTAGCGTTCAAGAAAGCCTTCGGCAGGATTATTTCCAGGGTCATATAAATCTTTTGCTGCTTGTCCTGAGACACGGTCTTCTTCATATTGTGCAGCCCGTGCTCGCGCAGTAGCTAAACGAGGAGAAAGCTCAACTTCTGTATCAGCAGTTTCGCCACCACCTTCTGAAGGTTTAATGGCAATGTTGGAGTGAGTGAAGTCATCACCGTCCATATCAATAGCTTTAACGTCAAAGCCTTGCTTAGCATACTCTTTGACAAGCTCTGCGTACTCAGCAGCATTTTTAGGAGGGCTGTCACGTTTAATCTCGCGCCAGCCTTCACCGTCGTCTACACGGCTACCACCATCTTCTTCAAGCCCTGCGTATTCTTTAGCAAGAGCAGAGCTAGAGTTGTATTTACCAGTTGAAGAGTAGTCCTGATGGACACGGTCGGTGCTCCAAGACATATTAGTCGTTAGTTTCTTTCTTATCTATTTTAGACAATGTAGGTTTATCGAAGGGAACGTCAAAGTAATCACAAATAGCTTCGCATAAATCCCAGTACCTGACAAAGTAATCAGGAACCATTGCCATATGTGGATAGACGTGATACGCGTAGACAGTATCTTCTATTTCTTTGGCAATTCGTCGTTGTTTGTATCGTTTGTTTTCCATATAGATGGGAAGTCAGGAATTGGAGGGAGAGCTTGCTCCTCCGCTATCAGTGTTTCCAGGCAGCTGAATGGGAACTCCGTTGTCCCAGCATTGGAGGTAGTCTTCTGTGTAGACATACAGTTCTTCGATAGTTTCAGTTTGAGTATTGAGTAATTCAATGTGCATAATTCCAGGCTTAGTTTCATAAGCACCGGTAATCATTGTTGAGAACAAGAATGCACATAGTGACATTGGTTCAACCATTGGTCATATTTGAGTAACATTTGCAAGCCCTTGTTGTGCCCGTGCGCCGGAACTTCCAGTCAACCTGCACTTTTGCAAGAGCTATACCTTGGACGAGATTTGAACTCGTAAGCCCTAGGGGCGACGGCTTTTAAGGCCGTTGTGTATACCAATTCCACCACCAAGGCATAAATAAACCCTAGCTCATCACTAGGGTTAGTGTGTATTATTCGTAGATATTTGCGTATGCAGGGATTACATATTTACCGCCAAGGGTACAGTTGTTTTTGAGTGAATTACTACCGCCTTTCCAACCTGAGTAACATTCCCAGTAATGTGTTGGCAAGCCGGTTACATCATCAAAGCCATCTCTATCGTTATCCCAGTAGACACCAAGGTTGCCTGCTGCTCCAGCGTCTAGGAGACGAAAGGAGCGTTTAGCAATCATTGCATATTTGCCATTACCTTCAGTGCAGCTGATTTCAGTCAACTCTTCGTTGACTTCACAGTTGTCAGGCACATCGGGTAATTCATAAGCAATATTAGCGTTAGCAGCAAACGCAACAGTCTGTGCTTCTGCAACAGCAAAGTTATTGGCTCTGACTTGTGCAACAGATGGGGCTATAGCCATAGTCATGATGCCAGGCATAAGCGTACCCATCATTGCTGCGCTAACAGTGACAGATACGATATTCATCAGCCGGCTCCAGTAGAACCTTCAACTGGAGAACTAGGGATACCAGCAGCATCAAGGCTGACGGTATAAGTAGTGCCAGCGGAACTAGTAGAAGTACCGACGAGGTCACTAGAAGCAGCACAGCTACCAGTCACTAGTGGGAAGTCCTCGGCTACATAGCCACTAGCACCAGTGAGGATATCGATAGAGCAGGTCTTAGCTGCGTTAACCACTTCAGCTTCAGCCGCTGCATCTTTAGCCTTGTCGTTAGCAGCCAGCAGTTGAGGCAAGCCAACAGCAGACAGCACACCGACGATGGCAACAACGACCATCAGTTCAATCAAGGTAAAGCCATTTTTAACGGCCTTTTTAGATTTAGTGAGAGCTTGTTGGAGTTTTTTGTTAGTCATTTCTTTTCTTCGTTTAAGTACAATATGGCATTAAAAAAGCGCCTACAAATGAGTAGACGCTTAGGAATGTATTCAGACTAAATGTGATTCTATTGTCTGAATAATGTCACGCATCGTTGCTCCCGCATAGCCAGAGGCACCGGGGTAAAAGCGTGTAGGTTCATCGTGTACCACGTCTGCTGACGGGTCAGATGAGGATGTAGCATGAGCACAGTAGTACTCAGCTCTTGTTAGGTAACGGAGCATTCGTTCGCATTCAGCGAGAGGAATTGCGACCATTTGTTGTTCCATAGCCAGTTGTTAAAGAACACTGGTGGAGAGAGCCGCTGGTAAGCGGCTTAACGGAAGGCTGCTCGTCCAGCACCACGTCCAGACTGGAACTTAGGTGGTTGCTGTACAGATGGTTGAGGAATAGGAGCTGCAGGTGTAGGAGCGGGGGATTGTGTCAATTGAGATCTATGGAAATCAAGCCGTTGTTGATAGTGATTAGTCAACATCCCTGCATCTTTGACTGGCTGATTGTATTGGCTCTTGCCTTGTGCATTAGGGAAAGAAGCCCAAGTGCCAGCAAGGGAATGAACTTGTTCACTAAAAGGTTGATCAAAGTTATAGCCAATACGTTCAGTCAAAGTGCGATGCAGTGCACGGTCCTGATTAGCAGGAGACATTACAAGATTTTGCCCATCGTGCATTTCAGACCAGGTGCTATCTAAATACTGATAAGCACCAGATGCATTAGATCCTTTACTACCACCCCAAGGTGAAGGCCGTGCTTCGATTGGATGAGGAGCGGTGATATCAAGAGAACCGCCACTACCTGGACTATCGCCATAACGATAGCTATAGCCAGGACGGTTATTTTCTTCGTCCCAAGTACCTTCAGCAAAAGAGATTGTATCTCTTACAGCAAGGAATTCAGGACGACTAAGTTTATCGCCAGCAAATCGAGTAGCCATATCAGATACGGGTAGGGGCTTGGAATGGTGGTTGCTCTGATTTAACTGGTGCTCTGAACTCAGGTTCAGACACATCAGGCATACCAGTAAAGGCCATTTGATTTGCATTAACTTCTTTCATATTTGTCATCGCACTAGTGCCAGTGGGATTGGCGTAAGGATTTCGCATATTGGGTTGTCGTCCTGAATCAGCACGAAACTTACCAATATCACCACGTTGTGATCTAAATCTTTGTCCTGCAAATCGCATGGCTAAATATTAGTTAGTGCGTCAATACACATTCTATAAGTTAATAAAATAATAGAGAAGTTTTTAATAACTAATGCCTAATAAGTAGTAGTTAATTGAGAGGAGTGGATGCAACTAGGGCAGAACTTATTCAAGGATTAGAAGGACTAAATAAAATCTTTTTAAATTTCAATATGCCTGTTAAAGGCGTAGATTTACGAAGAACGTTAACTTCAGTTGTTCCACAACAAAACAATTTGTATGATTCAGTATTAGAGCAGGTACCAGAAGCAGTAAAGGCTTTTAGCAATGAAGATGTAACTAAAGCACAGAAGTTATTGCAGCAGGTAGCTGCATTAGAGGCAGCAGAGCGTAAAGCTGCTAACTGGGGTTATGGTATTCAAAGTCATCATCCCAACGAACTGATTATGCAGTACGTTGCAACCGGTGACCTGCCTATGTATCAATCATTGCAATTCAATGATTTAGCAAAACAAGCAGGGTTGAAGTTTGGCACTCAAAGAGAGCAGCAGTATGGGATAACGCAGCCAGGACACGTGGTTGCTCATACAAATCAACGAACACAAGCTACTGGTTCGTTTGGATCTAATGAGAACACTGCAGCTCAGTTTAGGCAACCTGATATATACGAACGCTTTGATGCGTTCTTACCTGCTGCAATGACAGAAGCTGAGTTCAGTCGTCTTGCATACGAGTTACCACAAGAGAGAAATGTAAGGCAGGGCGCTGCTCGTTTACTTGGTATTAGTACAGATCAATTAGTTAGTACAGAAAGAGATCCTAATCAAAGGAAAAATGGGAATGTAACTATTGCAAATAGGAATAGAGATAAGTTACCTAAACCTATAATGCAGGGTCTTATAGATGTAGCTTATGGTACAACTAAACCGGAGCTAGTGATACCAAAACTTGAGTTAGTTACACCACAGCAGGGTAAAAATAAGGGAGTACAGAGAGCAGAGCCTGTAAAAGATCCATCATCAGGTGAATTAGATCGATTAATACGTACGCCTAGACCAGGTGAAGTTGAAGTATTAAGACGTATGGGTCTAAGATTTTAAAGCTTGCCACCAACGACAGCAGTACCAAGGGTAGAGGTAGGTCCATCCCATTCACCACGCATCACAGGTATGCGTATGTTTGCAGTGACAAAGTCACAAGCCTCACGTGTGAGAGCAGTGGTACCTTTAGTTCCATCTGCAAAGACAGATGTAAATAGTCCGTAGCGACTTTCTTCGATAGTGTAGGAGTAGTCCATATGTCCGTAGGATAAAAAATAAAATAAAGGTCCTCTGTTAAGAGGACCATTGCTATCAGAAGAGAGGAGCTTTTGCTGCTTCTTTCTCGATAGCGGGAGTAGCGTCTTCAGAGACGCGCTTAACTACAACTGTACCGGCAGCTGGACGCTTAGGAGCGTCAGCTTTAGGCACAGCGCCCAACACCAGCTGTGCAGTGTTACTGTCCAGCGTGAGTTGAGGACGCTTACGCAGTTGTACTTGGCCGTCTTTCTCATACACTTCGGACACACCAGAGATGTGACCAGTGATATGAACCATACGGCCACGGGTCAGGTGACCCTTCTTGGCAAGGGACAGAAGTCCATTGCTGTTGTTGAAGGTCACCGTCACACCTTCACTGTCATCAGTGAGGTTAGTAATGACGGTGATAGCTACGAACTCACCATACTTACCTTCGGTGACAGTGGCATCGAAGATACGCCCCTGGAAGGTGGCAGTATTGAAGTTGCTGTAGCTTTTGATTTGGTCAGTCATTAAGGACTTTGAAAAAGGACATTAAAGAAGAAAGCCGCTGGTAAGCGGCTAGAGGCTGTTATTACTCAGCAACGGTGAAGTCGTCAGGACCAACTGAAATGGAACACAGAATGTCCATACAAGCTTGGAACTTACCGGCATCACGCATCCATGCACCCATAGATGCTTCGTTGCCTTCTTCGAGTTGACGAGAAGCAACGTGCTTATGCCAATCAACCATACGGCTGACGACCATCATTGCCATCACCTTGTGAACAAGGGGATCAGGGCACTTCTCAGATGCAAGCTCAAGCATTTCTTGAGCAATTGCTTCAATACGCTCAGGAGAGAACTCCTGCTTGTCATTGCAATCATTACAAGAACAATCAGAAGCGTGAGCGTGAAGGTCCTCTTCTTGAGGAGCATTCTCCAGCATGTTGGAGAGCTCATCCATAGAGAAGCTGTTAGGAATTTGAGTCATATATTTGACTAAAAGAACATTTAAAAAGAAAGCCGCTGGTAAGCGGCTAGAGGCTGTTTAGACGTAAGCACAACAAAGGTGTGCGTGTTCTGCATCAGAGATAAAATCTCCAAGCCTCTCGTCAAACAGGACAGTGCTACCGTCCTGGAAGACTGTTAGAAGTGTTTCTTCAACCAGATATGAAAAAGCATCCTCATTCTGAGGTACAACTTTTGAGATACCTGCAAACTCAGTATCAACAATCGTGAAATCAAATGTCAAGTAACGCGACTTTTCAAAGAACACTAAAGAGAAAAGCCGCTGGTAAGCGGCTAAAGGCTGTTACTTGCCTTGTCCACGGCGTAACTTGTTGTTATGCCTTGGTTTCGAGTTAGAGCTTTGTCCCTGTCGGGTACGCTTAGGCTTACCTTTAATAAAGGTTTTGCCGCTAAGACT
>Ga0208794_1001087_pt1 | contig 13182 bp, 19 predicted proteins | sample 32_taG_FD_184106 | JGI IMG/M metagenome (GOLD analysis project Ga0208794, IMG submission 184106) | Marine viral communities from the Gulf of Mexico - 32_GoM_OMZ_CsCl metaG (SPAdes) (version 2) | ecosystem: Environmental > Aquatic > Marine > Oceanic | place: Atlantic Ocean: Gulf of Mexico... | reverse complement strand
AAGGGGTATTCATGAATGTTTCAGAATAAGTAAGTAGGTTCTCCGTACTCGTTGTTACAGAACCAGTAGCTAATGAATAAGTAAACCGCTGCCCTTGTGCATTTGTAAAAGTCATTGGGCCTGAAGGCTCATAGTGATCAGCAAAGACAACAGCTTTTGGCCCTATCAAATGAGCTCGTCGTGAACCTCCTCCATTACCTGAAGCAGCATGCCAAGCAGTGCCTGTTAAATCAAAACGAGCAGCCCAACAATCAGCATTATATGTTAGGGTGCTCGTTGTGTCAGTACCATCAGTTTGTGTAAAGTACTGGTCATCAATAGGGGGTTCACCAGAAGCTGCATTATTAGCCTTATAAACTCTTAAAGCATCAATAACTGAAGTACCTTTATATCCTAACGCCTCAAGTAAATCACGGAATGTGGTTGCTTTTGGAACTCTTTCAGACAGATCATATATGGGAATGAGATCGTCATACCCAAATTGTAAATCAGTAAATTGCGGGGTTGCATTAACCCCATCTAAAGATGGCATACTACGAGAATGTTAAACCTAAAGCTTCGCCTAAATCCTGTACAGTTATTGATTTTACATGACCTGTAGATTGGTCATAAAATGATAACATATCCCCCCTAGCAATGACGTTATATGCATTTGAATCAGAAGAGAGTAAAGAAGTCCCTTCTAGTCTTTGTAGTGTTGGTGTGTCTCCTAAAGTTGGCATTTTATTAATTAGCTATAATTTATAGAAAATGCAATCTATTTATGCTCCCCACATTACACGAACTCGAAACATTTCTGATCTTAGCCAATCGTAAATATTACCATCAATATCTTTGTACTGCATCCTAAAAGATATATACTCGTTAAAGTTACTTTGTATTGGTACAAATGGCCTGTGCCAAAGAAATTCTGGATCTATAATACCCTCTTGATCTACCTGTTTTACTTCTACTATATACCAGATAGGGTGGTCAAAGGTCGAGTCTGACATCCAACCTAATGTGATGATTCCATTATAAATGTCGTGTTGAATATCTAATTTAGGAACTGGTGGTGTAGTCCCCCAATGATCATCTGCCTTAATTGATGTGGGGAAACAACATAACAGGGCTGTTAACAGCCATTTCACGTTACTTTTTATCCATTCCTTTTTCTACTGCATCCATAAATGAAATTAAAACAGCCGACTTCTTTTTAGGTTCCCCTTTCGGTTTATTTTTAAGTTCATCCTCATGGACAAGTCCTAATTCTTTAAAAATTAAATGCTCTTCGTATGTGTCTGCCATCATAGACTTACCCGTCTTTGGCTCATACATAAGATGAGGCTCAAAATCTTTTTCTTCTTTTTTCATTTCTTTTTTGTTTTCCTTTTTTTACGTTTTTTGTAAGCAGCTTTTAAAAATGCTTTCCTTTCTGCCTCAGTATATTTAGCTCTTTGTTTTCCTTGAGCACTTGCTTTCCGCTTTCTTTTTGTTCCAGCAGCATATTGAGCTGCTGATAAAGACTTAATTGCTTTCTCAGGTAAGTAACGCTCTCCTGTTTCAGCAGAAGGTTTACCTGATTTGGTACGCCACTTTTGTTTAGTCCAAGCTTTTAAGGACTTCTGGGACTTCCTTAAAGCCATTACTTATAACCCCCACCTCTTTTTTTGTACATCAAAGCAAGTAACTGGGCTTTACGTGCAGACCACTGACCTGCTTTACCACCTTTAGTACCAGCAAGTATTTGTTTAAAAAGCCTCTTACGCATTGTAGGCTTTGTATAATTACCTGCTTTGTTGACTGTAGATTTTTTCTTCGCCATTACCAAAGTTTTTTACACGCCCAATAACGGGCGGTTGTTTTATCTTTTGCAGTCTGACAATTATGTCTTGCCCTAAAGTTTTTACGCCTCTTAGGATCTTTATGTTGCCTAAAATCTTGATAGTCTCTGTGACCAAATCCTACTTTTTTAATCTTGTCGCCTTGCTTGCCAAGAACAATAAATTTCTTTTTACTCCCCGCAGGAGCTTTCTTCGGTTTATTGAACCCAGCAAACTTCTCACCTCTCCATAGAATCTGCCCAGAAGGTAGTCGTTTGAATTTTGCCCTAGCCATAAGCTAGTATATACCATATTTAAGCTCCACTCAAGGCAGCACTAATGGCATCTTCAAATGACATATCCCCTCTCACCTTTGAAGAGGAATCAGTAGCAGGAGCTCCAGACATCGTAGGTTCTGCTCCTTCATACTCAGATAACTTATTCATAAGAACTTCGGCTTCCGCACGAGATGATAAATATTCACGTACAATAGTAGGTAAAATCTGAGCTGCTACTGAATTGTAAGCAAAATCTACAGGGTGTACTACTGATGGATCAAGATCTGAAGCTTTTTCTTCTATTGACTGCATGTCTACCCCGTCAACCCCAGAAAGAAATGGCAGTTTTTCACCCACTCTTTTTACGACATTTCGAGTTATCGCTTTACGTATTTCAACTTTTTCAGCTAATTCAGCTTGCTGTCGTTGTTCTTCTAAATATTGGGCTTCTTGTAAAGCAGCATCCGCATTTTCAAAAAGTTGGTTACGTCTTTCCATAATAGGATCTATATCTTCAATAATCCTATAAATAGATGACTTGTCTCTATCAGAGGCATCAGCCAATAACTCACTCAGTTTTTGATCTTGCTCTTCAACATCATCCAAAGCAATGACATCAACTAAGGTATCATAGTCCACATCATATTTATCTGCTATAACAGATGCTTTATCCATCAACCTGTTTAAAGGCTCACTGACAGCTTCTTGGTATTGTGTTGTGTTTTCTAAATCACTAAAAGATTTTTCTAACTCGTATTGCTGCAAAGTTTCCTTTAAGGCTTCAACATCTCTGTTTTCTGCAATAGCGTTAAGCTCTTGCATTTTAGACTCCTGTTCTTTTACAGTTTGCCTAAGAGTATCAAGCTCCGACCTATTAGTTTTAAGTTCGTCTTTTAGTTGTTTAAATCTACTAGCTGCTTTTGGGGTCCAATCATCTCCTATATCGTCTGATAAATCTTCTAACGGTTCATTTTTGTTAGGCTTCTCTGACGCAGTTTCTTTTTTAACTTCCTCTTGAACTTCTGCTTTAGGTTCTTCTTTAGGTTCTTCTTTAGGTTCTTCTTTAGGTTCTTCTTTAGGTTCTTCTACCTCAATGTTATCTAAAGGAGATTCAGTAATGTTATCTAAAGCAGCATCCAAAGCATCAAGAAAACTATCTTGGGTAGACTCTTGAGGTAAACTATCAACAGCATCTGTTGGTTGTGCTTCTACTGCTTCGGGTGTTTCTACTGTTGCGGTGTCTGTATGTGCGTCCATTCTTCAGGCGTTACGTTTGGTTTATTCCCTTGTATTTTTGTTAGTTTATGTAAATCACTGAAAGCATCACGATATCCTGCGTACCATGCGTGACGGTTGCTGTTAACTTTCTCATCTCCAACAACTGATCCGAAAGTTGGTCCTGCTGTGTCTTTGAGAATTGCGACTGCCGTTTGGAAAGCCTCAGAATCCAAGACCGCTCGTAATTCTTCAATTCGCTTAACATCTTTAAACCACCTATCTATTGGGATAGGTAAGGCAACATTTTTTGGCATATAAGTTATTGTTTCTGCAAGTCCATTGCCGTCTTAGCGTCCCGCAATGCTTGCTCTTGCTCAAACTTGGCTTGTTTTAACTGCATGTCAAGTTCAGCTTTTTGTTGTGCCATCTGCATTTTCATCTGATGCTCTTGCATCTTAGCACTCATCGCAGGATCAACACCCTCTTCAGGAATCCCACCTGCCTCCGCAGCCTCACGCTGCATCTTTTGCACTTGTTTTGATGTATTATTTATCATCTCCTCTGCAAATTGAAGTGCTTGTTTAGCCTGACCAACCAAACCTTGCTGCATAGGGTCACCTGCTAACTGCTCCGCAGTCATCGCAATATGCTCATAAAATGCCTGTAATGCAGGTAAAACCTGTAAAGGATCAGCCTGACCTGTGTTTAATCTCTCAATCAAACCAGTCAAAGCAGGAATGTGCTCTGCCAAATGAGCTGCGTGTAATTCAGTCGAAATCACAGGAACAGGAGTGCCTTCTGATAACTGTTGGTTCTCAAGATAAGCTATCTTACCATCAATCGTCGGACGACCACCCTCTGCCACAGGAGCATACCTGTCAGCTAAATCATGCCCAACACGAGTAGAAACTATATCACGAGTAAGGTTTTTACGCCCAACATCATCAAACGAACCTGATATAGCTTGTAACTCCCGAAGGGCAACCAATCTATTTGCATACGAGCCATTACCAATAGATCGGACGGCTTTTGTCCTAGCCAAATCCAATGTCTTAATAAATGATTCCTGTACCCCTCGCTCTGCACACCTACCATAAAATTCCCGTAGCGACGCATCCGAACTACTCCCTTTAACTATCCGCCTAACTATCTCTTTCATAAGCCTGTTCCATGACGCATAAAACAGGTTTAAGGATGCACCAGACAATCTAGTCTGTACATCCATGTCAGCGACAACTTGCATCTGATTCTTGTACGGTGAACTCTGATTAGGTCCATAGGTACTAATAGTATCAGTATTCAACGCTAACTGATTTGAAATATCTGTTAGAGCTGGCTGTACACCAGTACTCAAGTTAGGTGCTGCCTTCTCAATGATATTGACGTTGGGGGATAGGACGGCATATGCTCCATAATACGTAAACCCTAATTCATCTAACGCCCTCTGGTTTTCGGGTTGAATCATAACTGCCGATCCTAACATCGCACCGTCAATCATCTGGCAACGCAATCGGTTGCTCGTCTGAATGTGGTTAAAGATACGATGCCCCAACCCCCGTATCGAATGATATGTTCCATTCGACCCAACTCCATACGTAAACATAACATACGCATGTTCTGGTTTTTCATAACGGGAAATCTTTTCGTACAAAAACTTCTTAGGTCTATGCTCCGCTGATATATAATGCGAAATACTACCATCAAGCTCACGTACCCAAAAATGTAAAACCGATACCGTAGGATTCTGGTAACCTTCATAAATATCATTGTTCTTCAACTCCGCTTGCAACGTCTCCCAATCAGAATAATTATTCTTCGTCGTATCACGACCATTCGACGTTACATTCTGTATCAAAACTCGCTTCACCTCATCAACATTCCAACCCACCCGCTTCGCAGCTTCAGGGTTTTTAATGAAGTTAAATAACTCATGCAAATGATACTGCCTACGCCCCACCGCCACATCAATAGCCGACTCAGATGCAGGTGTCTGCCTCGGTATCAAAATATCAGCAAAACTACCCACCCTAAATCTCCAGTCATCAGGAGTGTCGAAGTAAGTGATCCCTGTACCATGTTTTATGAACGTCGTACAAAGACGAAGGTAGTGAGAATGAAAATCAGGCCAACTACGCAACAAATGGGTTATCTCCTCAGAAACAATATCCTCCTGCTGAGTAATCTCGCTAGGCTCTCCCTGCGTACCCTTTACCTCCACTAGCTTTTCTAGTGAAGAGTAAAGGTCTACGTAGGCAGATAGCGATATATCCAAAAGACGTTGAGCCTCTCCGAAATTCAAATTAGTTTTAAGACCCTGACCACTCGCATTCAACTGCCCTTGATTATAGGGACTCGCCCCGTCAAACATACCATCTACCCTAGCCCTATTAATCGATGACTGCTCATCAGCTTTTAAAAGACCTTGAAATATTTTTAAGGCACTCTTTACATCTTTTATACGGCTCTTCGTAGGCTTGCCCTTCTCATCAAAAGCAGCTAAACCATCAAGCTCCTGCATGGCATGTGGATCTTTATACATTAGTCAATAAATTTAAGGCCAATTTAGCTTTCTACAAGGGTGAATCTAATCCCTGTACCTTGAGTCAGGAATCATGAATCAGGGATCACCATACAGAGTCCACGATATGTTGAACTTGTACATAGCGACGGCATCCTTCGTAATCATACAGGGCTACGTATTGCTTACCTGCTGAATTTGTTTTTTCTCTGACAAGGTACATCTTCCCTGAGTTTGGACCCCTCTTGGGAGGGACCATGCAGTAGATAGCCCCATATTCGGTCACAGAGTAGCGAGGATACTCTGGAACCTGTCGGGCCTTCATCTGATCCTCAATCATGGTCCTCGTCAATTCTGGAGGGTTCTCGTCGCTAAAAATCAACTCAGCTAGCCTTTCGGTGTCTACCGTAACAAGCTTACCTGACTTTCTGTATATCCTACTGTACCACCTTCCGTTTTGGTACTGAGATCTTAAACGCCTACCTTTATTGTAAATAAACCCATGTTGGTCTATTTCATAGTTTGTTTTGGGGATAGGTCTTCTTTCAGTTTTTTCTAATAGGTTTTCCATAACAAAAGAGGTAACACAGAAAAGAAATTGAATCAATACATATTACATATATTAATATAGATAATGTTATTTTCTTCTAATACAGTTTGTAGCCTTTACATTGTATATACATACATTACAAACTGTATTAGACATTTTTATATTTATTAGAAAAAGTTTTGGGGAATAATAAAGACGCTCAAAATTCATATGGTCAATTCTTTGTTCCCGCTTCTTTGGCAAATACCCGCTTATTATTGTGAGCGGTTTTTTGTACCCTGTTTCTTGAGCCTTCTTTGCTCCATTATACGCTCTTTGTTCTGTAAGTAGTAAGCTCGATTGTACGCCCTTTGTTTTTCTCTCCACTCAGGGTCATCAGCCCTCTCCCTTTCTCGTTTTTCAGCGATACTAGTTTTGTTCATTTCGTAGTACCTTCTTTGGTATTCTAGCCTTTTTTTCTTGTTGTTTTTGTAATATTCTTGTTTTTTAAGGTCTGCCATATTTACTAATATGAGCGGGCAAAAATAAGTCAAATTTTTTCTCAAAGCCCTCATATATAAAGGCTAAGACCCACAAAAAAGCACATACCCACCCGTGGCGTGTCCCAGCAATCGTAAACAATACAGCCAGTAAAAAAACGCAGATCCATGAAGCCTGATCCATGAACCATACGCCCCTTTTGCACGGCTACGGAATCCTGATTCATGATTAATGATTCATGTTGCCCGCATTGCATTGAACCCTGATTCCTGTACCATAATCGATAACTGATGAATCAAGATTCCTTATACATAATTCAGAAATCAACACGCTAGACCTTTCGAGCACTACATCGTTCAATAACTACTTCATCACTCTAGTGCTCGAAGAGCGTTACACGCACCACCTGCCCTGTACTGTAAGTGTTTTCCACATCGATACTAACTCCACTATTCAACTGTTTTGAACATCACTTGTAATTCATACAGGTGGTGCTCCCTACGCCTATGGGCTATTGTTATTCCACGTTCGGACATGATACTCGCTCGCATCTTGGTCGCTGCGTGTTCTGTTAGAATAGTTGCATAAAAGCGACCCGCTAAGGTAGCTTGGCTCACAAAAATCAAATTGGTCTGGGTCCGCTTGTAAAGCCCTGCCCAATTTGATTTTTGCTCGCTGTCTTCACTGTTTTATACATCGATTCTAACAGAACACTACACTCCTTTATATTGAAGTGGATTCAGGCGGGCTTCATCCACCAACCTTGGTTTGTCAAGCCTCACCACCGCCTTCCCCCGCCTTTCCCCCGCCTCCATCCCACTGACAAACCAGATCGCTCGCAAAAGGATAAGTATATCTTATCCTTGGATTTGGTATTCATAAAAACTTAACTAATAAATAATATGCAAGATACAAGAGAAACATATGACACTGATAACTCAAAATTCAACTACAGTTCAACCAGAGGGTACGTTGAAATTGACATCACGAAATACCCAGCCGACAAAGTCGTGGTTGAGAAGTACACAGACAAGAACGGGCAGGAGCAGGTAGCAGTAAAACTCAAAATGATATACACACCCTGTGACAATCCTCAAGTTAGAAAGTCTGCAACGCACAGTCTCCTCCCCAACATTTCAAAGGAGGAAGCAGATCAAAGGAGAAAGGACGACAAACTCCTGCCCTTCTGTGGAAACCTCACAGAACTGAAAGCAACCAGCACTTCAGCAAAGCTACCTGAAGGCACAGACATCTCCAAATACATTGGAATCAACAGCTAACCTTAATCGGGAGTCACTGGCAATCCAGTGGCTCCCACAACTTAAATTCAAAATCAATAACTTATGAACATCCACTTAGACACTCAGGACATAGTCACCTTACTAATCCTAATCATCACTGCCATTGCAATTACTGAGGCGATCGGGAATCGCCTCAAATATAAGCAAGAGAAATCAAAATACACAAGACTCAGGAAGCACTACGGTAAAGTGTACAATCAATTAGCATCTGAGACAAAAAATCAAGATCACGAATTCCACAGTGTAAAATTACAATATCTAAATCAAGATTGTAATGATGGGTACTACCAATGGTATCTAACAAAAGAAGACATGCTTGAAACAATCAACAAGCATAATGAGATTGCATATCAGGTCAGAGAAAAACTAAATAACCTCGGCTTAGATCACAGCAACAAACATATGTTAGATAGACATGGCAATGAATGGAAAAAAAGTTTAGATAAATCAAAAAAAGAACAACAAGATATAACCGAAAAACAAATGGCTGAAAGAGCTAACTGGTTCAAACAAACAGAAATCATAGCTGAAGAACTATCATTAAACGTAGGATCATATGCATACAACGATCTCCCATACCCAATAAACATTGAAGAACTAAAAAACAGATATGATATCGATACAAGAACTGTAGAAATATCCAAAGAAGGAATACAAAAACTACTAAACAAAGTTGCTTATAACTAAAATGAAAGACGAAACAATACTACCAACAATCCATCCCAACGGTACTTCAGATCAAGTACTACTACGTGAATACTTTGAGATAGCAGTAGCTGTTGAAAACCTAAAACAAAAAATCCAAGAATGTACATTTCATGGTCGGGACTACTATCCACAAGATGAAGACCCAATCAAAGATGCTCTAATGGATACCAATGCATTCGCAATGGCACACAATCAAAGAAATCTACATCTCAATAACATCGATGACTTCGGTGTATACATAGCAGAACACATCAAACACATCCTAAAAAACAATCCTGACACTATCAACTTAATATGAAAACATACTGGACAACAGAACATTATCCACATGCAGTACCCATTGACTTTTATGAACTTATAAAAGCATTAGCGTACCAATCAAACTTACATCTTAAACCAGAAAGGAGGTTAACAGAAGACGCTATAGAAAAGTATCTAAAACACTACACACAATTTGGTAAAGAAGTAGATGCATACAGATTCTATAATCCAAACTACGAACACACCATTGACGTAGGTATCCGCTTCAGCAACGAAGGTTCACATTACTTCAGTCCACTACTCAAAAAAGAAGTAGCTAGAAAATTCAAACTCGATCCACTTAACCAAGATTAACATGTTCACTTTCAAAAATTCAGAAACAACTAAACAAAAACCAGTAACAGTACAAGGAATGTCCGATATGTACTGCAAAAACACATTCAACTTCAAAAAACAAACTATGAAAAATAAACTACTAACTCCATTCAGAGCAATCAAAAACAAACTCCTTGATGCAATCATCAACAGAGCAAACATCACTGTAAAAAATATTACAAAAGAACTTATTATGAAACAAGACATCATAAAAGATGTCACAGATGAAATATCAGAAGACAAAGACTTCTGTGAAACAACTGTTCAAATAGTTGCAGACAATATACTAGACAATGACTCAGCACTTGAAACCATTGCAGATAGTATCAACTACGATCAACTTGCATACGAAGTTGATCATGAAAGTCTCGCAAACAAAATAGACCTTAACGATCTATCATATCAAGTAGCTGATCAATTCTCACCACGAGAAATTGCAGAAGAATTCGATACATCTGACATAGCTGATCTAGTATATGAACTCATGCCAGAAACAGATCAAGAATCAATGCAAGAAGAACTCAATAGAATTGATTCAAACATACTAGAACTAAAAGATCTCATGTATGAAGAAGTAAAGCTATCTACTGAAAAGCTAAAGAAAACATCAAACAAAGTAGCTGAAATACTACAAGAACTTGCAAGAGAATACTAATACAATTTTATGATGATACAACTTCATCATAATCAACAACATATAAATACAAAATAGAAAGAAATAAATACTATGTCACATCAAATCGAACATACAGACACAGTGATGTCCACCAAAAAAGAATGGCACGGACGTGAAAAAGTAAAAGAAGTACTATCAAAAGAAATCATTGATAGTGATCACCGCAATGTATATCACGATATACATGAAGGAACTGCTTATGCAGATGTAAACCCAGATCTAAGAAAAGAAATCTTAGACATCTCAGCAAGACAAGGTGGACTCCCACACTCCTCCATCATCGAGCTTATCAATACATGGGCAGAGTGTCCTGAAAACAAGATACTCACCAGAGAATTTGAAGGCATCCGATACGGACTTGGAGTACCATCAACAAGATACAAATCAATACCTAACCAGAAACTAGTGCAAGCAGTATGCAACTCACTAGATGATGAAGGTATCGATTACAGTATACAAACATTAGGTACACTAAAGAACGCAAAGCTATTCTTCTCATCAATAGAAATTGCAGATGATGCAGACCGATTGATCAATGGAGATATCTTCCAGTTCTATCTAAACCTACTACAGTCACACGATGGTTCATATGCAATGACAATGTTTGATTCAAACACAAGAGTTGTATGTGCAAATACATTCAAGTATGCGCTATCAGATCAAGGTGACTTATCAATCAAGATAAAGAAAACTGCTAATGCAGATCTTAGACTTGATGAAGCAGGACGTACCATTGCTAACATCTACAAAGGTAGAGATCAATTCGTCCATATGATGAATAAGTTCGCTGAAGTAGAATGTAATACTGCAAAAGCTGAAGCACTTATATCAGCATACAAAGGTATCAAAGTAAGTGCTGACACAATCATGTCTACTAGAGCCTTCAATCAAATTGTAGACGTAGCATATCTACACGAAAATGGTATCGGTAACAAAGGAGAAACACTATACGATCTCTTCAATGCAGTTACTCAATACTACACAAGTGGAGATGGAACAGGACATGATGATGGTTCAGAATCAAAAGCATGGAAGAAATACACATCAAGTGAATTCGGAGCTGGTGCAGATGCAAAAGCAGGATTCGCAAAGTGGCTATCACAAGTAGTTGATGACAGAGAACTAGACTATCATGCACAAATAGGACACAACCTATTATCAACTAAGCATGAAACACTTCCTGCAACATACTTCAACCCTAAAATGAACAAAAGCAAAGTACAATGGGTGCAGTCATAGTATGGTCACTCATGTGGCTAATAATAGTATGTATTGCATTCATAGTAATTGAATCAGAATAACAACCAAGGGGGGAGGCAACTCCCCCCACAACTTAAAAAACTATGGAAGTAAATATAACACCATACGAAGCATACAAGCTCGTAAAAGATTGGGATGTAGCAAGAGGATGGCCGATGTACGCAATCATGCACGTATTCGAGCAAGAAGCAACAAAAACAACCCATTCACTAAACCTACATGATATACTCGTATATCGAACATACTACCCAACTCTCACAGAACTCATGAACGAGTATCCAGATAGTTGGGAAGAAAGAGTAGATGAAGGATACGCAATAAAAGTTCTTAAAGAACTAGGCGAAGAAGAAACAGATGAACTAGGATACAGACTAGAATACATAATAGAAAACTACTAATACTTAGGGGGTGAAAGTCCCCCATTTCAAAATGAGATTACTCACAATCAACAACGCAAAAATAGACAAAAGCAAACAATTCGGATGGATGACATTCGGATTACACTTAGCACCACACAAATTATCAGGCTACAATGTATGTGGATTCGCAAGTAAAGGATGTATAAAAGCCTGTCTAAACACTTCAGGCAGAGGACGTATGAATATGGTACAAGATGCACGAATCAAAAAGACTATCATGTTCAAAGAAGGTAAAGCAAACTTCCTACACTTCTTACAAAAAGATATATACTCAGCTAAACGAATGGCTGATAAAGAAGGTCTTCAACCATGTTTCAGACTAAACCTAACAAGCGACATCTCATGGGAAAGATATGGAATCATAGAAAACAATCCAGATATACAGTTCTATGACTACACAAAAAACCATGTGAGAGCAATGAAGTTCGCTAACAAAGAACTACCTGACAACTACCACTTAACGTTCTCAAGATCCGAAGATCACAAAATAAGTTTCATACAAAGTATGGTAAACTTAGGTGTAAATGTAGCAGTCGTATTCAACAAAGACCTACAAGAAAATGGAGGAGAATGGGAAGACATGCTAACAATCAACGGTGATCAACATGACCTAAGATTCCTAGATAAACCAAACAGAATAGTAGCACTAAAAGCAAAAGGAGACGCTATCAAAGATGAATCAGGATTCACAGTCAACATATAACCAATACAATATTACAGAACCTACTAAGATTAGTTTCTTAGTAGGTTTTTTTATACTAATACATAGAATCTACGCTCGCTATCGCTCGCTTTGGTTTTGGAGGGGGGCAAACAGGCATCTGAGATTTAAAGTTTCAATAGAGATTTGAATTTATATGGGGGGCAAACAGGCATCTGAGATTTAAAGATTCAATAATGATTTGAATTTAGCGGGGGAAACAGGCATCTGAGATTTGCACCCTGCACCCTGACCCATGAATAGGGAGATAGTTTTTAGTAAGCACACATCTGTAGAAAAAGGGGGTGCACGGACTAGAAAATAATTGAATAAAAGGGTAGGTAAGTTTTTTATTTTTAGTGCACCCCTTTTTAATGGGGGGTAGATATTAAAAGTTTCATCACCCCCCATTATAAAATTAGGGAGATAGTTTTTAGTAAGCACACATCTGTGGAAAAAGGGGGTGCACGGACTAGAAAATAATTGAAAGAAAAAGGTATGTACTAATTGAAAATAATTGAATAAAAGGGTAGGTAAGTTTTTTATTTTTAGTGCACCCCTTTTTAATGGGGGGTAGATATTAAAAGTTTCATCACCCCCCATTATAAAATTAGGGAGATAGTTTTTAGTAAGCAC
>Ga0208794_1001086_pt1 | contig 13183 bp, 9 predicted proteins | sample 32_taG_FD_184106 | JGI IMG/M metagenome (GOLD analysis project Ga0208794, IMG submission 184106) | Marine viral communities from the Gulf of Mexico - 32_GoM_OMZ_CsCl metaG (SPAdes) (version 2) | ecosystem: Environmental > Aquatic > Marine > Oceanic | place: Atlantic Ocean: Gulf of Mexico... | reverse complement strand
CACCATTGAGCACCTTTTCGACAATACCATATCGGCCCTGTGATGTCGTATCCTCGGCATTATTCGTCAATGCCGCATCGCCACCGATGGGGGGATTGGTGTTATAGGTGATGGTCTGATAAGCGACCTTCACCTTATTACCGATAGCAAGGAGTGGGCCTCGTGCTGCTGTTAGTACACCGGTCTGGATGCTGATTTGGTTAACAAACCCCTCCCAAACCAAATCGATGCCATCCATTACCCGAATATGTCGGCCGATGCCATTGGCAAACCACTCGTCCAACTCGGGTCTGGTGCCACCAAAGGAGATTTGTGCCGACCGAAATCCCCCTATTGCTGCGATTTCGTGCGAGTAATTAGATGGCGTGAGCATCCCCAAAACGGCCCCATCGCCATCAACTAAAGGCTGGCTATATTCAACAAGCAGGCTCACTGGTCACCTCTCGCTGATAGATATCGCTGTGTCGCATCGCAGGTCAATGAGCCAGTGTACTCTATATAAGATTGTGGAGTCACCCCGTTAACATTATAGGTCATGAAAAAATAGATACGCTGTCTGGTCGATGGATGCGCACTCATCATCTTGTTTTGTTGCCAGAGCATATTCAAAATAAGCGAGTCGTCAGTCAGGCTTAATAGTTTATGCGTGCCCCCTTTAATGTTGGTGACATTCCCTGTTGTCAGGTATGTGGTCGGCGACACTTCTCCCGTTGAGTCAATCCCGAAATCCTCGCCTGGATTGTATATCTTCGCCTGCCACTCATCGGCAGGAAGGAGGCATACATCGCATAATGTGAGACTGCTGGAGCTTGAGCCTTCGACATATATGCGTAACTCGATAATGTCTGCTGGTAGATACCACGTACCCAGGTCGAGAAATGTCATGGTGCCCGGTATAGAATCGAGTGTGACTAAATCCCCCTTTATTTCAGATTGTGAGATTCGACTAAATAAACGTGCCTGGACGCTCAAATCCTGACCTGCGCCATAGAACCGGAGGAAGAGTCTGTGTAACCCTTCGTAATTGGGGCCAGCCACCGAATCCAGAATAATGGTTGCTGCCCGGGCCAGGGACACTGGCGAATTGCCCGTGAGTGCCTGCCCGGTTGCTGCTTGAAGGCTGGCCCCAACAGAAAAAGCCGCACCCGCAGATACCGTCACCCCGTTGGCGTTCTGTGTGTTGTCCAGATTGATGAACGAGCGGAACTCATCATCACCTCGACTGTACGAGCGTAGGCCCATATAAACCGAGGATACAACATCGTTTGTCGCTGCGGCATAAGCCCACTGCTTGAGTATAATCTCAAGCAATCCATCAATGTCGCCAGCCAACGATATCGCAGCAATTTGAAAGAAACTCCATGTAATGGTGTAAATCTCCCTGGTCTGCTGTGTTGGATTTTGCGTCATGGTAGTGAGTGCCGTAATGCGCAACCGTACCCACCACGCCGTTATGCTGTTTATGCTCGTTGTGGCCCATCCGGTTTGATTCTGCTTCCAGACAACTGCATTCCTGCCCGACTCCTGCAATTCGTTTGTATTGTCGCTTAATGATGCCAGGGATGCCCATGCTGCCCCATTCCAATACTCCCAAACGGCAGTATATCCAGTCGCGCCAACGGCATCGGATAAATCGAATACAATGTTGCAGAATGGATTGTCGGCACCGATGTAAATTATATCGCTGGCCCCTGCCGGATTGGGAAAGAACTCGGCCGTGTCATCATCGACCAGATTCTCGCCGAATGTTCCGCCGGAATTGTCGTAATTGTAGACGTACTTAATGGGAGCCTCGTTGGATTTGTTACCCAAAAAGACCTCGCCCCCATCGGCCGAGAATTTTCCGCGATAGCTGTTGTACTCAATTGTCAAAACCGCTGCATCCGATGGCGTGCCATCGTATGCGTCAGATTCCCTAAACGCCGAAGATGATGAGGAATTATCGCTCAAGAATATGACGATGGCGTTTCCGTAAGCAAATCCAGACCGGTCTACAATTTCCTGAATAATATCGGTCAGGTCTGGTGTATCTTCAGTAACGCCTGCTGCCCATGCCGATATATTATCCCATGCCACGCTAGCAGTCGTTTTAGTACGTCCGATAAAGTCACCATATGTGCTAAATGCGGACGCATTGTCGGCATCCTCCCCCTCGATGGTAAGGTTGCATGTTGTGCCGGACTGATTGACAAATGGCGTGAATGTTATATAGGCATTGGATATCGTTGTCCCGCGAGGGATTAAAATGTTTTGGAATCGGAATCCCGCATCATATGGCACTCCGGCATTGTTTCCCATCTTTATGGAGATTCCGCCTGTGTTTATTGTTGTGGTACTCGGAATAACCTCCGCATCGTCTGTCCCTGCCTGGATTATTCTACCTGTGGAGAACTCGCCATCGCCATATAGCTGTGTCGCTGATGTGCTGATGGTCGTGCCCGTTTCGGGAATAGTCGATTGCCATAAGCCATGTTCAATCACCACCACCATTTCGGGCCAGACCGACCGCTTTGCATTCCAGACCTGCTGGATGGACTGCCCAAACGGATTAATGGTATCTTCGGCAATGCGTCCCATGTAAATATGCGCATACCGGATGTTTGTCTCTTCCCGATTCTGAACCAGCAAATAAACCGGGTCATCTTCCCATGTGCGCAACCAGAAGTCGCTCGCCTTTTCCATCGCCTGCCGAACTGACTGGCTAGCCCGGATGGCCCCATCCATACTATTGGTTTCTATGGTGAACTGGAACGCATCAATGATGTTTGTAAATTGCTTGTCCCGGATTTGACGCTCTGGCGCAAGTGGAGAATCTGTCCACGTGCCATCATTCTTGTATCCCGGTGCCTGCGGTTTCCAATCGGAGAAAGCGAATGGCGGACGCAGTAAATCGACCAGCATCGTGCCAGCCTGCCAGATTTCCAACCGATGCGGCTTTTCTAATTTATTTCCTTTATATAGCCAATTAGCCATTTGCAATCGCCCTCATAACGACTCGCTCGACGGTTGCCTCAAAGACAGCCATGTCCATGCCATTATTGATATTATTTCCGCCTAACATAAATTGATTATTGGTGACACTGCCGGTCGCGCCCATCACTGCGGCTGATTGTCGCGTTTCAGGCAACGCATGAGGCACCATTGCCGTAAATTGGCGCATGGCCCGATTGGCCCCGACAATGCCTCGCTCGATTGGGGATGGCGAATGAGAAACGAACTCCCACATGGCCCCTAAATCCATATTAGCCAAGATATCCCACAATTCTTGTAGTGAGCCGATGATACTGGTCAGTTTGTTTTTGAGCGACTCCAGGCCAGACCGAAGGAAATCGACACCCTTTGTACGCAAATCGCGCATTAAATCAGTGACATCATTAAACCATTTGCTCAATTTCTCCCAGGTCTCGTCAATCCACCCGGTCAAATCCTCTTTGGTGTCCTCAATCCACGTACTAAATCGCTCATACGCATCGTCTGTCCATTCCTGCCAGCCCGTTTTTAAATCATCAAAGTAGGTTGACCATTTATCCCAGGTCTCATTAAGCCATGTGGCGATATTCTCGGCTGTGGTATTGAGCCAGGTCGCGAGCTTTTGTGCTGCCAAATCCAGAGACATAGGCAAGAGAACCTCGAAGATATCTTTTATCGTCTGCCATCGTTCGCTAAAAAAAGTCGCAAGACGACCCCAGGCCAACTCCATGTCCATCAATGCCTGCCGCCATGCCCCCTTTGCCGAGTCAACCTTGCCGGTCAGCCCATCGAGGATATTTGTTATATCCTCCTTTAAGCCATTTATTCTCTCTGTCAATCCTTCCGGCATCTGGAACGCATCACCAAGATTAAGACCGCCACCCGGCAATTTCAAGCCGCCCTTGCCGAGCCCTTTCCCGGCACCACCGCCGCCACCACCGCCGCCACCACCGGATGATTTGGCAAGACGCTCTAGCAGGTCTATTTGCTCCTTGATGAGCTTGTTGTTCTCTAACTGCGTATCAATGAGCATTTGTTGCATATCGAGCCGTTTTTGGGCCATTTCGAGCTCGGTCATGGCCGACTCGGCCTCGGCATTGGCCTGATCTTCGACCGCCTTGATATTTTCTCGTAATTGCAACTCGCGCAATTCCATCGCCGCGAGCTCTTTAGCCAATGCTGGTGCGTTCTCATCCTCCAGAATTTTCGCCAACTCATCTTTGCGCTGATTGGTTGCAATCTGCTCTCGTCGCTTGGCGATGGCCTCCAACTCTTCATTCATTGGCTTGATTTGCTCTCTGGCTCGTTCGGTGATTTTGTTGAGCTTTTCCTGGGCAATCGTCACATCAAAGACGGCTTTTGCGTAATCCATCGCGGACTGATTGGCATCTCCTAGTATGTCGTTAAGATGCTCCATTGTCGTTGCCGATACCGAACCGATTTCCTTAATCTCGCTAATGGCAGAGGCAACGGCCCCTCTGGCTCCCATAATCGCCGGTATTAAACCGGTGTTATCCTTGCCCATGCCCGACCGGAGAACTTTTTCGATTGTGCCGGATATCTGATTAAAAACGCTAAAATCTGCCTTTGTGAATCCATTGATGAACTCCTGCATGGCAGATGTGCCCCAATCGTCGATATCAGGGAGTATCTTGGGGGGAGAACCGGGGGACAACCAGCGGCTTATTGTTTCTGCAATTATCGTTACAGCATCAAGAACCAGACTAATGGCAGAGACCATCCCCTCTGCAAATGAGATGACGATATTTGCGCCATTATCAAACATGGCATTTGCCAGATTCTCGGTGTCGGTCTGTATTTCTGCCATGTGCCCCGACCATGTTCTGGTTGCATCAGCGGCACTATCCTCGACTGCTGGCAGGAATGCGTCAACAATCCCGGAGACCAACTGCCCCAGGCCCTCGCCAAATGCCTGGATGGCTGGCATGAACTCCTGTATCTTGTCAACAAATGCGGATAAAAGGGGGATGGTCGCCTGGATGGCTGGCCCGAATGCCTGCCGGAGACCGATTTGGCCCAAATCCTCGATGGAATTTTGCAAACCGGCAATGGTGCCTGCCGACCGTGCTGCCGCTCCGCCAAAATCCTCATTCATTACCCGAACGAACTCCTGCAAGAATACCTCAGACGAGATAATTCCCTTGCTCACATCCTCCCAGGTATAACCGAGATTCTTTAAAATCGCGGTCACATCAACGCCAGCACCGGTCAACTGGCGCAAATCCTGCGTCAGCACCTTTCCGGCTGTGCGGATTTGGCCGAGGGGGAATGATAATTGCTGGATAACTGCGGAAGATTGCCCGGTCGCTGTGGCAAAATTAACCAGGGCCTCGGTCATCAACTGCGCCTGGTCGGTTGTAAAGCCGTAAGTCAGGCCCGTTTTGTATGCCATCGCAACGCCCTGCTGGTCGAATGGCGACTTAATAGCCAACTGCTCAATCCACCCGAGCAGTGATTGGGCCTTGACCTCGGCCAAGTCCAGTGCCTGCTCCATGTTGAGCGTTTCATCTGCTGCTCGGATTTCTTTAGCAACCAGCGAGCTCATCGACATAGACAACGCTTCAAATTGGGCCGTTGCCCCCATTGCCGTTTGCAACATGCCGGTCAGGGCCTTGCCTGCCATCGCCACGCCACCAACAACAACGGTCAACCCGGCACCGAGTGCCAATGCCCCGGCACTCAAGCCACCAATGGCACCAGAGAGCGCATTTGCCGCACTCGACCCACCTTTAGAAGCACCAGTAAATCCACCGATAACGCCCTTTAGCGAGTCGGTTGCCCCGCTCGCCTCGCGCAATGTGGCGACATACTGCTTGCCATCTTCGGCAACTAATTTGACACCAATCTGCTCTAATGCCATCTATCTTCGCCTTGCCTTTTTGTTTTGCTGATAAACCGAGACCGCTTCCATTCGTTGTGATACGTGATAATGTGCCAGCAATAATCGCTGGTACTCTGTATCCATCAACCTGAAATCGTGATAACTCATGCTATCAGCATGTGCGGCATTGATGAGCTCGAACTCGCTGGCCCTCGGCCCCTCCAGCATAAACCCGCTTTTAAGCGTTCGGCAAAGGAATATATCCTTGCCGTTATATGTCGCTCCGAAAGCTATCCGCCTCAGCGGCAACTCCTGCGGTCGGGTCGCCTAAGATGCGCACCTGCTCAACGAGATAATTTAAGTCGCCATCGCCTCCGCAGGCCACATGGCGCACCCAAATGGAGTAATCGCTGCCTTTGACCTCGATGCCTTCCTCTTCGTAATCGCTGCGAACATCGGCAACCTCCGCCTTCTCAGCATCGGTCAACGGCCGTTTAACCAGAGCTCTCTTGAGGATGATATTGGCAAATTTGCTGTCCAGCATCAATTGATAAGCTGGCAGGATTCGACCGATATAATCCGGGTCGCTGTAATTGGTTTCTATGCGCCAATCGGGACGCTCGTCAGTGCCATAATTTACCCGATTAGTGGGTGGAGTCGGTTGTGGAAATTGCCGTTGCAACTCCAGCAAAACCGTTGCGGTCGTGACCGCTCGGATTGCCAACTCCGCCCCACTACCCGGTAATTGTATTTTTGTAACTTTGCTTGTCATTTTTGCTCCTGTAGCAATCAAAGATTAACGTCGGTCAGCCTCGGCAATCAGAATGATGCCATCGCTGCCGTTCCCTGCCAGACCGCCAACGGCCAATGTATTGACCGCGATGCCCAAATTAGGCGACTGTGGTGCTGCCAGCTTACTGGCCCGGTCGAATGTAGGCAGGTTGAGAATGCGTGGTGTGCCGGATGTCCAACTATACCCACCATTCCAGGTTGACCAGATGGTCGCTGCCGGGTCAGATGAGTAGGTTGAAATGTAGCCAACCTCTGGCGTAACAAACAAGATTTCATCCACGCCAGCAAATGTACCCAATTGCAACGTCGTGAAATTGTTTGCGCCATCCTTTGTCCATTCCACATACCCGTTGTCGCTGGTCTGACCAGTGCCATCGTCGCCACCAACCCAAAACAGGTAATCGTCCATCACCTGAACGGCCGTTGCATGTGTAATCGAATTGAGATTCTGATACTCAGCAAACGACTCGCCCCGGTCACGACTAACAGCGACATAATCACCACCAACTACACAAATGACCTCATCCAGCCCATCAATCGCCAGTAGGTCATTGCTACCTGCCAGCGTTGTCTCTTCGGCTGTGACACCGGTCAGGACATTGGTTGCCTTGTAAACGTGACCGTTGTCACCAGCAAACCAGATGGCGGATGCGCTCTCGACATAAATGGCATTGGGAGCCGAACTGGCGACAAACCCGGTCGTGACCTTCGTCCACGTCCCTGGCACACCGGTAATCTGATTGATTTCAGAGTACCAATAACCACCGGTCGAGCCATCGTCAAACGAGATAACCAGATACTGACCAACGGTTGCCATATCAGTCGGCACATCGGTCGATACAGAGCCGGTAATTGCCTGCTCTGTCCAGGTTGTGCCTCCATCGGTGCTATAAAACACCGCTGGTGCCTGACCTGGACTGGCGACCGTATTGTCGGTTACGGCATAAACCAACTTGCTGGCGTTGTCGGATGGGCCACAACTTGAGCACTGCACCCGATTACCGAATGTGATGCCCTTGACCTGGCTATAAACCTCGATTGCTGCCTTTTCCGAGAAACCTTCCTTGCCGACATTGTAAATACCACCGAGGCTCGTTGCCTCGACCTCATCCATCAGTCGGTCATCCCCATCAAAGGCCCCACCTGCCTCGGTGGGTTGTGTTACCTGATTGGTACTGGCAACTTTCACATAAGCAGACCATCCTGCTAGGAAATCGCTCGGGTCTTTACACGAGCCGACCACCTGGTACAAATTGAAGTAGCAATCCAAAATGTCAATCAAATGGCGAGGAAGTGTATCCTTTTTCTGCAAGAACTGGATTGTGAATGTTGCGAAATCGGGAGCGTCCACTGTGTTGCCGACTTGCCGATAACGGCCAATCGAACGTGGATCGTGTACGTTAATCGGAGAGATGCCACCCCGGATGGGATTCGGAAAGCTCTCCACGTTCAGGTAAGTGTTACTCACCCCCGAATACAAGACCGGATTCTCGGGACTCGGCCCACCCGGCTGGATAAAAAACCGGACATTCTTCTGTGATAGAATCTCGTCCGCTGCGACACGTTTTGTCATGTCTGTCTCTCCTTTATTCTAAAATGAAGCTCGGAGTGGTGTTTAAATTCCTCACTCGTTGCCATGCGTAAACATGCCCCTGTCGCGTCCCAAACGGATTACCTAATAATTCCGTTTGATAATTATTCACGTCAGGGTCAAGCGTCAGGTCGTGCTGCCATCTGAACAATTCCCGGTTTGCCAAATCACATGCACATACCCTCTGTGTCAACTCAGCCGCTGCCAATCGGGCCACAATCTCATCCCATCGGCCTGGGAGCCGATTTTGGTTGAGCGTTGTCTCCATCGAACTCAACGGCACGCCACATTCATAACGCAGGATAATCCGGTCTGGTTGCCGACAAGCATCCCAACTGACCCCCGTCCATTGGTCGCTGTCTGCGTCGTAAACCGCACCACCTACCGTGACAATGCCTAATCGCTCGTTTCGGACTTGCGCCCGAGCGATGGCGTACCCGACCGCTGCCGGGTCACGACTGTTGGTTGTAAAAGATAAATCGGAATCGGTACACCCTAATGCCCATACAGGATAAGGTTCCGTTTCCCACACTAATACTGCCTGAGCAGTATCTGTCGTCGTGCCGGTCGGGTCGGTGTAACGCCGAGCGACCGTCACGGTTGATACAAAATTGTCAGAATCTGCCGGGTCGATGCCACTGCGCAGGGATGTAAAGTTTATCCCCTCGTACAGAATCGGCTTAACCAGCAGATAAGATGAGCCCTTGATGGTAATCGTTCCGGCTGTGCTATCGATGCTCACCTTTGTCGGCGCAATGCGCCATTTTTCGCTTAATGGCTCGTCATCTGTCCGGTCATCGGCCCCAAAATAAACGCCAATCTCATCCGGGTCGGTCAAATCGTTGTCAGCGACCGTGATGGTAAATGTCTCATTGAGCCCATCCCCATCTTCGTCTGAGAAAACGATAGATGCCTCGGCATCCAGCGTCGTGTACGTTTCCACCCCAAAGGCCCGGATATAGCCCTCATTCGCATTAACAGACAACCAGCGACCATCGCCACCGACACTCGCTGCGAACTGATGAGCATACGCTCTCGGCCGAGGATGCTTGACCGTTTCCACAACGAAACGTCGGCCAACGGAATAATTCAGCCACTCGCGCAATCTGCTCTCGGCTGTGATGATGGCCCTGCGTATTTCCTCGCGCCCGACCGCATCGGCCGATTGCCATGCGTGCTGAAGGACAACGGCATTACATGCCGAACTGACCGGCACCTGGCTCGAATTGGCAAGGCCCCAAAAGTGCCAGGGATGGTACGAGATAATCTTGCGCCATTGCTCCACTGGTAGATTGTTCCAGGGCTCACTCCTGGTAACAACGGTCGTGCTGGTTAAGGGAGTGCCGGTTGTACTGCCTGATGATGCCATTAGCTCACAACCTCCGTGTCGGGATTAACAAACGAGAAAGATGCTTTGTATGTCCAGAAATAATATGTTCCCGGTGTCAAGAACGGTTTCTCGCTGTTGGTGTCAACGGCAATCCCGAAATTGTTAGTCACCCCTGTCCACAAAATATTATTCTGTGTCGCATCCGTGCTTATTTGCACGACTGCTCCCTGGATGGGATTGGTTGTCACTGAATTGGTGACCGTATAGGTGAACTCAACGGCCGTTGCTGCCTGCACCGGGCCAACTATCCATATAGCTGGAATGTCAGCCTGATCAACGGTTCCTGCCGTGTTGAATACAGCGGTATATGTGCCAACTGTGGTATTATATGTTGATCCATCAAGCGTGTATTGATACAAACCATCCCCCATCTCTGTGACAGATTGGTCATCGAGTATCTTTGTGCTATCACGATAAACATCAACAGTTACAGTTAGGCCCGTCACCCGACTCCCCCCGCTGATATAAAAAACCTCAAACCGTAAATCATCGCCAACCTTTGCCACTGGTACAGTCATGATTGTCTATCCTTTAACCATGTTATTAACTCGTTTCCTATTTCCAGCCGTGACCGCCCGTGCGGGGTCAACCCTATCGCTTCCGAGATCTCCTGTGGTGTCATCCATCGATTAAGGAACGCACGCATGAGTGCCCACTCCTGAGCACCTGGCGTGCCACCGGGAGGATATGGATTAGGCTCGTCCCATACAACGGCACCAGGGCCATAATTGCTACTATCAATTATCTGCTGCAAAACAACATCACCCATAAGCGATTCCACTACCACTGGTTGCCCTGGTGGCGATTCCCCTACCACATCACCTGTGCTGTTTACAGGGAACGATAGTGACAAATCAAGTAGACCGTTTTCGTTTCGCCATGTAATAATCTGTGCTCTAATTATTGTCACTGTGGTATTTCCTCAAGTTCTGCCAATTCTGATGTACCTGAGATATCTACCGGCCAGATATCAAGATCGGATATTGTAGCACTGTTTACTGCTGCTATTTTGCCATCTGTGGCAGTAATGGCACCAGCAACGGAATAGAAAGCACCCGCACCACTTCTATTTGTAGCGTATGCCTGCACATATGGCGAACGTGCTGATATATGCAACTTGTCACCAGACTGTAAATATACCAGAGCGTTGGCACGCTCTGTTGATACACTAGCCACAACCTCATATATACGTATATCCCCGGCTGGCTCTACCTCAACCGACCAGTAGTTGTTTGCATCAGTTATAGCAAACTCTATTACCAAATTACCACCGCTCGGTAATGTATCCACGTTAATCCTAATATGAAATGATGTATCGTGTGTAAACGTGTCATTCAGAACAGGATTAGCATCATAAGATTGCCTAAAAGCGTTGTCTCCAAAACCCGCCCCGCTCTGATTGCGCAATTCCAATGTATGTATATTATGCTGCGAATTGCTGTCACTATTACTTGTTGTTTTTTGCCACTCGAACTGTGCGTTTTGAGCGTAGCTGTGCGACCTGTCAACTATTGCTAGCAACTCATTATCTGCAATAAAAAACACGCCAGATTGACGATAAACAAGATACCATCTGTAAGGTGTCCCAAAGCTGAATGGGCGTGTTAGTGAATGCGTGCTATCAATTTGCCCCACATTCAAAAAATTCCCATCAGAAATGATAGCATCAACACTAAGTTTGTCTCCGTTTATATCATAGCCCCTGTTTCTGCCAGCCCCACTGAAATAAGCAAAAACTATTAACTTTTCTGTATAATTAAATTGTTTACTATACAGCATGGATAGCGTCGGGTATCCAAAACGGAGCCAATTCAAGTAACCACCAGGGCCAGGGATTGAAAACTGTGTTCCAACCGTCGTCCTCGTTCCTGGCCCCGGTTCTGCGTCGGTCGGGGCTGCTGTCAATTCGGCATTGGTATAAACTGTTGTGTATTCGTCGCGTAATAGCGTCAACAACGGAGATTCGCTAATACCAATTGCCTCAGTAACTGACCTGATGGCCCCGAGAGCCTCTCTAATCATACAGCACCTTATGCAGAACCATCACCAATCCAGCCACACCGAGCCAATCAAAAACGAACTGCCCAGGTAGCAAAAAGGCTGGCCCCAGGGCCAACCAAAACGATAAACACAAAACGCAGGAAAGACCACGAGCCAGCCAGCTTTCATGCTCCGGGTCTCGCAAGTTAACGGCCGTTCGTAGTCGGGTCGCCAAATCAAATGGGCCATCCTCGGCCACAATCAAATGAGTAATCCGGTAAACGGCCGTTACTGCCAGAATATAATTAACCAACTCGACTCCCATCCGCCAGCAAAGTATCGATGGCCTTCAAAACCGTCGAGCGGTTTTTGCCATCAACTTCCTGCTTGCGCACCTTTGCCAATTCATCCATATTCAGGCCCAACAAGGCCCGTTTTGCTGCTCCGACGTTCTTGGATGACAGGTCGGGTAACTCTTTCTTTTTCTTTGGTTTGGGTTTCTCAACGACAGGAGGAGCAGTAACAACCGCTTGTTTTAAATCGATACCCGGTTGCTTTACGTAACGGCATCGGCCTGCCGTTACAAGCAACTCGGCATCTGCCGGTGTCGCGTCAACATAGTTGTTGGGAGGCAACTTGCCGAGCCGATAGGTTTTGCTCAATTTCACGCCGCCTACTTTCGACATTGTAATCCCGCCAGCATTATTGCCAATATACTCCAACCGCACCAATCCACTACTCGCCACCTGTACGCTGGTCGTTGGTTGATTTGATAATTTGCTCATGTACTTTTTCGCCTCCAGTATAACCGGGCCACCATCTCCACAACATGGGGGCATTGCTTGGCCTCCTTTCTCAAAATAATGACCATAACGCCCCTTTAAAATCGGGAGCGTTTCATCTTTGTCTGCCAATGATTGCTCTCGTCGTTCGCCGGTGTGCATCCGGTAAACAAAGCATGGTTTCGCCAATCGCTCACCACAATACCCATTGACCGCTAATTTTATAAAGAACTCCCAATCCTCCCATCCCGGTAAACTTTCATCAAATCCACCGACATTCAACGCCCACTGGCGAGGAATCAAGGAAGTAATCGAGTGACTCATGCCCTTTTCCGTTGACCGGTCATATGGTTTCGCCGACTTGGCCTCCGTTTTGTCGGGCATGACAGCGTACCAGTCGGTATAGATGTAACGACCAGAGTCGCTGTACGCTTCTATCATATCATAAATCGCGCTCGGTGTCAGTAAATCATCTGCATCCAGGAATAAAACAAGGGGAGCCCGAGCCGAATACAAACCAGCGTTCCGACTCGCAGCGATGCCGGTGCCGGACTTCTCAATCACCCGGCACCAGGGAGCAAACGATAAATCCAACTCGCTCCCGGTATCATTCACCACAATGGCCTCCCAAAACGGGAATATTTGTGCCTGGATGGAATCGAGCGCATCGATGAGCAGATGCGCATGGTTTGGGCCACATGGGATAATGACACTCACCAACGGATTGTGATGCGACCAGACAGGCCAGCAATATTTGGGAGCATCGCCCTGTGCGCCAAACGGCACGATTGCCGGATTGGGTCGCTTCCCTTGCTTGAGTGCGTTCCATCCTTCCT
>Ga0208794_1001084_pt1 | contig 13206 bp, 30 predicted proteins | sample 32_taG_FD_184106 | JGI IMG/M metagenome (GOLD analysis project Ga0208794, IMG submission 184106) | Marine viral communities from the Gulf of Mexico - 32_GoM_OMZ_CsCl metaG (SPAdes) (version 2) | ecosystem: Environmental > Aquatic > Marine > Oceanic | place: Atlantic Ocean: Gulf of Mexico... | reverse complement strand
TTTAAGTAGTTTTTTTACAGCCTCAATTTTACTAGGTAAAGTATAAATTAAATTCATTCTATTACCTATAAATCTTTGAGCCATAAAATCATTTCTAGTAGCAAAAGCTATACGACATTGTTTATCGTAATAAGTATAAGTAGCTCTTTCAGTAGTCATAAAAGGTTTCTTTTTACTACCACCTTTGATATATTTATCAGTTGAATTAAGTTTAGTTTCTAAAACTGTAATTTTATAATCTGATATAATACCTAAAGCTACAGCCTCATCTGTAGATAATTTCTTTAATGTCTTTAGTTTCAATAATTTATAAAGATCTAGTTTTTCAGGTATCTTTGGCATAGTACCAGTTAACCCCAATATACTACCATAAGTAATATCTCCATTAAGTAATGGTGCTACATTAGCTGGTGTTAAGAACTGTATTTCATCAAATATTACCTTATCAAAGTGACCTTTAATTTTAGCTAATGATTGATAGCATACTAGCTTAGTTCTTCTTAAATAAGTACTAGCTTTCCACACACCAAACTCTTTAGGAGTACCTTCATCCCTTAATTTAGTATTAGGTGTCACCCATAATATAGAACTAGGTTTCTCTTTTTTAATTTGTTCAATTGTTATACGAGTTTTACCAGCTCTGACTGATAATTCTAATATACCATGAGCTATTTCTGGAAGACCATCTATAATCTCATCTTGTATTTGTGTTTTAGTCTTCTTCATAACTTATCTTTTTATTTTACTTTTCCCCATGAACGAGGTCTTTTATGTATTGGTGGCATATAACACGGAAAGTTCCTGTAATACCCACCTTTGTATTCAATAGTATCTCCAAAAGTCTCGAACGGCTTTCCTTTGTAAACTATAGGGCTAGCCTTATTCATCTGAAGTGGTTTACATGACGGGGGGAGATTTGTGTCCCCTTGTGATTTCATGTTTAGTAATATTGTAGAAAACAATAAACTAATCATTAAAAATTTAGTAGCTCCATCCATAATAGTTAATTTAAAAAGTGGTGATACAATTAAGTACCACCACCATATAATTAGGCTACATCCGTTTCAGTTCCCGTAGCTTTTTCAACAATCTCTTCAATCTCTTCCACATCAGCAGTAGAACTTAAATTAATGATATCTTTTTTACCATCTAATTTTAAATAAAGAGATCTATATATAATTTTACCATCTTTTAAGATTGGCTCTTTTTCCTTATTTTTCAATGTAAATTTATCTTTCATCTTATCCAAAGTAAGATCAGATAATGGATTTTTAATTTGATCTATATGTCCTTCTGAAAGACAATCCATTATATCAAATGAAACAATTTGATATATAGTAGCATCTTCAAATCCATCTAATTTTCTTTGTACTGATTCAACTGTATCATCTAGCTCTACATCAGTCCAGGTAACTCTCTCTTTTGGTTCTTCAAATCTTCTTGGTTTAGAAGTCATTAAAGAGTCCCCTTTACTTTTATACTCTGTAATCTTAGTTACAGTTTGTCTTATTTGTGCAGATTTTCTATCAGATCTATATTTATGATCTGAAACTTTATCTACAGTTATTCTACTGTATTTTATTTCTTTTTTTACGTTACTCATGATTATATATATTTGATTAATAATAAAAAAGGCCGATAGAATTAACTATCGACCCCTTCCTGTTTAATTGTAATAATCCTAAAATTTAGGCTTTTTTCTCAGCATATTTAACCAGTTTAGTACCTAAACTAGCTAATCTTGCTTTCTTCTTATCTTCTTCTGATGATAACTCTAGAAGATCAGCTTCCATAGCTTTAAGATCTCTGATCTCATCTTCATAAGTTACTTCACCAATTCTTCTTTTAATGTAAGCACTCATCTTTTCAACAGTTACTCCATTAATTCTAAATGGATATGTCTTTTGTGATACTTCCAAATCTTTAGCAGAAGCTTTATAAGCTTTGGCCCTACCATTGATTAAACTGTGTGCTTTAACAAGTTCACCAACATCATTAATAGTAGCTAAATCACCAAAAGGTTCAATAACTGTAGATGATGGAATATCATTATCATCACCTTTATACTTAGCTTCTAACGCAGCTCTCTCTTCTTGTACCTGTTGTAAATACATTGGAACATCATTTAAATCAAACTGTCCCGAAATTGCTACTTCATTTGTTTCAGATTTTTCGTCTGCCATAATTTACTTATTTACTTTATTAATTAATAAAATCTTTGATTTTTCTATATTCTTAATTACCTTATCTATAGGAATAACTTCAGGTTCCCCATACTTTTCAATTAGTTTAAGTCCTTTACCACGATAATTAAAATTTTTACCATAATATCTAGGATCAGTAACACTAGCCTCACCTCCTTCATGAGTTATACCTTCTATAATAACAATATCTCCCTTTTTAGCTCCATATTGCCCATAATATCTTCCTTTATTTGAAACTTGACTTCCAGTGTGGACAATTTGAACTTTATCTCCTACTTGAAATATTGCATTTTTTAATAATTCTTCTTTGTTTACCATATTTGAATAAAAAAAAACGGTAGATGTAACTAAACACCTACCGTCCATCAAACCTAACAATTATGAATATCAATCCATAATATCTTTATAAATTGCAGAATCAGCGTTGTCTGTACAATCTACATCATCTTTAATTGGAATATCTGATCTTTCTGTTACTCGTCTATCTTTAGATAATGAGTTCCAAAAAGCTAATGCATCTTCAGGATAATCAAAAGTTGCAGAGTCTATACTAATATACTCATCTTTTGTACCCTGTTTATTTATAGAGATATACTCTATAGTTACCTTTTTCTTAATCTTCATAATTTACTTGATAAAAATATTGAAATCTTTATTAAAGTTGCCCTTAACTATAGTAGAATCAATTTTTAAATCTGGATTAATAGATAAAATCTTATCCTGCCATAATTGATCTGCAACTCTTAATTCAATAAATAGATTTTTAGTTTGTTCTTGAATGAAATTAATTATATCCAACATTACAATTGGATCATCTCCTTCACTATTAAATATCTTTTTAATAGTAGCAATAGACTCTTCTTGACATATATCTATATTAGGAGTAAACTTACGTTGACAAGTTTTACTAAACTTATCAAATTCGTATTCTTTTTTAGTATAGTGAAATATTTCATTAACTTCTTCTATATAACTGTCTAATGTGTTTTTCATAACTTATTGTTTATACTAAATACATACCAATATATAAAAATCTATCAATAATCTGACATATTTTCACATATTGGTATAGCATTTATTTAGTTCGTTTATAATATGATGTTTTCCTCATCTCTTCAACTCCCCAAATCTTCCGTACAAACATATTTTTTTCATCTACATGATCTACTACAGATACATCAGTTAATACTGTAAAAGTATCTATCATCATATATAAATATATAGCCGTATCTCTAACAAACCACATACCTATATCTATAATAGTATCTGAATTATGTATTTTAGTACATCTATATATACTATCTTGATATAACTCAAACTTTCTATAATAGAAGTCCTCATTACCAGATGGATAAGTAGATTTTACATGTTCCCATTCACCACTAACATACCATTGTAATGATACGTCATACTCCTCTGGAGTTAATGGTTGTGATTTTTGTGTATTACCTATAATTGGTATAATTATAAGCATTAATAATATTATTTTTTTCATAACTGTTTGTTTTAAATTAATATACTTCGTAATGTTTATCTAAATTAAGCTGTTGTACAAACTTTCCAGCTGTTATACAAGCATTTAACCAATTTTTTTCTGATTCAGTAGCCTCTCTAATTTCTTGATCGTTATTATAAAAAGCACAATATTCCCGCTGACTTTCATATTTTTCAGGGCTACCAGTTCTCATATAGTAAGGGCTTTTATAAATAAATATATAACCATAGCTCCAACATTTTCTTGTTTGGTAATAAATTTTACCGGGAATTAAATCTCCTATTAATATATTTTTTTCATTCATATTTTAAAAAATAAAAAGTGCAGTAGATAATTAAACCTACTGCACATATTAATACCTTAGTCTAGATTGATGATTGTATAAGTTGTTTATACTATTTGTTTGTTACTAGGTATTAATTTTTTTGTTCTTACTTCATTGTGGGTAAATTCCCCCACCATTTTACTACTCGTTTCATGATTGATTGATTTATGATTTATATACTTGATTTTTATAAGTGCATAAGTTTAAACTTAAGCTCCATTCTTAAAATAGAATATGTCTCCGCGCATTTATGCATACGAAAAAAGTTTTGTAATATTACCTCACAATTTTGTATGTGTTTAATTGTTTTACATGATTCTATTATTTTTAAGATTTTTTTGTACTGTTGATTTTTATTTCTCTTTTTCATAACTTTTATTTTGTAATTCCTTTTATATAAGCATGCAAATAATCTACTCTAGATTGCATATTTTTATTTAATATTTCATAAATAACAAGAGCATCTTTAATACTTATTTGCATTTTTGGCTTTTGTACTTTAGTAACAGATTTTTCTGCTGTTGTTCCTGGGTATAAAAATCTAAAGAAAAAACTTTCTTGCGGATTAGATTCTTCTCCTTTAGCTTCAGGAGTTAAACTACCATCATGATCTAATACTTTAACTTTATCTTTATCAACATCTGGAAAATGAAATTCCATATTAATAAATACATCAGCCCATTGATTATCTAACAAAGCTTTCATATCTACCTCTAATTGTTTTTGTTGTTTCTCTATTAACTCTATTTCAGCAATAGCTTCTTTAATTTTTTCTAGTATCATAATTGTTAGTATTAGTAAATATTATCTTCTCCAAATTTCTCTCTAGTTTTTTGTATGTCTTTATCTAACTTGTATGCTTTTCTAAGAATAAACACAATTGCTAGTACGCAAAACACAATTAAACTGATTAGTATTATTAATAACATATTATTCTAATTTTATATTATTTGCTTTAAATTCATTTTCAATAAATTGTTTTCTATAAACAGCTTTAGCACTTAATCTACTTTGATTTTTAGTAGATATTTGTCTATACTCCGTCCGTAGCTTTCTTAAATATTGAAGTTTAAACCACTCTTCTCTCATAATTAATAAACTGTATGTCTAGGAATATCATCTTCCATTTTAGGATCTAGTTTAAACAGTTGTTTAATTTCTATATATCTAGATATACCTATATCATAATATTGATTAGGATGGATATATCCCATAATAGTATTTTCTTTTAAACTTTTTCTATAAGTTCTTCTCCATTTAAATATCCATAAAAAACTAAATTCAACTACTATCTCATGATAGTCTTTTGTTTTTGTTACTCTAATTAATTTCATAATTAATAAATTAAAAACCCGAAACAGGTCGACAACTGCTCCGGGTTTATTTTCAATACCTACTATCACTAATTAAGGCGGTGTCGTCCGCGTTACTCCCGTTGATTTGTACTAATATTATCTAGATTGTGATGATTGATATATTACTTGATTAGTATAACTGATTAATAAATATTGATTATGGCACATTTATTCTTTAATTCATATAAATATTAAACTTCTCTCCCATTACCATATATGGTGAAGTAGCTCCTGGAGAACAACACATAGATTTTATCAATATTATTGATAGTTTTTGTTTAGTTCTCTTACTTACATATATACCTTTAACAGTATTATCTGATTTGTCTTTGTGATTTCTTAACCGATTTTTATTCATAATTGTTAGTTTTAATTGTTAATTTCTTATTTCTTTACTACATCTAGTACATACATGTTCATAAAATACTGTATATGTTTTGGTATAATATACATCAACTTCAGTATACCATCTATGTCCAAATATTTTACATATTAATTTTTTCATAATTTAATTGTTATTACTCTTCATAAGTTTCTTCTAATTTATGAACCCCGTAGCCACATATTACTGCAGCTATAAAGGCTAAAGTAGAATCCATTTCATTTCCGTTTAATAATAGTGATACTATCGTAAATACCACTATAAATGTTAATATTGCTTTCATTGTCTTATTGTTTTGGGGTTAGTCTTTGTATAAGTCTCTTATGTCTTGAATAAGCAGATAAAAGCAATAGCCTAATATTATAAATAATGGTACTGTAATTGCTATTACTATTAATATTACCATAATCCTTTATTTATTTGAGTTAAAAACTGTCGCTAACGGTGAATAAAATTCATTCGTTTCACTCACACGCTCAAGCTAATTTTATTCTGGTATTACCCACCATTACAGCTATCGTGAGTTATTCTTTTTATACCAAAGATTATTCTAAATCTATTTATCACAATAGAGTAGTTATACATATCATCTGATGTCCAATTTCTGATACCAGATAAATATACTTTACTCACATTCTTAGCAGTTTTTGGGAACGTGTTAAATGCTAAGTAATATTTTTTGTTTTGAAATGCTTTATACATAATTTCTACTTTTAAATTAACGGTGGGTAACACTGTATAAAAACAAGTTCGTACCTCACCAGATTTTTATACTCAACGTTAGCTCGAATTATTTGAGTAGTTGTTCTATCCATGCGTTTGCATCTGCTACTGACGGGTGAGGGTGTTCTTTTTGAATCTCGTTTAAATGATAATCAATCATAGCAGAACGAAACTCTTTCAGCTCTTTGTCTTTTGCTTCTATCTCACTAAATAACTGCTCTGGTGTTTTGGCTTGTCCCCATTCAATGTTAGTCAATAAATCATCTGGCTCACTAACTACCTCTCCTCTCTCATTGTATCTTAGTTTAGGGGCTGTTTGTTTGGTGAAGTCTGACATTACCTTAGTAGCATCTGGACAATAATTACCAATGTGATAATGGTCAAATGATTTGTTGTAGAGTTCTTTTTCTTTAAGATACTCTCTTGCTAATTTCTCTAAATTCATATCAATTTTTTTTAATGTGTTAACTTTAAAAAAGAGAGTGCCTACCACCAAGAGGTAGAATAGCCGAGCTTTTTATAAGAGTGGTTCACACCACTAGACTATCTAAAGACAAAACAACATCTACTTGGCTAGATTGTGAATGGGGTTAGTTCCCATATTGGGTTTAATTATATAAATTAGGCGGTTCTCTCCGCTCGTCACATTTTAACTTGTCATTCACTGTTTATCTTCAACACTCTCTTAGCTCTACTCACACGGAATAGAGGTATTATAAATTCTCTTTAATAAAGTTATCTGGTCCATCAAATGTACCATTAACATAGTCCTTACCTCCAGCTATAAAAGCTTTTTTAATTAGCTCTATAACTTCTTCTTTAGAGTATCTATAATACTCACATTCTTTACTATGACCAGCAACCTGACCACATTTGTAACATAAATAAGCTGATTCCATAATTTATAAGTTTTCTTCAATCCATTCGTCAAAATCTATATCTCTAAAACTACCGTTATCAAAAGCATTTTCACATAACTTCTCAACCTCTTCCCTACTATACATCTTCTCTTCTTCAAGATGAATAATAACTTCGTTGTTGTCTGTTAGTTTGAGTTTGTTTATTTCATAAGTTGTTATCTCATACTCTGCTGTACTCATTGTAGACATTAAATCTGCTAAATTATCACAAGTTTTAGTTTCAACATAATACTCAACCATCACCTCATCAATCTTACCATTAGCTTTAACATAAGATTTGAGGAAGTCTTCTGAGAATGTTGGAAAGTCTTTTGTGCAGACACATTTACCTGTTAAGCTACCATTACATGATTCAGACTGTTTACATGATAATTCAGGATCAGTTGAGGCTATTACTTTTTTGATGTTTATGTCTATTGGGATTAATTCATTATCTGTACAAATAATATGATTCTTATTTATTGATTTACACCTTTTTAAAGTATAACCATATCTGTAAGTAAAAATAATAATCCAATCATTTTCTTTAATTTCATCACCTGAGATGAGGTAGAGGTGTTGAGTTACAGGTGATTTACCTTCTCTAGGTTTACCTGATTCTTCATAATAGCTTAACTTATTTTGAATAGGATATAACCATAAAGGACTTGCTTTTTCAGTGGGTAGCATAACCACTTTTGCATTCTTTTTCATAACAGTTCTGTTTTAGATAGTTATTTAATTTCTTCACATCTTAATACTATTACTCTTTCTCTCCATTTACCTAAGTACTTCTCTTTAACAGTAGCTGTAATGTATTTATATTTCTTCATAACTTTTAATTTAAAATAAACTCTTGCCTTATAATTAGACAAGAGTTTAATATTTTACTTCAACCCATACTTTGTTAGTAGTTGTTGAATTGTTAATGTTTGTACTTTTGATTTCATGATTGATAAATTTAATTGATTAGTATTATAGATTATCTTTTTCAATAAATTCTTCTAATGAATCAGCATGTATAATATGTGTATCACCTTGTTTAGTTGTGATATAAATATTATTGTAATCTAATTCCATTGTATAATCAAATTTAAAGTAAGTTGAATCTACATATTCAGTAATAGTAGTTCTTGTATTTTTGTGGTACTCATAGTGCATAAATATATTTGCAAAATGTAAACTTGCTATTAATGCAAAAAGTCCCCAAAAAGATATATTATTATTCATAATTTCTATGTTTTAGCTATTAATAATTAGTGATTAGTTAGTAATAAATAACATTGCTAATGCAAATACTATTATAAATAATCTTAAATGTTGTTCTTTAATTTTTATTGTTTTCATAACTTTAGTTTTAAATAAAGAGAGAGTAGTTTCTATCCAGAGGTTAGATAAGGCCAACTTGTAACTACTCTCCCAAGTTTACATGCTCAAACTAACTGGTACACGACCTACTGTGAATTGAGCGTCCACAAAGATTGTTAATCTTTTAAATAAGTATAAGCTCTATGATATTTCTCTAGTCTATCAAAGTCTTTCTTTCTTAAACCTTTAAGACGAGTTATCTTAGTGTTGTGTTCTAAATCAGCCATTTTGACTGCTTTAGCTTTAGCGTCATTACTAATACATTGAATATATGTATCATATGATTCATCTCCTTTAGTTAGATATTTCAGAGATAAAACTATTTCTACACTAAATCCTTCTTTTAGTAAATCATCTAATGACCATTCAGTATCTTCAACTACATCATGTAGTATTGCTACTATCATGTAATCTTCTCCTAAATGTCTAACTTGATTCATTACCCATAATGGGTGTAAGATATAAGGCTTCCCACCTTTATATGTTTGTCCTGCATGTGCAGTAACTGCTATTTCAATAGCTTTTCCTAACATATTCTTCATGCCGTTTAGTTTTAATTGATTAATAAAATAGTCCATCTAGCTAGATTTGAACTAGCATCTGTATTAAGGGTTTAAATTACATTTGACAATCTTATCGACTTACTGTACAGGTAATTCTTACAAAAGCAATCTAATTCACTAACTTAAAATCTCTATCAGTTCGACTGTGTACATCAGTAGGCGACTTTCAAGCAACATGTTTTAACATTTAAACTACAGATGGTTTTTGAATCTTCCAGTATTACATTGTCTTTTTAGACCTGGAGATGTTGTTTATTTCTTATATCTTTTATATAGGTAATTACTTAAGTTACATAAAAATAAAAGCTCCAACAGTCCGCCAGAGCTTTTATACCTACAACTACTCTTCAACGTGTTACATCTACCTATCGTTGGTCGAGCCTAAGATATGATGTGTTATAGGATTAGTATTTTATTCGGTTGTTAAAAAGGGAAATTTCATCCCTCTACAACTGCATGCATTTCTCACCGTACTGTAGTTGTTATCCTACGGACTGTTGATAATAAATTTAGATGCTTGTTATAATTGCAATGAACAGAGCTATACCATATCCTATGATATATGCTCTTGTTTTATAGTCTTTTTTCATAATTGATAAGTTTAATTTAATACATAAGATACATCCTTTGTGAATGGTTTATTAATACCATATCTAATTACACAATAATGTTCCCATAAAATAGTTGTTTTTAATATGTCAGATGATATTGTTTTCATAATTGATAAGTTTATAGTTAAATAAGTTACTCACAAGATAGGAATTAACTGAGGATTACTCTAATTACCCTTACCTACTTGGTCTTGTAACTTATAAATGTTTTAGCTATTAATATTAGTAGCTGTAGTTTTTTAGTGATTGGTTGATTGGGTGAGATATTGATGGAGAGAGATAATTCGTCATACTCTCATAACCCCACAACTCACTACTCATAAGGGTTTCAGAGATAAAAAACAAGAGACAACCGCCTTGGGATAGTTAGTCATCTCTTGCCAATGTTCAAATAAATGAACCATTCAAGTTTATTTATCACACTCTTTAACTCTTGGGTTAAAAGGTGTAACCAATCCAGTTCTAGGATCTACGTATAAAACTCTTTTCTTCATGATTGATATATGTTAGATTAATATTAAATGATTAGGTAAAAAAAAAGAGCAGTAGCCGTAGCTACCACTCTTGTGTGTTCTGTCTTAGAACAATGAAGTATAACCGTTGTCTTCACCCTGAAGTGAGATCTTAGTTCTCTTTTCACCGTCTTCGTACTCAAGATCAATGATCTTAAGCTCTGCAGCTTGTTCAGCTGTGATGGCATCACCAACCTCAAACCCTTCACTCGCATTTTGTGAGAAACACAACATCTCTGCGTCTTTCTTACCTGGAGTGAACAAGTGTACAAATAGCACACCGTTTTCAGTCTCACGAACTGGAGTTAATACTGGTTTACCTTGCGCTTTCGCGTAATCGATTACGCTACCATGATCGGCAACGATTTGAGCTTTTCTGTCTGACATAATGATTGATTTAACAGATTAGTAAATAAAAGCACTGGGGTACTTCCCCATGCCAAAACTTAGAGGGGGTTGTTAGTTAGGTGATACTCACTTTCGACTACCCAAAATTTTTTTTATAATAATTTTTTTTTAATTTTCTTTACTGTATGAGTTAATGTACTAGCTACTGTAGGAGCTTTTAGATTATTGCGTATCGCGATACACGATATTAAATAAAAAACACTCCCCCCTACTGATATGAGAAAAGAGTGTAACAAGTGGAAACAGTGGGGGGAGTTTTGACTAAGAACTAGTCTATGAATCTCCGTAAGGGTTTTTCTTTAGGTTAAACTTGATAAACAGAAAAAGTTTTTTTATAAATAATCCAAAAAGAAAAATGTGTTGACCAGTGTCTGTCTGTAAGAGACTAGTCTTTGGCACAAAGCTAGTGGTTTATTACGAGATATGCAAGCATTTTGTTAAATAAATTTTTATCTGTACTTTTGTAGCAGTTTAAACTAATATTAATTAAATAAAACAAATAACGTTATGAGTTTTACAAAAAAGGTAGTTAAAGAAACTACTACACCAGCTCAAGTAGAGCAGATTATTGTTACCGAAAGAGGTACTGATGAGTTAAAGAGGATTAATAAGGCAGATATTGTTGCTAATGTTAGTGCTAATATACCGGGTGCTAAATATTGGATAGGTATAGTTACTCAATCTAGTACCAACCCCCCTACAGCTACTGTTTATAAAAATGAGTTAGGTGGAGATATAGTGTGGACATATGATGCTGTAGGTAGATACACTGGTACATTAACAGGTGCATTTCCAGTAGGTACTACTGCATTATCTGTATCTAGAACAGGTGATGATGGTAACTTTACTGGTAGTTCTACATTATTGGCTTCTGGATTTAATGATGCTGATTCATTTTATATTAACTCCGGAAGAATTGCTCCAGCTACAGGGGTGATTACTTTAACTAATGGGTATTTATATAATACACTTATTACTATTGTAGCTCTTGATGAGGCTACTTCTTTATAATAAAATTTATTTGTAGTTATAATTATTTTTATTATATTTGCGTCTAAATAAGTAGAAGATGCAAAAAGGAGCTAGATTAGGATTCAATTCTAAACAGGCACTGTTTAAAGGGTATGTTGAGTTAATGCAGAAATTGCTTAAGCTTACTAAAAGTGAGGCATCTGTATTTGCTCAACTTCTTTTTTTAAATAATGAGAAGAAAGATATTCCAGAAACAGATAGATTTAATATTATATTTAGTACTTCTTCTAGGAAAGATATATCTAAAGAGTTAGGTATGTCGGATCAGGTATTACAAAATTGTTTTACTAAACTTAGAAAGAAGAAACTAATTGTGAATAATAGTATACCTAAAAATAGACAGGTGTTTATAGAGAATGAATTATTAGTTGTTTTAAAATTAGAATTAAAAGATGTATAAAGTTGTAAATGAAGATTGGATAATGTTTGAAAGAATCTTTAAACTACTAGATAGTGATGTAGATTTCTCTGAAACATATGCTATGAATAAGGCTATGGATGAATCACCTATAGTACTTACTAGAAAGTGGGTTAGAAGATCAGATATCGTTTCATTAGAAGATTCAACGGATACTAGTAAGGAAACATTAGAGAATGATAATGTATTTTTATTAAGTACTATGTTTGAATCTGACTTACCAGTAGTATTATCAATAGAAGAAGTTCAAGAAGTATTAGGATTAATTAAATCTAAGTAATATGCCTGCAATGGCCATAGAGAAGAGTTATGATATTGATGAATTAATACAGAAGCTTTTCTGGTTAGAAGAAGTCTCTGATACTATGAAAGAGAATGACCAGGGTTGGTTAATTTGGGATATTAGTTTTGATGGAGATTTATTTACATTAACTGTTAGTCACGTTTTAGAAAGATAATGCATTTTAAATTAAAGGAAATAATATTAGAAGTAGCTAAAGAAAACAATATTAGTTTTGAACAAGCTAAACAGATATTTGATTCTGAGTTTTTATGTACTAAAGAAATAATGAAAGAAGGTGAACATAACAAACCAGAAACTTTCAAGAATATTAATATAATTAATTTAGGTAAGATCTACTGTAAAACTAAGATAGTAGAGAATATGAGAGATAATCAAAAAAAGAAAAAAGATGATTAAATTTTTTAAAAACAGAAGACGTAAAGAAATTGAAGAAGTTCTTTATGATGTACTACAAGAGAGTACTAGAAGAAAAAAAGAAAAGGTTAAAGAACAACATCAAGGTAAATCCGTATATAAAATTAATATGGAGGAAGTTAATACTAAGTATGATATTATTAATGTTTTGAATTTATTTAATAATAGATTTACTTTTATATTAACAGATGAA